>Ga0325401_1008389_pt1 | contig 10053 bp, 6 predicted proteins | sample PopdelMetagenome_FD_205666 | JGI IMG/M metagenome (GOLD analysis project Ga0325401, IMG submission 205666) | Populus deltoides microbial communities from Bellville, Georgia, United States - Xylem-PdKOR-R2 | ecosystem: Host-associated > Plants > Phyllosphere > Stem > Wood/Secondary xylem | place...
ATTCACCATGTCAAATACTCCCTTGATGACACATTGTCATACCATCAAATCCCCTGATACAAATGCATTCAAGTACAGAGGATGAAATGTACCTTAATGTACTCTTTCCATTTGGAGTCACTAGCCATAACCATCTTTTGTCTCCCATCCCTCTCAAATCCTCCATGAGCAAGCCCGAACACTGTGGCGTGCTCCCAATGTTTGGGCTTGGATGTCAAGCCCGAGCTCATGGGGCACCACACCCATGCGTGCTTACAAGGGTGTTCGGCGAGGTCCCAACACTTAGGCTCGAGGGTGTTGCTCAAGCCCACAAGAACACTTGGCATGCACTCAAAGACTGGGCTAGGGTGCTACATCGAATCCTATGGGTGTTGGTATGTGCCTGAGCCCATAACCATTATTTGGATCCAAAGTATGTTTTCAACGTCTCTTCAAGGTCTGACTATCGTTAAAACATGCTTGAGCTAGTTAAAAAATATTTTTATAAATCCTACTCCATCATGAACAAAACAATAATCTATAACATTAAGTTATAAATCTAACAAATAGCACGAAATAGAGGTTTACTTTTTGGCATAACTCTTGAACAAACCATAGAAATGATACTTGCCAGGATGTCCTAAGAGCATGACATTTACTTTTTTTTTTTGTTGACATTACCACAATCAAATGAAATAATATAGTGGAATACTAGTTAAATGCCCCACACGATGCCGCGGGTCAATTATTTTTTTCATTTAAAAAAAAGTTAAGATCTAAAAATGTTAAGTTTTTTTACAAAGTTATACCCAAGAGTCTTAAGTTTGGTTGCAACGCTTGACCTAAAAGTAATATTTATAATATTAATAATAACATTAAACTTGGGTTAACCCTTAACATAAAAGTGTCTGGACTGCAATACTAGACCCAATAGTATTGGACGTGGGTCTGGCTGCAAGGTCGTGTCATAAAAGTGTGATAATTAAATAGATTAGTTAAAAAGAAAAAAACAAAGAAAAAAACCAACAGGAAGAAAAAAAACTAATGAAGAAAAGGGAAAAAATATGAATTAACTAGGTTAACCTTTCAAATCAGGTTAACCCGTCATACATTGAATTCGCATCGTGAAAGTTTGATAATTAAAAAGAAAAAAACAAATTAATGGGTTAACCCAGAATTAACTGGGCTAACTTGTCAAACCAGGTTAGCCTGTCAAATCCGGAATCCGTGTCATGAAAGTTTGATAATTAAATAGAAAAAAATTTAATATTAACAATTTAAATTAAAAAAATTAATTAATTAAAAAGAAAAAAAAAAAAGGCATCAGCCTTTTTACTGTGGACTGCACTATACAGTTCACAGTCAAAGGCATAAAAACAATAAAAAAACAAAAAGAAAAACTAAAGGCATCAGTCGAGAACTACTTAGAAAAAAATTTAATATTAATAAACTAAATTAATTAAATAAAATTAATTAAAAAGAAAAAATAAAAGAAAAAAAACCTCTAAGAAGAAAAAAAAACTAAATAGAAAGAAATTTAACATTAACAAACTAAACTAAACGAAAAAAAAATTAAAAAGAAAAAAAAGCAAAAAAAAGTTAAAGGTTAACTCGTCAAATTAGGTTAACCCGTTAAACCCGGGATTCGTGTTATGAATGTCTGGTAACTAAATAAAAAAAGTGAAAATTAACAAACTGAACCAAACAAAAAAAATTAATTAAAAAGAAAAAAAATTCGGGTTAACTCGTCAAACCATGTTAACCCGTTAAACCCAGGATCTGTGTCATGAAAGTCTGATAACTAAATAAAAAAAATTAACATTAACAAACTAAATTAAACAAAAACAATTTATGAAATTAAAAAAACAAAAAAATTAACGGTCAACTCATAATTAACTGGGTTCACCTATGAAACCAGGTTAACCCGTGAAACTCGGGATATGTATCATGAAAGTTTTATAACTAAATAAAAAAAATTAGCATTAACAAACTAAACTAAATGAAAAACAATTAATTAAAAAGCAAAAAAAAAAAAATTTGGGTTAACTTGTTAAACCAGGTTAACCCGTTAAATCCGGAAAACGTGTCATGAAAGTCTCATAACTAAATAAAAAAAATTAAATATTAATATACTAAATTAAATTAAACAAAAAATTTTGTTAAAAGAAAAAAACAAAGAAAGAAGCAAAAAAAAAATCCCGAAAGGCATTAAAAAAAGTTAAAAAAAATGAGACAACTTAAAAAAAAAAACCTAAAGCATCAGTATTTTACTGTGGACTGTACTGTGCAGTCCACAATAAAACAGTAATCCCTTTTAGTATATGTTACAATTAATTAAAAAGAAAAAAAGTAAAAAAAAAATTCAGGTTAACTCGTCAAACTCGGAACCCGTGTCATGAAAATCTGATAATTAAATAAAAACATTAACATTAACAAAATAAATTAAACAAAAAAATTCATTAAAAGAAAAAAACACAAAGAAAAAAGCAAAAAAAAAACCATGAAAGCTAGAAAACGAAAAAAAAAACAGAGAAAAAACAAAAGAACAAAAAAAAAGAAGAAGACAGCTCAACGTTTCACTGTGAACTTGCACAGTGAAACACTGATCAATTTTAGTTTATTGTCAATTAACAAATTAAACTAAACGAAAAAAATTAATTAAAAAGAAAAAAAAATTCAAGATAACTCGCCACACCAGGTTAACCCGTTAAACCCGGGATCCGTGTCATGAAAGTTTGATAACTAGATAAAAAAATTAACATTAACAAACTAAATTAAATAAAAAAATTATTAAAAGAAAAAAAACAAAAAAAATTGACGGCCCGTGAAACCTGAAATATGTGTCATGAAAGTCTAATAACTAAATAGAAAAAAATTTAACATTAACAAACTAAATTAAATGAAAAAAATTAATTAAAAACAAAAAAAAACAAAAAAAAATTCTGGGTTAACTCGTCAAACCATGTTAATCTGTTAAACCCGGGATCCGTGTCATGAAAGTCTGATAACTGAATAAAAAAAATTTAACATTAATAAAATAAAAAAATTATTAAAACAAAAAACAAAAAAAGCAAAAAAAAACCCTAAAAGTGTAAAAAAAATAATAAAAAAAAACTAGCTCATCTTTTTGTAAATAAAAAGAAATTTAACATTAACAAACTAAAGTAAACGTAAAAAATTAATTAAAAAGAAATAAAAATTTAGGTTAACTTGTCAAACCAAAAAAAATTCTAGGTTAACTTGTCAAACCATGTTAACCTATTAAACCTGGAATTCGTGTAATGAAAGTTTGATAATTGAATAAAAAAATTTAACATTAACAAAAAAAAATTATTAAAAAAGAGAAAAAACTCTAATATATATATATATATATAATTTTTACTGTGGATTGTAGTAACGCAGTCACGGTAAAAAATTGAGCACTTCTAGTTATATATTAATGAGACAAATGGTGGCTTCGTATATGTGGTTTGTAGTCACTTGGATCTGCAAAGTAACACTGTCTCCACTATGCTTAGATAGCCACGTGCTTAGATCTGGAAACATAGTATGCGAAGTGATCGGCGGTGAGTCATCATGTGAACGAGACATGTGAGATGCCTTTCTTATGACAGAAAAAGAAGGGGATTTAATTAGCCTTGTGATGAAAAAAATCGGACCACGGCTCCTCCTATGCTCTCCGTCAGGTGGTGTTTATAGGCAGGAAAAAATGGACAGCATGATAGCTCTAATGTCTGCTGCAGATGGTAAACTGCAATATGCCCTCTTGCGCTTTTTTTTTAGATGCATTGATTAATTTGTTCCTTGCAAGATCGGAAGAAACGGGAAAAGAAGAAAAAATAATGTTCAGGACAGCAAGACCTGGCAATGAATCTTGTAAGACAGATAAACTCCATGTGAAATAACGTGCTACCTGCTGAATTGTCAGCAATTTATGTAGCTATGGACATTATCACTTGGATGAAGAGGAACAAGGATTATACCCATACAACTTGCTTTGAAAAGCTTAAGCTCCACCTGATTTTGATCCTCGTGCTTCGGATGTACAAAAAATGGTAGTGCATTCCAAAAGCCAAACGCGCATTCGGTCAAACAACACACCAGGCTGCATTTGCTTTTTGGCTGCTTTCTTAATTATCCTATCTGCTATTTTCAGACCAAAATATGACAGTGACAACGCTCTCCGAATTTCAGTTCTTGGGCTGAATTCTTGTATTTAATTAATCTCGTTTTATACTGCTGATCTCGATTCCTAGAATAAACAAAAGATACGTGTATGTTATTGTCATGCTGGAATATGACAATGGACTTTGGATTTATGGCCCAACCGAGGCAAATCTAAGAACGAACAACGTGTTAAGACGGGCATGAGCATGTATGGTGGGCTTAAAAGACATCATGGGCTTAGTGGTCGTATACAAACACACTGAGAGCTTTTTCTATTTTGTCTTGGTGGAGGAATTATAGTGTCGCTTTACCCCGCGGGCTGAAAAAAAATCTTAGCGTTAAAAACAATTCAAGAGACCACGAACGTTTTAAAAAATCAGGGTTTGGATCTTAGATCCGGGTGGGTTGAATAAGATTGTCTCATCCCACAACATCAGATGCACAGAATAAAGAAATAAAAATGACTGATCATGATTAAAAAAAAAAGTTAATTAAAAAGAAAATGACAGCAAAAATACATTTCAATCTAACTAAGGGAATCAAAAATAAAATAAAAAACTAAAGAAAAAAAAATGACTCAAGCAAACCCGAGTATATTTGTTGGCATGTAAGTCTTGATAGTTTTTAAAGAAACCTAAAAAAGGGATACGATACAAAGTATCGAAGAATAAAACAGAACAATATCACCCTAGCCAACCTTTCAAACTCATTGCCTCGAACATGAGCTCAATTGAACCCTACTAAATAACCACGATTCTTAATTAGCAGCCACCCTCATATTAAATGATGAAATTTAAAAAAATGATAAAAGTTCACAAGAAAATTAGCTATGTAAAAGAATAAGGATCAAATGTTAAACAAAAAATCAGGGTGAAAAGAACATTGATTGATTTAAGGGTGAAATTAGAAAAAGAAAAATACATTTTACAAAATAAATCAAACCAATGATCTAAAATCAAAATAAAAGGGATCAAATTTGAAACCAAAACAACATAAAAGGAAAAATAATATTTCAAAGTTAGAGAATGAAAATGAAAAAAAAAATCAATTTGATAAAAGGTTCTAAAATAAAATAAAAAATAGTCAAATAAAAGAATGAGGATAAATGTTAAACAAAAAACGAAGGGGGTAAATAGCATTCATTGATTCAATGGAGAAATTGAAAAAAAAAAACCAAACATTTCATAAGAAAATTCAAAATAAAAACCCAAAATCAAAATAAAAGGGATCAAATTCAAAATAAAAAATTAGAGGAAAAATAACATTTTAATGTTAGAGAATGAAATTGAAAATAAAGGCCCCATAACAAAAAAAAATAGTAATATTAAAGAATGAGGACCAAATGCTGAACAAAAAAAATAATGGGGAAAATATTCATTGATTCAAGGGTAAAATTGAAAGAAAAACAAACATTTCAAAAAGAATCAAAACAAAAACCTGAAATCAAAAGAATAATAATCAAACTTGAAACTAAAACAAAATAAAAGAAAAAATAACACTTCAATAAAAAGTGAAATCGGAAAGAAATTATAAGTTTACAAACATAAAATTAAAATAAAAATCATACAATCAAAAGCAAAGTGAATTAAATATCAAGACAAAATAAGAGGATAACATGGATTTTTTTATTGACATCATGTTTTCCAGGGCAAAGAGAAAAAAAAAGAAGAAAGAAAGAAAACATCATTGAAGCCAAATTATTCAACGAACCATCACACACGTCACCTCATTTGAAAGAGGACGCCTTATCTTTCTAGAGTCGCTGCATATGAGCAATTTCCACCACCTTCATCCTCTATATGCACTACTTGAAATATGTAGAGTGGCTTAACACGCTGGCACGTGAACAAAACACGCTAACAGACTTTTTTTTTAAATATGTTTTCAAAAAAATATCAAATTGTCCTTGTCTTGACCATATAACTACAAAAAATATCATTATGAAAAGACGAATAAGCCCTTGAACCCTAGTTAATTTTTTTTTGATTAAATGGGTAACCAGGTAAATTCACTATTAATTTTCAAAGCAAAAGATGAATCCTCTCATGTCCTAACCCAACCCGATAACTACAAAGAAAACAAAACGAAAACGATGAATAAGCCCTCAGACCCTAGTTAAAATATATAATTTTTTAGAGGGTAACATGGTAAATTTACTGTGTTTTCAAAAAGGAAAGACAAAATCACCTTGTATCACAATTATAATTTTTTTTTTATTTGAAGACCATCTCGATCATTGCACTATACAGTTAAAAAGGAGAAAGACATCCTAGACCCTAATCAAAATGATAAGAGGTTAATTGATCCTTGTGTAATTACAATTCCACCCCCGTATGCTATATAATTGAGGTTTTTAGAATAACAAAATAGTAATTATACTATTCTCGTTCAGTGCACTGAGTTTGTGTGCAGAATGATTTCTCCACCTCTTTTATTTATTTATTTAAACTAGGATTGGGCTACTTATTTCCCCGTGTAATAAGGATTGGTAGTTAATGCCATGTGATTTTCTTGCTTAGGACTAAAGGTTTGTTTCTCATTGTGTTTGTAACTATGTTTAATTAAATTTTGAATTTTTTTTTACTAAAATTGAATGCGGTTTGTATTATTTGGATCGTTTTGATGTGCTGATGTCAAAAATAATTTTTTAAAAGTAAAAAAATATCATTGGCATGTATTTCGGCACGAAAAACTATTTGAAAAGCAACCGCAACTACACTACCAAACACGCTCTAACTCATGGATAATTATTTTTCCTTATTTGCAGGACAGGAATGAGTTATAAAAATTAGAATTGAAATAGATTTGTTGATTATAATTATTATTTGACCTACCTTGATACATGATCTCAATAAAATGTTTTTTTTCAAATATCTCAACAAGTAATCTTTCTTATTTCTTGTAATTTATTTTACAAACTATTTATATATTTATATTTTATCTTGTATGCAATTTTCTTTCTTAAATCTATTGTTTTCTTTACGATTCATGTATTCATTTATCTTTATTTTTGCATTTACATGCTAGATATAAATATGCTTGACGTAAACTCATGTAGTTCCATGCGAGCTGATAAATAGTTTTTTAATTGACAAATTAATTTAACCGTTCTATTAATTTTATCATATGATCATTTTGCATGACACTTAATTAAAAAAAATTTTAATGAATCAATTCAGTGAATACTAGAGTAAACACTATATATATTTTTTTGAATTGTAACAATAATTAAATGATTATTGATTCATTCGAGCATAATTGTTTAAAATTTAATGAAATGTTATGTTACATGATTGATAAAAGGAAATCATTGACCATGGGCCATAAATCATTGACCATGGGCTATGGGTGTTTTTCGAATAAATTAATTGATAATACGGTAATAATTATTTTTTGATTTAAAAATATATTTTTAAAAAATTAGATTTATTTTTAACATTAATATATTTAAATAATATAAAAACACCAAAACAAATTTTTGAAGCAAATAAAAATATATATAAAAAAAAAATGTTTTTTTTTGTGAAACACAAAAGACAAGAAAGTTCTAATTCACGTGCAGTTTATATTCTGAATGCATAGGTTAACGGAGGACAAGAAGCTGCCAACCCTTCTGTTGTCGGTGCTGTAAGAACTCAAGAGTCTCTTTTGGATAAATAATCACTATCATAATATTAGGTCTTGGAGGAATGCTTAGCTGGAAATCTAAGCAAGAACGGGGCCGTATCATATGGTCAAACCTCCGTGGAAGGTGCCGACGCGTACAGATAGTAAACCGTGAGGTGAGGGTGATACTAGTGAGCTAGGCAAGTGAGAGTTGTTGGCATGTCACATGGCCACATCGCTATCTCACGTGGCACCTTCCAGCAAAGCTCCTTCCCACCATTTTTGTCTGGGTTGTCCCTTTCTGCTAATTCAAGGTTGATTCATCAACAAGCATCCGATCTCTACTTTAAATATCTTATTTGAGTCAGCAACAACTTTTAATCAGAGAGTTTAGCCGATAATCATTATGCTTAATAAATGCTGGTGGCAATTATCCTTTCCTCTGTGAACAGACATAAAGATCCCACAGAAATGAACAAACCCTGCTAATCAACAGCTGATCATTTTGCAGGTAAAATGACCATCGTGCACCCGGTCCCATGGGATGGGAAAAGAGTTATGGGTATTTTCAAGTAAAGTGAGGGGCGATTAAAGCTATATTTTATTTTATATATGTTTTTAAAACTGTTTAGTTAATTAATGCTGTTTTTGTTTTTTAAAAAATAATTATCAGGAAATTATTTTTTAAACTTTCTTATTTTTGTTAGTCATTAAAAATGTTGGTCAACGAAAAACACTTTCCGGTTAACGAAAAATATTTTTCAGTCAAAGAAAAATTTGGCTAGGTTTTTAACGAAAAACAATTTCTGAAAGTTGTGAAAAATTTAGAAATATCATATTATTTGCTGATTATATCAAATTTGATCTCAAACTTTTGATTGCTATATATATATAAATGGATGAAATTGAAAAACAAATATTCAAAACAATATACATATATATATATATGTATATTGTTTTGAATATTTGTTTTTCAATTTCATCCCTTAAAATTTCATTTTTATATTAATTTTGGTCCTCGTTTTTATAATTGTTATTTGCTTTTTTCTTATTATTTTTTAATTGAAATTTTTTATCTATCAAATTTGATCTTCATTCTTTTGATTGTTATTTATTTTATTTAAAATAATTTATGAAATGTTAATTATTATTATTTTAATTTCTTCATCTTTCAATTTTTTTTATTTTTTAGATTTGATCTCTATTATTTTGATTATTATTTATTTTATTTGAGATAATTTATGAAATTATATTTTTTTTCAATTTCATTCTCATCCAACTTTTTAATTTGTAAGATTTGTTCTTTATTATTTTAATAAACTTGAAAAAAATAAAATATTAATAAGTTATTTTGCAGCTTATTTTTCATGACATAACAAAACACTGGAAAGTGTTTTCCAACTTATTTTTCATTACACTATCAAACACAGGAAAATAATTCATTTTTCTGGAATTCACTTTTTAAAAAGAAATTACTTTCCAACAAACAAACAGGGCCTAATACTGCTTAAAGTTTTTTATGGATATTGTTTAAAACTTTCTTTTGAAATCTAGAAAATTACAATTTATAATTTATTTTAATTTATATTTTCAAACTATAATAAAAAAATTACTACAATATTAAATACACACCAAATCACACACTAAATCACGGGCAAGATGAATGGAGATAGGAAAAAAAATGGAGTGTGAAATCACATAATTGAAGTGATTGATAAAATGATGGAGTGTGAAATCAATTTCTCAAAGCAAGAAAAATGGAGATACGAAGAAAAAATGGGTGAGGAAATACATAGGGCAAAAGGATTTTTATTTTTAAGCGTGTTTGGAAGTGTTGTTATTTTTTAAAATGTTTTTTACTTGAAAATATATTAAAATATTTTTAAAAAAATTATTTTTGATATCAACGCATCAAAATGATCTAAAAATATTAAAAAAATATTAATTTGAAATCAAAGAAAAAATTAATTTAATTTAAAAAAAAACACTTTTAAAATACAAAAATAAATAATGTCTCCATCCTCTTGTTTGGATGAGGGTGGTGAATGAAGGAAAATAAAATATGAACGAAAACAATTATCAATATAATTAAAATAATTGGTGTGGAAACACTTTGCATGTTAACAGTGAATCATCTCTTCTTCTTCTTTTTCTTTCTTTTCCATCCTCCCTTCCTCTTTTTTTTTTTGTTGGATTGGTCCTTCAAACTTTTTGATATCACCTCAAATCTTTTATTTTCCATTTACGTCTTTTTTTATTTGATGCTTCAAACTTTTTCATATGCATAGGCTCTTTTGCTTT
>Ga0325401_1008390_pt1 | contig 10050 bp, 8 predicted proteins | sample PopdelMetagenome_FD_205666 | JGI IMG/M metagenome (GOLD analysis project Ga0325401, IMG submission 205666) | Populus deltoides microbial communities from Bellville, Georgia, United States - Xylem-PdKOR-R2 | ecosystem: Host-associated > Plants > Phyllosphere > Stem > Wood/Secondary xylem | place...
ATGGAGTAATTTAACTGATCATATAATGAATCAATTTGATATATTAATTTAATCGTTACAGTGTGGGTCAAAGTCGAGCTTGCAGGTTCGAATGGTGGAGGGCGCAAATAACGTTTTGGACAGGTCCGACCGAGAACACGTGGCCCACGTCCTATTTATTGGTTATTTTTTAATTTTATTATTTAAAATGAGTTTTTATTGAATTTTATCTTCATTGATGTTAAATTAATTTTTTTATCATATAATAAAATAAAAAAATTAATTCAACTTAATATATTTTATAATCAGGTTACGAATTTGATGAGTTAATTAAAGTTTAATCTAACCTATTTTTTTTGACTTTGAACTTGTCTAGTCGACAAGGTTATATCAAACAACTTTCATATAATTTAATTTAAAACTCGGGAAATATAAAGATTTATGTCAGGTTTTTTTAAATTTGAGTAGAATAATAATACTCAAAATTTTCATATAATTTAGATATTATTTTTACTTGAGGAACAAACTAGTAAAATTAAAGAGAATTGTGTTTTATTATAGATCTTTCTTGGTAGAAAAGTCATTTACACTCTGACTTGGTAATATTATTTAGGGGAGTTTTACAACGGATGCCACATTATTAAATAATGAAAAACATTATCGTATCGTTAAGAATCATAAACATTTTTTCTCTTTCAATATTTTTATTCTCATTTTCTTTCAACATACTCTTTCTCTATTTAAACAAAGTAAAAATTTGATGGGTTTTCTTGTTAATTAATAAAGGGAGTGAATTAAGAGTTGGATTCGCAAAGGTAAAAGGAAGAGTTATAAAATTAAGCACGATTATGTTAGTGAGAAACTTTTCATCTACTTTAATTGATGTGGCAATTCTTCAATTTTCTTTAACGATGTGACACCAATTTTAGTGGGATTAACTTATTGAAATGTGATTGTATATGGTTCTGTGATAGTTTTTATGATTATAATTTTAAAAAAATTATTTTATAAAAAAGTATTTTTAGTAGAGGTTAGTTTAATATTTATATATATTTGGTTAAAATTATGGTTGAAATTAAAATTGAATAAAAAGTATTTTGATGTGTTTGGTTAAAAGAATTCTTTTCAAATTAAAATTATAAAATAATTTTAAAAAATATATATTAATATTAATAGTTTTTAATTTAAATATATTGTTCCATTAAACTATCTACAATTCCATCACGTACCAAATTCATTCGACAAGGACTATAGTTTTCTTAGTTTTTTTAAGTGCGCAACAACATCAGGTTAAATATAATCAGGAACAAAATTGGGATTGCGATCAAATTCTGCAAATGCTTCATTATCAAGCGATCTTTTTCTAATTTTTTGAACAAAACACAATTAAAAATAAAAATAAAAATAAATTTTTTAACTGGACCGGGCCTGGTTCAATGTATTTAATTTTAAACTGAACTCGGTCCAGCCAGAACAGTGGAGAGTGTCTTCACTGTTCACGTGAATAGTGGAGTCACTCTCCACTGCATGGGACATTGATGCGGGGTAGGGGAAGCAGCTGAGAGCTGCTTTCTTTAAACCTGAGGTTGAAACACAATTTATATGGTACTATATTAACAATAAAGTAAGTTTTGTCATTACCAAACATACAAATGGTGCAATTTGCTTTAAAAACTGTTGTAGCCACGTAAATAAATGAACACTTAATTACTGAGGATGGAGAAAATAACATTTAATTATATTTAAAAAAAATTCATGAAAAGTAAATAAATAGTGATATCTTATTAATTATTATTTAAACTCACTTTAAAAAAATTGAGGAAGACTACCTCTTTTTTTTTCTTTTTTTTTTGTAAGGAATTATAGAAAGCTTTTGAACAAATCCAGCTCCTCATATATATATATATATATATATATATATATATATATATATATATATTGTTGGATTTCTTCATCCATGAACAGTAAACACAAAGTATAAAATATAATACTTGCCCCCAACTTGAATTGTGTTCTGTTTATCTCCAGACAACAGTGAAGCGATTTCCAATTCCATTCCATTATGCTGCAATTAATTTGAAGAAATATTATATATAATAATTTTTTTAGTTTATGTGTGATTTTTTTTTTTAACTTTAGTTGTGATTATGATATACTTCAAATACCTTTATATTCAATGTCCGTAAAGTTCTATTATAATTACTAATTAAATTGATATAAATACACTAAAGTTAAATAAATGTTGCCAAATGTATAACAAAGGCAATTGCTAGAAATATCATTTCATAACATATTCTTACAATAATATTTTACTCAAATTCTGTATAGCTATGGAATGATTAACAAAAAAATAAAATAAAATTGAGAGGCAACACTGTTCACTTGAACATTAAACCTCCTGCCCAGATTTTTATTCTTAATTTTTATTTTTTTAAATTGTCTCATTATAGTAGAAATACAAAATTGAAAGATAATTGTTAAACTTTTTTTCCCTTCCAATTACATCCTTTTACAATCTAATTATATGAAATTAGGCTTCAAATTATAGTTGAAATACAAAATTAAAAGGTAGAGGAGTGAAATATGAAACACATAAAACAAACATAGCTCACCCCCAAAATTTATGATAATATTTATTTTAGTCTAAAAATTTATTTTGTTTATTTTCTAGTTTTTTTAGTTAGAAAGATAAGAGAGAGAGTTGCTGAAAAATGATAAAAGAGAGAGAAAATAATTGGTTGTCGCAATTTCAACAAAACAAATTATCAATCTTAGTGTCAACAGATTCCATTCGACAAGGAGAGTTCGACAACAGCAGGTTTTTCTTGTAAACATTCTTGGAAAGGAGACCGTGTTTCATTTTGATTTATAGGGTTCAATTGATTTTGGTTTTCTTGAATGATTTTATGATATTTTGAGTTTAGTAGGTGATTTAAAAAGGCTTTATGATGGTTATCAGGTGTTGTCTGGTGAAAATAGGTTGAAAAATAAATTTTTAATAAAAAAACCTGACTTCACAATTCCTCGACCACCACAGTGATACTCAGATTCTAAGCTGGGCAGTAACAGGCAACCCATTGCCTGTTTCTTTGTTTTTTTTAAAAAAAAAAATAAGGGGCAGATAACATGTCATTCGTCATTTATAATAGAAAAAAAAGGGTCAAGAAGCGCGAGCTTGACCTAGGCCCACTTGCCTAGGCTAAAGATGGTCAAAAATGTTTTTTTGACTCCACATAGAAAATATAATATAAACTTGGATAGTAAAAACATAATGTAAAATCATAAAATCACAAATAATATTTTTTTCATACATGGTTCGTGCAAACAATAAGCTATTCAATCAACAAAGATGTGGTGTAGTTGTTCATGCATGATAAAATTCTACCAAGCAAGATCCAAGGAAAAAAGTCGGAAGTGGTTGGTAAGGCTCTGCATCCAAGGAAAAATATTGGAAATAGTTGTCTTCACAACTATGCTCCCTTGTTGGGTAACAACAGTTTCAATTCTTCCTCCAAACGCATGACCATCTTTAATGATAGTTTTCACTTATCTGATGTCTTCTTCCTTGTTGAAAACACATCATTTTTAGATGTTGTTATGCTTTTTTTTAAATATTGTTATATTTTTATAAGTTTCAGATATTATTTGTTACACACCATGAATCTCAACAAATAGATCGATAAGGAATTGTAGGCTCTATACGAACTAAAAAGAATGTATCAAACAATTTAAAGTCATACCTTTTCTTTTAATCTTGAATTCTGGTTTCTTGTCAAATCATGTCTTAAACAAGTTATAAGATTTTCTATAGAGAAATTATAATCTTGTAAACTTGTTGAAAATAATATGGTATTAGACATTCGCACATAATGGATCATACTTTAGAGTATCACTTATCACTCTTATCCGTAAATATATCCTTATAATAATTTCAAAGTCCTCTCCTATAATAATTTTTTTTTTATTTGTTAGGAAGGGTTTACGCAACACTATATTTTCTTTATCCTTGCACTATTGATAGAAGAAAGAATTCATGGATATAAAAACTTGTGAGGCTCATGTGTTAGTGAATAAACACAAGATTATGAAGCGATAAAGACAAGAATTTGGAACTTGGAATTGTCGTAAAATCATAAAATCATGGTTTTACTAGATTTTATCAATTTTACACCATTTCAGTCTGATTTTATTATTTTTAATTTTTACATGATTTTGCACAATAAGTACATGTTGACTCGTAAAATCATATGATTTTATGAGTTAATTGTGATTTTAACAACCTTGCATAGGCTTTTTTAAGGATCTAACACATTAGGCATCTCAAGCTCGAGCACTTAGTCTGATTTTTTTTTAAAACCTTCAACATTGGGTTTTCGATGAATTTTTTATTGTTTTTTTTGCTCAATTTCATCTTTAATATGTATTTGATTTTGAATTGGTCTTTATTTTTTATCAAATAACTAAAATAAAAAATGTTTTTGCACCCATTACTTGGGACATAGATTTGACAAGTTAGCCCGGGTTGACCAAAATCGATCAAATATGTCATTGTCTTAATGTTAACAAAATATGTCAGCTTTAATGTTTTTTTAAGTCAAACCATTTTTTACCGGTCATCTAGGTTGCTTTTGAACCCACACATATAGTTTTTTTTGTCTTTGTTTTTTTCCTTTGATTTTTTTTTCTTTGGATGTGATAAGTAGGTCATATTAGAAATGACATAAAATTATTTTATGAAGTAAAAAATAAAGTTTATTTTTTCAAAATTGCTTTGTAAAGAGTTGTCAAAAAAATCAAATCTTTCTGATTTTAGGTAGATCCATGAGCTAATGCAAGGCTATGAGTGTTTATTTGCAAGTATATAAGGCAAAAAAAAAAAGGAAGAACATATAAAGAGAATCTTTGGTGAAAACTTCATTTTATTGATCTGATAAAAACTCATACACTTATACATAATACTTCTTTACAGAATTAAAATTTATAGGTATAGACAAATCTTCTCCATCCATTATAGTTAGTATAAGTGTTATTCTTGAGAAAAATTTCTTTACCTCATGGATATCCTTATAGTTTGGTGCTCGTTTACTTTGATTTTCTTTTAGTAATGGCATAATAGTTTTCAATACCAATTCTCCTTCTTCAAACTCTCTTGAGCAAAATTTCTTATTATATGTCTTATCCATCCTTTTCTAGTATAACAAATAGTGACAAGTTACATCTAACCTTTTTTTATTGATCATGTTCAGTTGCTCATACTATATGTTGCTACCCAATTTTTGACCCATGTTTTTGATAAATTTTCAGAAAACCCCCAAAAAATGCATTTTTGATATATTTGCATCGTTTTTAGCATTTCAACGTCATCTCAAAAGAATTTAAATTTTCAAAGGTATTTGGAATGCGTTCAACTTTTAACGCGTAAATTTTATGATCACTTATTTTCATTGTTGAGTTGACGTTGATATTGCTCGCTTTTAAAAATACAAAAAAAACAAGAAAAATCAAAATTTACAAAAAAAGTGAAAGAAAAGAAAAGGGAAAGTTGAGGGACTAGTTTAAAAACCTAGCAAAACTTTTTCTATAAATACCATGCTACAGTGTAAATAAAGAGGGGGGAGAAATTTACACGGGGGAGAAATTTACAGGCATCGGGCGGAGGAAATTTTGTGAGAAAAAAAAGAAAAACCCTACATCCAAAAAAAACCTAGAAAGCTAAACCTTTTCTCCCCTGCAGCCGCCCGAAAGGTAGAAAACCCGAGCTTTCATCTTCTCTGCAGCGACCACCCTTGAAACCAAGAGAAGCCGCCACCTCCTCTCCTGGGTCATCTCCCCCTCCCTTTTGAAAGACCCGGAGAACCAAGGCCACCCCCCATTTTCCCCTCTCCTGGCCAAACATAGCCGCAAGCCGCCCCTTTCCCTTTGAAAAGAAAAACCGGAGAGCACCTCCACGTCTCTGCTTTCTCTCTGGCCAAAACACAGACCACACCCAAGCAGCCGATACCTTTTCCAACCGAACCAGAGAAGCCAAGGGAAACCCCCCGTTCATTGGTCTTCCCCTCAGCCCCAAAGCAAGCCAAAGCCGGCCGTACAAACATGACTGACATACTCCATGCTTTAATATTAAATCAAAATATTATTGATGAAATGATATTAATTATACTGAAAAACCAGTCACTGAAAGGTTAAGTCAAACCACTAATGACTTTTTTAATATTTGAGGGATTATGACACATTGTTAGACAATACATCTGATCTTCAAATATAAATTAATCAATTGTTGAATTAATAATAAATTAAATTATTTAATTTATTTAATTAGAATTAGAATTTATATTTAGGTTAACATATTAGAAACCTAATGGGTCACACACATTAAGAACCATTAGTTAAAAATTAAACTAAGATGATTTAATTAAGTATGACTTGATTACAAAATATATTTTAGAACTTAAGGACTAGAATATAATTGATACAGGGATTATTTTTCTAAACCTAGAAAAATCAAATAAGGACTTTATTGAGTTCATTTCTAAAACTGACCTGAATTAATATATGGATATTATTCAAGGAGCAAATTGATATTTTGCCAATTTAAAAAGTTTTTCAAATTTTTCTATAAATAGTCATGCCTCATATTTTAAATGAAAAAAAAAAGAGTGGTTATTTGTCACATAGAAAAACTACATAAATATAATATTAGAGCTACCACTTTAGGTATAGCAATCCTTCTTTTATAAATAGAAATATAGAAGACTTCTCACAGGTGGTTCGTGTTGATTGCCGTTAGAGGCTGGACAATTGGACGACTTATGGTTTATAACAACCTAACCTTTAAGGAATTATTCAAAGCCGAAGAAGATTAGATATTCAGGTAACAAATCCCTAAACAATTCTAGATCTATCTAACAAGAGTCTAGAGAATCCTGAATAATTTTGTTTCATAGTTTTTGCTATGTGTATAATATTCGAGAACCCAACATACCCAACATTCTCGAAGTAATGTCAACATCAAATTTAGATAAATCTCACCCAATCCCTCGACATACCATATTTTTAAGCTCGTTAAATGAATTGTCTAATCTCAAACTACATAACTTGGTACTTCCTCTATGGTAAGTGATACTATTATCGGTATTGATAATTGTACCACTACAATAACATAATATTTCTATTATAAAAGACATATTCTATGAAAATCACAACAAAACACAATGCTAATTTATCAATATAGCAAATTCATTGAGTTACAATACAAGTGATACATTAAAAAACCCTAAATTAATAAAAACCATAAACTAAACCCTAACCCTAACTTAATCAAAGTAATATATCCATTGATTTCTCTCACTAGATAATGTAATTTATACATTTAATTGACTAATTTTATATCTAATTAAAATAAATTATAGTTAATTTAGACAGAATCAATAAAAAACCTAAACTAAATCCTAACCCTAAAAATACACAAATTAGCCAAGCAAAATAACAAATTAATAAAGGGGGAAAATGAATTGGTTAAATAGAGCTCCTATAAGTAGTGGCAATGGTGGCAGCGAGGGACAGAGTTTGTTTTTTGCAGTGAAGAGAGAGATCAAATGGAAGGAGGGAGAAGAAATGGGAAGCAAGAAGTGAAAAAAAAAAGAAAAGGGGAAGAGAAAAAGGGGACATGGGTTATGAAATTTGGAATTGGACAGTTGTGCGTGTGGTGCTACATACGCTGCTAATGGTGGATCTTATAGAACATGTGTATTTTTAGAGGTCGTGTATGAAGGACATGCACGACTATGTGCTAGTTTATCAAATATCCTGCGGGCACTGTGTGTGTTGACGAGGGAAAAAACTGAATGCTTGTGCACATTTGTTTGTTTGCACTGCACAACAAGCATGGAATATCTATAGATTTTGTACAGCGTGCCTTTTTCTTTTTTCTTTGGTCCAGATACAAACCCACTACCACTCCACCCATTTTTGGCATGATTATCTTGGGTTGCTGTGCTAATCATCTTTTTATATCATTTCAAAAGATATATATATATATATATATATATATATATATATTTGTTAGTTTTTTTAATTAAAAACTTGCTTTTGTATGAAAAATGAATGATAACAAATTTTGTGATGTATTTACTATTTTTATAAAATATAAATAAATTGGAGCATTCTTGTAGCAGCAAAAATTTTCATGACTTAATTTTTTACTCTTTATTTTTGTATATTTTAAAAAATAATAAAAAATTATTTTAGTAGTTTTAGTTAATTTTAAACGTTTCATTATTTTCTTCGATTTTTATGTGTTATAAAATATGAAAAATCATTAAAAAAATATAAAAAATAGCTGGATTTTAAAATTCGATCGATAATGAAGTATCGCAAGAAAAAATAAAGTTTGAGAATATTTTTGGGCCATGACTGAGGTTTCTATTAAAAAGTGATTTGACAAAAAAAATTAAAAAACTAAACTGATTTAATTTAACTAAGAATAAAAAAAGTTAAAGAATAATATTAAAACAAATAGGCAGATAAGTTACTCCTGGATTGGCTTTAGATTGTTTTTAGTTCGAAGAATAAAATCAAGTTAGTTCCATCCGCTAGGAGTCGTGGTCTTAATAAAGTGCTTCCTCGACATTGACAATTGGAATAATTACTTCTCATTGTTAACAAACCTCTAAGTGGTCTTTTGGTCTTTCTGTGAAATACGTGATCGTGCTATTTTGGTGGCCTTCCTTTTTATTTCATACTTGCAAGTATAACGGTAGTTCATTATCTTGAATAAAAATAGCAAGTGTTCTTAAGAAATAAATAAACTTTACGGCAAATTCTTTTTTTAAAAAAAAAATTAGCATTTCTGTATGTTCTCTCATTGCTGGAAATTTTTTTTTTTTTGTCTTTCTAGATGTTTGTTTATGGAAAAAGAAAAGAAAAGAAAAGAAAAATTATTTTTATTTTTTTAGCATTAGATGAAAACATAAATTGTTTTAGCATAAAAATCCAAAAATCTTTACTTTGCCTTAGATTTTGCATAAAAATATTTTTGTGCTTTTAAAAAATATATATATATATATTCATGCATATTTGGATTTAATAATAAATTCATTACGTCCATCAAAACTTAATCAAAATTAAAATATCCAACGTATCCGAATTTTAAAAATTCAATTATCATCATCAATCATCAATATAAGTCCAAAACTTATTTCTCACCATCTTTATATGAGACTCAAGCCCAATTTTCATTATCGCTGCGGGTTCAATGCTCATGTTTAAAAACTTCAATGTAATATCTCTTTTATAGAGATAAATGTCATTTTTTACACGTTTTTTATTGGTAAGGATCGATGTCAAAGTTATGCAAAAGAAAAATTTTATTTTTAAGGGATTAATGAAAATTTTTTGTAAATTACCAGACCGATGAGTTTTCTATGTTCAGGGACCAACATCAAATAAACTAAAAATAATTAGGATATTTAAGGGCAATCAAAAAAGATAAATTTATAAGAAAACACATGGTAAAAATAATATTTTATAAGAAATGATGTTGTAAGTATTATATCATTCTTTTCTTAAATATAACTAACCCTCTATTTAAATATCTGGAATTAGTGTTAATTTTCAAGATTCTTAATTTTTTCTAATTACTAAATAACTACTCTAATTTTTCACTATATATATTTCGAATCCGTGCCATGATATCTGCAAAAGTGTGACAACAATTATACAAACAGCTAAAAAAATCTAAGAATTTCATATTCTGAGGAGTTATAATTATCCAATATAGTACATTTAAGAACAAATTACCATATGTAATAATGCATTGCAATAAGTAATAAAAATTCTACATAATTACCATATGTAATAATGCATTGCAAAAAAAAATAGATATAACTACAAGTGAGAAATTCTATATAAAAATATTTTTATTATTTTTTATATATTATAAATTGTATTTTATTTTATATTTATTTTTTAAATAAATTTAAAAAATAACTAATAAAATATTACTAATTAATCCTTGAAGCATGCAAAACTTTCTTACCCGTAAAAAGGAAATGATGCTTTGCCTTTTATCTT
>Ga0325401_1008393_pt1 | contig 10048 bp, 5 predicted proteins | sample PopdelMetagenome_FD_205666 | JGI IMG/M metagenome (GOLD analysis project Ga0325401, IMG submission 205666) | Populus deltoides microbial communities from Bellville, Georgia, United States - Xylem-PdKOR-R2 | ecosystem: Host-associated > Plants > Phyllosphere > Stem > Wood/Secondary xylem | place...
AAATGATGAGCATTTGAATTTGATTTTGTGTGGTATCTATATAGTGATTGTAATGAAGGGGAATTAGAGGTAGAAAGTGAAAAAAGTATGGTGGTTGAAGGACACGAGTTTTTTAAAAATATTTAGAATATTGAGAGATATTTTTAAAAAATAAAATGAAAGTGCCGGTACTACTATATAAAACAAAATTAATTAAATTCTATATTATAAATATGTAAAAATTAATTTAGCTATTAATTGAATTCAATTTAAACACTATAATTAAATTCATTTTTTATTTTTTTTATACTAAATTGGTTTCAAACATGCAATTAAATTTTATATTCATTTTAATTACTCTAAAAATTTTAAATTTCATCGAGGTAAAATTACTCTGAAGCTCCTATAGTTTAATTATTTTTCGCTTTGTCTCCATTCTTTAAAAAATTATTGTTTACATCTTGGGTCAACTTAATTTTTAATTTTGTATGAAAAGATCAAACTACCCTTATATATAATACCACCATCCAAATACATATTAATTCATTATTTTGCATTTGATTTTCTTTTCTCCCTCTCCATGACTCTTTTTCCACTAACATATAATCAATATAAATCAAAACAAAATCTTCTCTTTTTATCGATTTTTTTTCTCTTATCTTTGTAATCCACGACACCTTTTATGAGTTGTAAATAAATTATTATTTTTTCAAAACTCTAAAAAAAACTTAAATTGATTGTAAATAAAATCTTCTCTAGGTCTCAATGATGAGAAACTTTAAGAATAGAGGTAAGATAGGAAGGTACCATGAAGCATACCAATTCAATGATGGGGAAATAGGGACAACGAGAGGATGATTAAAGAAAAGGGAGGTACCATGTAATGAAATAAGATATGAAGGGAATTTTTTGCATAAATCAATTATGGTCAGCAACTCTATTTATATAAGATTTGTATAGATATATAAGGAAGTAAATAATTACAATGAATTACAAGAATGATCATTAGATAAAATTCAACAGTTCTAGTCACGGAGCCATTTTTTAATTGTCTTAGAATTATTTTTTTGCTGTCATGGGATCATGAGATTATCCTTTCCTTGCTTGATTATTTCCATTATTAGCATAATTTTCTTGATTTGATATGTGAAATTGATAATTACTCACACGTTTCCTTAAACACAATAGGTAGGAAGACATGTTGAGTTTGTTTCAAAACCATAAAAACTAAGATGAGGACAGGCCTTTAATGAATCCATCTATAATCTAATTATTAATCCATTGAATTGAACATAAAGAGCTTCTCATGTTGCATGTTCTGGCACAAAATGGTAATCAACTTCTATATGTTTTTTGCTTGCATGCAATATTGGGTTAGACACAAGATGATTATCATAAAATAGGATAGGAGGATTAGCCAAAAACATACCTAGATCACAAAGTATGATGAGAATCATTAGACATCACCACTAGATCCATTACATGTGTTAATTAGGTCTATTACAAAGTCAATAACTAAGAAGATTAAAGAAACATTCAATGAGATAACTCGATATATTTAGGTTTAATTTCATCCAATAACTATGGTTCTTTTATTCAGGTAATTATTAGGTCGGGTTCTTTTCAACTTAATTATTTAGCTACTATTTAAGTCATTATAGGTATTACAGACTTCTTCAAATTCTCGCAAATGCAAGTATGGATTTTCTTGATCTAAGCCATGAAAAGAAGGTAAAAGTTGAATAATGTCTGGCTTAAAATCAAAGTGAGATGCATCAAGAGGGAAAACTATATATGAGGATGCACTTGTTCTTGTTGGATTCATGTGGTCTCTTAGTGTTCTAACTCGATTATTCTCATTATTCTCGTTATGAAGTGATTGGTTATCTTCTTCAGCCATATTTTCTGAAAATAATGAGGATACCCTACAAAGTCTACCACTTAATGTACGTGACCAAACTCTCATGCACTGTGTAAGAAGAGAATAAAAGGATGAAGAAAACAAGAGAAAAAGAAACAAAAGTTAGATACAAGAGAAGTGAAAAATAAAAATAAAATAAATATTATAATTTATACAAGAATTTACCTCCCCGGCAACGGCGCCAAAAACTTGACATGATCAAAGAGTTGATGTCTTATCCCATGTGCAGGAGTGTCAAAGTAATAAATAACCCAGCAAGACCGGGGTCGAACCACAGGGAGGTGAACTATATAAATTATAAATAATAATAATAATAATAATAATAATAATAACAACAACATCAACAACAACAACAACAACAACAATGATGATGACAATGGTGATGATGAGTTAAAGAGGACTTTGAGACGTAAGATAAATGTGAAGATTAAACAATGATAAAAATAAATGTCAAGGTTAGAGTATCCACTAATAGTATTAGAGATAAGTAAAGTATAAACTCTTTATAAATTATCAACATAATCATATTAATAATCTTATTTACGTAACACCATAGTTATAAATTTTATCAGGTATTCATGATGCTAACTTATGTTGACAACAAATCAAGTTTCTCTCATAATAACGATGTTGGCCGAAGACTATGAATGATCAAGTATTTAATGTACCAAGTGTTATACAACACAAATCTAGATTAACCATTTAACAAGCAAGGTATTAAGAATTAATAAGATAAAAATGATAAAACTTGTTAATAGCAAACTTTCTTGGATATAAACATTAAAGTCCATGTTTAGTTCGTATTATACTTATCCTAACACCATTAGTGAAACCTTGTCACCTTGACATAATTAACTTAGCTAGACATTATGAAGAAGAAAAACATAAATAAACAATATAAGAACATAAACATGATATAAGTTAATTAAGTATAGTAAAGGAAATGAAAAGCATGAACAAGAGATTAATGAAAGCAAAACTTAAGTATTACAAAAATATAAAGAGAGAGCAAGAACATGATCTTGATATTAGAACCAAGATTGCTAAATGAATGACAAATGCCTTCTTTTATAGGCTAAAATTCAGAACTATTCATTTGGTAATTGATTATTGATGTAGTGGCCAACTATTGATTTAGTGGACTTGGTAGACAGCAGCACTCAAGCACTTTGGCTGGATGAAATGACATTGATCCATTCAGAATTTGGCAACGTGTTCCCATGAAAGTTGTTGGCAATCATCTTATCTTTACACCCATAATATTTTAGAGCATTTGGATCACTAGAGCTCGAGATATGACTAAAATACTGAGTAGTGTTGTTGGTGGACGTGGTGGATAGACCTCAAGCTCTTGTCTGGATGAAATGTCATTGTTACCATCAGAATTTGAGAAAATTTTCTTCATGAAAGTTGTTGAAAATTGTCTTTTCCTTCCACCCACTAAAGGTTACGTCATTTGGCCTTCTAAAACTCCAGATATGGGTAAACTTTTAAGCAGTGTTTGGGCTGGATTACAGGACAGATTCTGACTTCTCTTTTGTGGCCAAACTTTGAATTTGAAAACGGCATATTTGGGTCTTACACTATTCATGAACATTGTAGGCCTATTTCTTAGCTTTCCATCTATAGAAATTAAGCTGAAAGCCAAGATCTACAGCTCCAGATATGACCCAATAACTAAACAGTGTTCCAATTTGAATTGAATCGGCATCTCCTTTCTAAGCATAGCCGTTTCTTTGTCCTTTCACTTTCAATAGTTAATCACATCAATCAATCCTTTGAATTGTGAGATATACCTGCATTTAAAATAAACATTTACCATAAATTAAAGCTATTTTATATTATCAGATCTGTTATTATAAAATATGCTCTAGTTAAGGAGTTATTGATACTTCAAGTGCAAAATGATGATATAAAACCTTGATAAAAATGCACTTTTAAGTACTAATCATTATACATTAATTTATTTGGAATTTCCTTCAATTTTTTATAAATGTTCTCACTTAAAATTTATAAAAATTATTCCTTTAAAATAATTATTTTACTCAATTTGGAAATTTATGCAATTTATCACTAGTGAACATTTAGCCTACCAATTTTAGTATTTTATCTCATCTGAAATTTAAATTAGTTTACTAGCGATGTTCAACCTAAATCATAATAATTTTTCTTCTAATTTATCATCTTTTTTTTTCAGGGGCTTACAACTACAAATGGGTGTACGAAAATATATGAAAGTTGATGGGTCTATTAAATGCTATAAAACTTAGCTAGTAGCCAAGAGGTATTATTAACTTGTGGGTATAAGACCTCTAGTCTAATTGTCAAGCCAGCTACAATTCTGATAGTTTTGGTTATTGTTGTTTTTAAGGGTTGGTCTAGTCATCAATTAGAAGTTCATAATGGTTTTCATAATATTAATGTTAAATACATTAACCTCTAAATTTTGTTAATCTTTATCTTCTTTCTCATATATACAAACTGGAAAGGTCTTTGTATAAACTTAAATAGGCATCACTTGCCTGGTTCAAGTGACTCCACTGATTATTGTTAGGTCTCAGCCTTTTCTAGGTATCAAATTGATAGTTCTCTTTTTATATACATATCATTAACCATCTACATTTATATTATGATTCATGTTAATGATATTTTTATGACATCTAAAGAACTTTCTTCTGTGACTAAATTGATTGCTTATCTTGACACATGATTATTTATCCAAAACCTGGGTTATCTGAATTACTTTTTTGGTATTGAGGTACAATATACTTCTCATAGGATATTTTTCTCCCAATCTCATTATGTCTCTAACATTATGCATAAGGCTATCATATCTTAATAATGACCACTTTTAATATTGATAGTAATTGGTTCTCATCTTTTTATCACCTTTAATGATGGCTTTACATATGTTAACCCTACTTTATATTGTAAGGTGATTAGAGCTCTATAATATATAACCTTGCATGGCTATATATTGTTTTCTATTAATAAGGTATGTTAGTTCATCAATGCTCTTTATAAAGACAATTGGCTTATGATTAAACATATATTATATTATGTTATGTTAATGATATACCTCATTTTGGCTTATCTTTTATTATCTCTTATGATCTTCTATTATATGGTTTTAATAATTCTAATTAGACTAGTAATGTCAATTATTGTAAGTCTACAAGTGTCTATGCTATTTATCTTAGTCATAATCTTATCTCTTAGAAGTCTAGTAAGAAAAAAACAATTGTTAATTTTTTATAAAAGCTGAATATAAGGTTGTTGCTAATACTAATGTTGAGTTATGATGGCTCTCCTCCTTTTTATCTAAAATTGGTTATCCATCCTTTTATTTTTTCATCTTATGGTGTAATAATCTTAGAGTAACTTATCTCACGATTAATCTGGCTTTTCATATATACACGAAACATGTTGAAATTGATTTTCATGTTGTTTATGATATGGTTGCGTAAAAAGAATTATAGGTTTTGTTTGTTGCCACTGATGATCAGATAGGGAACTATTAAGCTCTGCCTTTTTTTTTGGATTCAAATCGGTTGTTATTGCTCACTTAACATGCAAAGTTGTATTAGATCACAATGATGATAAGGAAACTCTAGATATTTTCTAACAATAAAAGAAGATATATTTTTCTTGTTTTATATTTGTCATGTTTTATATTTTTCACGTTCTAGATGGAAATACCCTTTTCATATACTGTATTTTTTTTTATTTGTAATAGGGTTAGCAATATATATGTGTGTGTGTGTGTGAGAGAGAGAGAGAGAGAGGAAGAGAGGGAGAGAGAGTTTTGCTCAGCTTTAAAAGAATTTGTTGTCAAGGATCTTATTGACATGTTTTAATTCAACTAACTGTTTAGTTGGCTTATTTCATCGTGTTTCATAAAGGTTGTCAGGGTCTGACAACCCTGGATACAAACTATGGTTGCTTGGTCAAAGAACTCATGACTCAAAACAGTATAATGATCCACTATTGGATGATATTGGTGGTTTGATTGTTGGAGATATTGGTGATTATCGTTTAGAATGAGATATCATTATCGAAAGTTGGTCAGTGACTTTATAGAAAATCTCTAAATTGCATCCAAAATTTATGGCCTTGCAATATCTTTTTTCTTTCTTTCATGTGGTGAATATGGTTATTGGACTAACATCAATTTTGCCCGCTATAGTGATCAAATTTCTAGAAGGCATCAAAATGTGCCAATGAGAGTTTTTTTATGCTTATCTTATTTATGAAAGGGAATATGGTGAATACACTATTACAAAAGATGATAGTCTTTACTAATATTTTTTTAATTGACACATTTTCCAATATTAAGAAAAACAAGCTTGATTACATTAAAATGAACCAAAATGATCTTTGAACTGAGCTCTATCAAGGCATTAATGAAATTGTTCTTAGAGGGGATGTTCAAGGGTCAATAACCAGAAAAATTATTCTCCCTTTCTTCTTTAAATGGTAGCTCACGATACATGATAAACAATTACCAAGATGAAATGGCCATTTGCAGGGCATATGAAAATCTGGATCTTTTCATCACATTCACATGTAATACAAACTGGCCTGAAATCCAAAGAGAGTTTAAGAAAAGCAAAGTTTATAAACATGAAGACAAACCTGATATAATTACACGTGTTTTTAGAGCAAAGGTTCTAGATATGTTAAAATTCATCAAATCTAGTGTCCTTTTTGGCAAGACAATTGTTGTTAATAGGATCTTAACCATTTCTTTTTCTTTCTCATCATGTATTTCTTTATTCATTTTTATTTGGTTGTATTTTGCACCTCGATAGATGTATGCGCAATTGAGTTTCAAAAAAAGGGTTTTCCACATAAACATATTTTGGTTTGGCTTGACTCTAAATTCAAATGTTGAATTGCCGATGATGTTGCCTCGATTGTTTTAACTGAAATACCAAATATGAATATTGATCCTTTATGTCATGAAATTATCTCTAAGTTCATGATGCATGTTCCATGCGACGTTGTGAAGTCAAATCCACAATGCACGTTGGAGGGTAGATGTGCAAAGTCATTCAAAAAAAATTTAAAGACTCAACTGTTTTTCATGAGAATAAGTTTGTTTATTATAAGCGACGTGAATGTCATGATAATATTCTTCTCAATGATGGAATTATGTTTTGCAATGACTATATTGTTCTGTATAATAGAGAGCTTTTGATGCGGTACAATGCACATACATATATTAAGATATGCTACCAATCAATTCTCATTAAATATTTGTTTAAATCTGTCAACAAAAGGCCTAATAGATGTTGTATGGTGCTCCAAAATGAAACGAATGATGAAATATAGGCGTATCTTAATTGTTGTTTTATCTTCCTCTATGAAGCTTTTTGACGTCTTTTCAAATTTCTTATCCATTCAAGAAACCCTCTAGTTGAAAAACTTCATGTTCATTTGCCTTTTTCAACAAAATATTGTGTTCTCAAGTAGCAAGTCTCTTCATTCTGTGTTTAGAGGGCCAAGTATTAACATAACAATGCTTACAAAATGGTTCGAGTGAAACAAAAAATATTTTGATGCATAAGAACTTTGTTATTCAGAATTTTCCAAGTAAGTATGTATGGGATGCAGGCCAAGAAGAATGGGTTATGAGATAAAGGGGGTTTAACCTTGGATGTATAACATATTTGCAAGCAAGCTGAAATGTTGGATAAACAATCTCGTCAACTTTTCTTAAATCAGCAAACCATGTTAACCCTTTAATATGGTTTAAAAGCAATCTTAAGAAATAAAGTTCAAGATCCTTTGATTTTATTCAATCAGTTTTGGCATTCAATACACGATGACATCCTTTATAGATTGATGACATCTTTTAAAATGCCTAATTGAATTTTATTTGATGATCAACTTAGAAACTAAGTGTTATATGAGCTTGAACAGATTTTCAACGCTACTGCAATAATACTTTAAGATCATATATTGCCAATGCCTATAACCAATTCTTAACTGAGATTAGGAACAATCTTCTAAAAGAAAAACTTAATTATGATCTATTTAACCTTAAGAGTCAACATTCATTGAATTTTTCCTTTCTCAACGATGGACAAAAAATAATATATGATTCAGTTGTTGCAGTTATCCTTCAAAAGAAACAGACTTTAATCTTTGTCCATGACATGAAAGAATCGGTAAAACTTTTCTGTGGCATACACACATCATCAATTGCATCAGATTCGAGGGGTTAGTTGTCCTTGTTATGGCCTTATCTAGTATTACGTCTTCTTTTACTACAAGGTGGTCATACAACCCATTTAAGATTCAAAATCCCACTTACTATTGATGAATCATCAACATGTCTTATCAAGAAAAACACACATCTCTCTAGCCTCCTTCAAATAAATTATCTTATTGTCTGGGATGAATCATTAATAAATAACAAATGTTGTTTTGAAGCTCTTGACCATTCAATATGTGATGTCCTCTCAGGGCGTGAAAATTGTTATGAAGGTCTTCCATTTGACAGGAAAAAAATTTTGTTTGGAGGTGATTTTCAACAAAAAAATAATGGCTGCGAGAGACCATTTTTTCATGGTTATGAGTTCCATGGATAGTTCATTCTATTCATGCCAATTAAATTATAAAAAATAACACAATTATTTAACATCTCTTTACAATGGATACTACACATAAATTTAGTTATGAAAACCATATACCCTCGGTTTCTAGCTTTTTTTTTTCACAGTTGTTTTTTATTAGTTTAAAATCACTTAGATATACTTTTAAACTTTCTTTTTTGTTTTTCAACTTAGCAGCACATTATCTCCACCTTCCCTTCCTCTTTGCAACCTATTTTCTTCTTCTTAATTTGACCACTAACACTACTGGTTGCTTTTTTATTCGTAGAAGATCTCTATCAGTAGGATCACACAATCATTTTGTTTATGCAACAACTCCAAATATTGTTTTCCTATTGCATATCCCTATAGACTACTCCAACAACATTTAACTTTTTTAAAGAATAATGTTACTCTCTAACATTATTGTGACATTGTTTTATTGATAATTAGTGAATTCATGGTCTTTTTAATGTTTTTTGTTTTTGGATAGATATAACATTTCATATGTTGTTTAACTTTTAAAATATGATTAATGAAATCAATTTCCTTCAATCATATATGTTCTTACTCTTATAGTGTCTTTGCAGTATCAATATTTTCACATAATTGATTTTGTTCAGTCTCTAATTTTTAGTCACTAGCACAATTTTTTTATCCTCATGCAATATTAACTTCATCACAAGTTTATATTACTTAATTAGTGTTAATTTATAATTATAACACCATCAAACATATTTATTTCACAAGTTCGCGACAACGCATGAGCAAGACATCTAATGTGTGTATGTACATACATACATACATATAAAGATAACATAGTCATGGTTGAACAACAAATGTACTTTTCTCTTTTAAAAAAAAAAATCAAACATTTTTTTATCAACCAAAATAGAATTTTCTCAATTCTATATATTAAACTTTTTAATTTTTTAAGTGAAATAATATACTTACAGAGACTTTTTTTTTCTTGACTAAGAAAACTCAAAGAAAAATGAAATATTTGTGAATCTTTTTATTTTAAATTAATATATGAAAAATAAAAAAACAACTTAAGATTTTCTTAACTGCGAACAAAATAAATATCTTTGATCATATTATTATTATTATTATTATTATTATTATAGGAGTTTAAAAATACTAATAAGCTTGATCAATTTCCTACTCTTCGCATATTCTGTAGATCAATTGATTATTTCATGCACGAGTTTGATTTAGGATCCTTTCACCCAATTACTTTAGTACTCCTAGAAGAAAAAGTAAATAAAAAATCCTCGTCAACCTTTAATTTAATTTACACCCATAATTAAAAACAAAATTCCAATTAGGAAGTCACTCACAGCTCCGTCTTCCTCCTTCCTCTTTAATTCGATTCCCTCAATCATGCCATCTCACACTTCATAAATCAATCAAAACCCAAAAACCTCTCCTCTCCCGACCCGACCCGACCCGATGGCTAGGCGCTCCATACCCGTCCTAAAACACCTGCTAACCTCCTCCTCCACCCCCACCCTCCGCCGATCCGTAACCTACATGCCACGCCCCGGCG
>Ga0325401_1008394_pt1 | contig 10048 bp, 4 predicted proteins | sample PopdelMetagenome_FD_205666 | JGI IMG/M metagenome (GOLD analysis project Ga0325401, IMG submission 205666) | Populus deltoides microbial communities from Bellville, Georgia, United States - Xylem-PdKOR-R2 | ecosystem: Host-associated > Plants > Phyllosphere > Stem > Wood/Secondary xylem | place...
CTTGATCTTGCCGCTGCGCGCCGCTGCGATGACGACGTCCTTGGCCACCGAGAGCCGCAGCAGCGTCACCGACCACTCGCGGAGCAGGACGACGACGGTGACCCACCACCAGACCTCGCCGATGATCGAGAGGCCGATGAACGCCATCCCGGTCAGCGCCTTGTCGGCGATCGGGTCGGCGATCTTGCCGAAGTCGGTGACCAGGTCGCGGGCCCGGGCGATGTCGCCGTCGATCTTGTCGGTGACCGCGGCCAGGGCGAAGATCACCCACGCCACGGTGCGCCACAGGGGCTCCTCGCCCCCGTCGACCAGCAGCGCCCAGGCGAAGAACGGCACCATCACGATGCGCAGCGTCGTCAGGGCGTTGGGGAGGTTCCAGTTGCTGGGCTTCTCCCCCGGCTGCCGTCCGGGGGCGGCCGCGCCTGCGTTGCTCGCGCCGCTCACCGGCGTACCCCGGTCGGGCGGGCCACCAGGTCGACGCCGTCGGTGTCGACGACGACCGCCTCGACCAGCTCACCCACGGCGTACGCCGGGTGGTCGCCGTCGGGCGCGAGGGAGGTGGTGCCGTCGACCTCGGGTCCCTGGTGGGCGGCGCGGCCCTCGGCGAGTCCCTCGGTCACCGACTCGACCAGCACCTCGACGGTCTCGCCGAGCCGCTCCTCGGCCCGCTGGGCGTTCAGCTCCTCGACCAGGGCGGTGACGTGCTGGGCGCGGGCCCACACCTCGTCCTCGTCGAGCTTGTCGGTGAAGGAGGCAGCCTCGGTGCCGTCCTCGTCGGAGTAGCCGAACACCCCGGTGACGTCCATCCGGGCCGCCTCGAGGAACGCGCACAGCGTCTCCAAGTCCTCCTCGGTCTCGCCGGGGAAGCCGACGATGACGTTGGAGCGCACCCCGGCCAGTGGCGCCTGCGCGCGGACCTGGTCGAGCAGGCCCAGGAACGCGTCGGGGTCGCCGAACCGGCGCATCCGGCGCAGCACGGTCGCGCTGGCGTGCTGGAAGGAGAGGTCGAAGTACGGCGCCACGCCCGGCGTCGCTGCGATCGCGCTGACCAGGCCGGGGCGGGTCTCGGCGGGCTGGAGGTAGGACACCCGGACCCGGTCGACGCCGTCGATCGCGGCGAGCTCGGGCAGCAGGGTCTCCAGCAGCCGCAGGTCGCCGAGGTCCTTGCCGTAGGAGGTCGAGTTCTCCGAGACCAGGAACAGCTCGCGGGCGCCCTCACCGGCCAACCAGCGCGCCTCGGCGAGCACGTCGGAGGGACGGCGGCTGACGAAGGAGCCACGGAAGGACGGGATGGCGCAGAACGAGCAACGCCGGTCGCAGCCGCTGGCCAGCTTGAGCGGCGCCATCGGACCGGACTCCAGGCGCCGGCGCGGTGTGGTCACCGGGGCCACGGGAGCCTGGCGGTCGACCGGGCTGATCGGCAGCAGGCGGCGGCGGTCCTGCGGGGTGTGCGGGTGGGGCGTGTCGCCGGCCAGGACACCACGGAGGCGGTCGGCGATGTCGGCGTAGTCGTCGAAGCCGAGCACCGCGTCGGCCTCGGGCAGGGAGGTGGCCAGGTCCTTGCCGTAGCGCTCGGCCAGGCACCCGACCGCGACGACGGCCCGCGGGCGACCGGTCTCCTTCAGGTCGGCGGCCTCGAGGAGGGCGTCGACGGAGTCCTTCTTGGCCGCCTCGACGAAGCCGCAGGTGTTGACCACCACGGTGTCGGCCTCGGCCGGGTCGGTGACCAGACGGAAGCCGTCGGCGGCCAGCCGGCCGGCGAGCTCCTCGGAGTCGACCTCGTTGCGCGCGCAGCCCAGGGTGAGCATGGCGACCGAGAGCAGCTCGTCGGGGGCGGCGGCGTGGGTGGTCACAGGGGTCGAGTATGCCGTCGGGGGCCCAGGCCGGGCGAAACGCCGATCCGGCGGCCGCCGTGCCCCGGGCCGGTCACTCGTCGGGGACGAAGACCTGCTCGGCCCGCTGCCCGGTCTCGCCCAGGGGACCCTCGTCCTGCCCGTCGACGCTCACCTCGACGCTGCCGTCGGTGGAGCTGATCCGCACCGGCGGGACGACGTCGAGCTCGGCGGTCTGGCCGAAGGCGAGGTCGTCCTTGAAGACGATCTTGGCGTTGCGGGAGCCGTCGCGCACGATCAGGCTCGCTCCCCCGCCGGCCGCGGTCAGGGTGACCGGGACCGTCGTGGACGCGCCGCTGAGCGAGGCCCGCCCGGGGGTGCCGTCGAGCACGGGCTGGTCGGCGAGCGGGGTCGAGCCGCCGGTCAGCAGCCGGGCGACCGACCACACCAGCACGACCGCCATCACGCAGGCGACGAGCAGCGACCAGTTGAAGCCGCCGCGGGTGCCGCGCAGCGACCCGCCCGGGGCGCCGGCCAGCTCGGAGGAGAACACGCGCCGGGGGTCGATGGGGGCGTCGGAGTAGCGCTCCTCGTAGGTGGCGACCAACGGCTCGGGGTCGACCCCGAGGACCCGGCCGAGCGTGCGCAGGTGGCCACGGGCGTAGAAGTCGCCTCCGCAGGGCCCGAAGTCGTCGACCTCGATGGCCTCGATCACGTGCGGCCGGATCCGCGTCCGGGCCGCGAGCTGGTCGACGCCGAGGCCCAGCCGGGTCCGGGCCGCGGCGAGCTCGTTGCCGATGACCGGGTCGGTCACGGGCTCGACCCGCCCGGTCAGGGCGTCGTCGAAGACGATCGTGGTGGTCTGGCTGCGGTCGCGGGGACCAGCGTCGTCGACGTCGTCGGCGGGGTACGCCGGGGAGCCGTGCTCCTCGGCGTCGACCGGCGTGCCGTGGCCGGGGGTGAGCGCCACGGCCGGGGTCTCGGGACGGTCCAGCACGACCTCGCTGCGACGGGCGGTGACCAGGTCGCGCAGCGGCGCCGGGGTGCGGCCCAGGTCGCGAGCGGGCTCCACCTCGGGGTGCTCCGCCTCCGTGGGCTCGGCGTCCGTGGGCTCGGCGTCCGTGGGCTCGGGTACGGCGGGTCCCGGCGACTGCTGGGCTGCGGTGGCCGGAGCGGCCCAGACGAAGGTCGAGGTCTCGTCCTCGTCGGTGACCGACGCTGCGGTGCGGGCGTGGTCGACCCGCGGGGTCCGGGTCTCGTCGTCGAGGGTCTCGTCCCGGGTCTCCGGACCCGAGTCCGTCCCGGTGACGGCATCCGCGTCCGTCCCGGTGACGGCATCCTCCGCAGCCACCTCGTCGTCGTCGAGGACGACGTCGTCGACGTCGTCGGTGCGGGCCCAGGAGGGGTCGGTGGTGCCGGCGAGCCAGTCGGTGGAGAGGTCGCTGTCCTGGTCGAAGACCTGCTCCGACCCGGCGTCGGTCGCGGACGGGGACGCGGCGTACCCCTCGCGGTCCTCCAGCGCCTCGATCCGGTCGTCCTCGGCCCGCTCCACGACGTGGGTGTGCCCGTCGGCGAGCTCGACGAGGGCGTCGGTGAGCTCGTGCCAGTTGGCGCCGGCGAGCCGGGTGGACAGCGAGAGCCGCACGGCGAGCGACCGGCCCTCGGTGTCGGTGAACTCCAGGCGCCCGTCGCGCAGGAGCGAGGCGCGCGGGGTGTGCTCGACCCGGGCCACGTGTCCCCAGGCGATGCCCTCCCACACCCGCCCGCGGCGGGTGCGGACCCCGTGGGCGTCCAGCACCATCAGCGGGGCCCGGGAGTCGAGCAGGATGGCCGCGTGGGCGACCGCGACCGCCCCGACGAGGAGCGCGCACACCCAGTCCAGGGGGGCGCCCCCGCCCACGGCGCGGACGAGGAAGAGCACGGCCACGACCCCGGCCAGGGCCGCCACCACCGCCGACAGGGGGCCGTCGCGGCGTACCTCGACGACGTCCTCGGGGAGGTCGGGTGCGGTCGGCCGGTCGAGGTCGGCCTCGACGGCCCGGGCCTGGTGGGTGGTCTCGGTGCTCACAGCTCCCCCTGGATGGTGATGATGACGGCGTCGACCTCGTCGGGCTTGACCAGCACGTCGCGGGCCTTGGACCCCTCGCTGGGCCCGACGACCCCGCGGCTCTCGAGGATGTCCATGAGGCGTCCGGCCTTCGCGAACCCGACCCGGAGCTTGCGCTGCAGCATCGAGGTCGACCCGAACTGGGTGGACACGACCAGCTCGACGGCCTGCACGACGAGCTCCATGTCGTCGCCGATGTCGTCGTCGAGCTCGCGCTTGGCCTGGGCCGGCGCGGTGACGTCCTCGCGGTAGGTCGGCTCGAGCTGGGTCTTGCAGGCCTTGACCACCTGGGCGATCTCGCCCTCGGTGACCCACGACCCCTGGATGCGGGCCGGCTTGGAGGCGCCCATCGGCAGGAAGAGGCCGTCACCCTGGCCGACCAGCTTCTCCGCCCCCGGCTGGTCGAGGATGACCCGGCTGTCGGCCAGCGACGAGGTCGCGAAGGCCAGGCGCGAGGGCACGTTGGCCTTGATCAGGCCGGTCACCACGTCGACCGAGGGCCGCTGGGTGGCCAGCACCAGGTGGATGCCGGCGGCGCGGGCCAGCTGGGTGATCCGGACGACCGCGTCCTCGACGTCGCGGGGCGCGACCATCATCAGGTCGGCCAGCTCGTCGACGATGACCAGCAGGTAGGGGTACGGCGCGAGCTCGCGCTCGCTGCCCGGCGGCAGCTCGACCTTGCCCGCCCGCACGGCCTTGTTGAAGTCGTCGATGTGGCGGAAGCCGAAGTTGGCCAGGTCGTCGTAGCGCAGGTCCATCTCGCGCACGACCCAGGCCAGCGCCTCGGCGGCCTTCTTGGGGTTGGTGATGATCGGGGTGATCAGGTGCGGGACGCCCTCGTAGGCGTTCAGCTCGACCCGCTTGGGGTCGACCATGATCATCCGGACCTCGTCGGGGGTGGCCCGCATCAGCACCGAGGTGATCATCGAGTTGATGAACGAGCTCTTGCCCGAGCCGGTGGCGCCGGCGACCAGCAGGTGCGGCATCTTGGCCAGGTTGGCCACCACGAAGCCGCCCTCGACGTCCTTGCCGAGCCCGGCCACCATCGGGTGGTGGTCGCCGCGGGCGACCCCGGAGCGCAGCACGTCGCCGAGGGAGACGATCTCCTTGTCGAGGTTGGGGATCTCGATCCCGATCGCCGACTTGCCGGGGATCGGGCTGAGGATCCGCACGTCGGCCGAGGCGACGGCGTAGGAGATGTTCTTGCTCAGCGCGGTGACCTTCTCCACCTTGACGGCCGGACCGAGCTCGACCTCGTAGCGGGTGACGGTCGGTCCGCGCGTGTAGCCGGTGACCTGGGCGTCGATGTTGAACTGGTCGAGCACCCCGGTGAGGCTGGCCACCACGTCGTCGCTGGCCTTGGAGCGGGCCTTGTGCGGCGAGCCCGGCTTGAGGACCTCGCTCGCCGGCAGCGAGTAGACCACGTCGCCGGACAGCGCGAGCTGCTCCATCCGCGGCTCGAGCTGGGCGTGCGGCGGGGGCTCCAGGGGTCCGGTGGACTCCGCCGGGCCCTCCGGCTCCAGCGGCACCGAGGTGGTCGGCGGTGCGCTCCGCTCCCCCGGGCGGCGTCGCCCGGGCGGGGGTACGTCGTCGAGGTCGACCGCCTCGGTCGTGGGCGGGGCCTCGACGGCGTCGAGGCCGTCGGGGGCCCGGGCCCCGGACGCCCGTGAGTCGGCGAAGGGGTCGCCGTCCAGCCCGAGGGCGACGTCGAGGGGGTCCTCCCCCACCGCCGGCGCGGCCACGTCGGCCGTGACCGGCTCGTCGGTGGCCCCGGCCCGGCCGCGACGGGTCCGCCCCTTCTCCTTCAAGACCGGGGAGTCGTAGGCCGGGTCCCCCATGTCGGGGTCGATCTCGTCGCCGTGGGCCGCCATGGCCTGGGTCGGCTCACCGACCCACTCGTCGTCGTGGCGCGGCCCGACGGCGAGGTCGCGCAGGGCTGCGAGTCGCTCCGGCACGCGGTACAACGGCGTCGAGGTCACCACGAGCACCCCGAAGAGACCGACGAGCAGCAGCAGCGGCACCACCACGAGCGTGGAGCGCAGGAGGTCGACCAGCAGGGAGGCCACGACGTACCCGATGGCGCCGCCACCGTCGCGCAGCGGGCTGGTGTCGCCGTCGACCGGGACCGGGCTGCCCGAGGCGAGGTGGACCAGGCCGAGCAGGCCGATCACCAGTGCGCCCCAGCCGACGACCTGCCGTCCGACCGGGCCCTGCCCCTCCGGGTCGCGCATGACCCGCACCCCGGTGGCGACCAGGGCCACCGGCACGAGCCAGCCGACCTTGCCGACGGTGCCCACGACGACGGTGCGGGTCAGGTCCATCGCCCCGCCGGGCACGCCGAACCACACCGCGGCCGCACTGACGACGCCGAGGCCGACCAGCAGCAGTCCGATGCCGTCGCGGCGCACCTCCGGGTCGAGGTCGCGGGCGCCGCGACCCAGCCCGCGCACGACCGCACCGGCCCCGTGGGCGACCGCGAGCCAGACCGCGGTCACGCCGCGCAGGACACCGGCGAAGAACAGGGACACCGGGCCCGGGCCGGTGCGCACCGCGCGGGGAGCGGGGCGTGCGGCGGGCTTGCGGGCGGGCTTGCGAGCCGCCGGCTTGCGGGCGGGGGTGCGACCCGAGCGCGTGCTCGTGGAACGGGTGGTGCCGGTGCTGGCACTGCGGGATCGGGTGCTGGTGCCACGTCCGCCCGAGGAGGGTCGAGACGTGGTGGAGCTCCGCGACCCCGCCGGGGAAGACGTGCGGGTCGCCATGGTCGTCAACCTAGGTGAGAGTCACACGAGCCCCACGCACCACAGCAGGTGTGTCGCACCCCAGAGATCACGGGACCCCGCCGGTGATCAGGGTGCGGACGTGCGTGAGGGGCCGGGAGCGTGCGCTCCCGACCCCTCACCTCGACCGTTCGGCGGTCGAGGAGACCTGGCGACCTCTAGGAGATGCGGACCCGCATCGAGGTGCCGTCCTGCGAGAGCACCCGCATCTTGACGCCGGCACCGGCCACCTTCACCCCGATCCGGGGCAGCCCGCCCTCGGCCTGCGGCGCGAAGTACCGGTCGACGTCGGTGTCGTTGAACACCGGCTGCGCGTCCGACCCGCGGACGTAGCTCTTCTTGCCGTTCACGGTCAGGGTGAACGAGTCCGACTTCTCCAGCCCGAACGGGGCGTCGTAGGTCTGGATGCGACCGCGCCACGCCTGGCCCTCGAGGTTGTACTTCAAGGCGGGGTTGGCGTCGATCGGCAGCACGAGCCCGCCACCGGGGTGGGTGCTGGTGTTGTTGTCGGTGAAGGAGGTGTCCCAGTAGTTGACGAGCAACCCGTTCTGGTAGGGGAACTTCTCCGCGAAGTCCGGCCGGGCCGGGTCACCGAAGTTGTAGGGCCCCGTCCGCAGGTACTGGTCGAAGGACGTGTAGGCCCGGTTGCTGGCCAGGTAGAACTGGTCGTAGGCGTTGTCGATCGAGGCCCCGACCGAGCTGAACCCGTCGAGGGTCCAGCCGTTGGGCGGGTTCTCCGCACCGTCGGTGAACACGGTGCTGCCGCCGGAGGTGATGGCGATCTCGTCGACCAGGATGCCCGACCAGGCGACGTCGGGGGCGTTGCCCTGGACCGCGCCGTCGGTGGCGTAGCGGACCCGGAACCCGATGGTCTTGCCGGCGTACGGCGCCAGGTCGACGCTGATCGGCTCGTACGTCGTGCTGGTGCCGTCGATGCCCGGCTCGGCCGTGGTGCCGGTGTCGGGGTCGAGCGCGGTGGTGGGCAGCGCCGTCCAGGTCGAGGACCCGGGCTGCTGCACCTCGAGGTAGGCGGCGTCGTAGTCCTCCTCGATGTTGTAGGCCGCCGACAGGGTCAGGGTGCCGCCGGCGGCGGGCACGGCCACGGAGCGCGTCATGCTGGCGCGGTAGTCGTCACCGGCGCCGGACCACCACTGCTTCGCGCCCTCGGCCGGCGCGGTCAGCGGGGTGCTGACCTGCTTGTCGGGCAGCACGACGGCCACGCCCTGGGGCTTGGCGGAGTTGTACTCGTGGGGACCGAGGTCGAGGGTCCGGGTCTGCCCGGCCACGACGGTCTCGTAGTCCAGCCAACCCAGCTGCAGCTTGTCCCAGACGCCGAGGTCGGCGGCCTGGGTGCTGATGCCCTGGTCACCGGTGTCGGAGACGCGGCTCTGGGCCATGAGCGTCCACCAGCTCACCGGGTTGTCGCCGCTGGAGGCGGTGTCGTAGTGGTCGGGCAGGCCGAGGTCGTGGCCGTACTCGTGGGCCACGGTCGAGACCCCGCCGTTCTCGGGCTGGATCGTGTAGTCGCCGGCCCAGATCCCGGTCTTGCCGATCTGGATCCCGCCGAGCTTGTTGGCGGCCGGCCCGGTCTGGCCAGCCCGGTTGCCGTAGGCGTACCAGCGGTGGCTCCAGATCGCGTCTTCGCCGTAGATCGGGTCGCCGTCGGCCTGGTCGCCGCCGGCGTGGACCACCTGGAAGCGGTCGAGGTAGCCGTCGGGCTCGTTGAAGTCGCCGTCGCCGTCGTAGTCGTAGCGGTCCTTCTGGTCGTAGGCGGCCAGCTGACGCTTGATCTGGGCGTTGGTGCGGCCGGCCGCCTTCTGGTCGGCCACCCACTGCTTGAGGCCGTCGGCGAGCAGCGCCCAGGTGTTGCTGCAGACGATGTCCTCGAGGCTGCAGGACGGGCCGCCGTCGAGGGACCCCTCGTAGGAGCGTCCGTACCGCGCCTCGTTGTAGGGCACCCGCGTGATGGCGGAGACCTGGCCGGTGACGCTGTAGCGGCCGGAGGACTGCTTCTCGTAGTAGCTCTTCAGCGAGGTCGTCCCCTCGCCCTCGCCGAAGTACAGGTTGCGGTAGTAGGCGCGGTTGAACTTCGGCTCCCAGACGGTGGAGTTGTCGTCGGCGGCCGGCTTCGGGATCTGGTTGAACCGCGGCCCGTCGTACTTCGTCGGGCCGGGCGTGGCCGGGTCGACGTCGGTGTCGGGGAAGCGCGGGTCGCGCTTGTCGCCGAACTCGACGAGCAGCACGAAGACGTCGTCCACGCCCTCGTTGGCCAGCTCGACGTACTGGTCCTGGGTGGGCGTCGTGGCCGTGCGCGCTCCGGCGCCGGCCCGGGCGGGCTCCCGGCCGGTCTTCACGACCGTGCTGCCGTTGACCGTGCGCGGTGTGGCCTCACCGCTGAGGACGTCGGCGACGGCCTGCTGGCGCAGCGCGGTCTGCTTCTCGGCGACCGGGTTGGGCAGGTCGTCCGAGGGGGCGGCCGGCGTGGGTGCGGGGCTGCCGGCGGGTGGGGCGGCCTCCGCGGTCACGGGGACGGTGATCCCCAGACCGGTGGTGAGCAGGGCCGCGAGACCCAGCCCTAGCGTGGTTCTGCGCACGTCGAGATCCTTCCGAGATGTCCGACACCGGGAGCGAGCGCCCCGGGGTCTGCTGACCCTAGGCCGGGCCGTCGAGCACTGGGAAGGGGTGGGACCGGCAACGGTTCGGTCACGGTCGGGACGAACCGCTGCGAGCCCGGGCGATGCCTGGTCCGGCATCGCGCGGGCGCGGTGCCGGACGTCAGGACTCGACGACCACCGGGATGATCATCGGGCGGCGCCGGTGGGTGTTGTTGACCCACCGGCCGACGACGCGGCGCACGGTCTGCTGGAGCTGGTAGCTGTCGGTGTTGCCGTCGGCGATGGTGGCGGCCAGGGCCTGGCTGACCGAGTGCTTGACGTCGGAGAAGTCCGTGCCCTCGAGCGCGTTGCCCCGGGCCGTGATCTCCGGGCCCGAGACGATCGCCCCCGTGCCGGAGTCGACCACCACGATGACCGAGAGGAACCCCTCCTCCCCCAGGATGCGGCGGTCCTTCAGGTCCGACTCCGTGACGTCGCCGACCGAGGCGCCGTCGACGAAGACGTAGCCGCACTCGACCTTGCCCGCGATCGTGGCGACGCCGTCGACGAGGTCCACGACGACGCCGTCCTCGGCCACCACGACGTTGCCGACCCCGACCGACCGGGCCAGCGCGGCGTTGGCCAGCATGTGCCGGATCTCGCCGTGCACGGGCAGGACGTTCTTCGGCTGCACGATGTTGTAGCAGTACAGGAGCTCGCCGGCGCTGGCGTGACCGC
>Ga0325401_1008396_pt1 | contig 10047 bp, 3 predicted proteins | sample PopdelMetagenome_FD_205666 | JGI IMG/M metagenome (GOLD analysis project Ga0325401, IMG submission 205666) | Populus deltoides microbial communities from Bellville, Georgia, United States - Xylem-PdKOR-R2 | ecosystem: Host-associated > Plants > Phyllosphere > Stem > Wood/Secondary xylem | place...
AAACGTAATTTCTAATGATGGAAACCATTATTCAGGCAACTCCAAAGAGAATAATCGTCAGATAAAACATAATATTGTCGTGTAGTTCCACGAGTGCTTCCATTTGCGGACTCGCACTGTCTTGGAAGTACACTCCTCATGGTCTAGGAGCGTCACAAGTGATAAATAGACTGTTAAAAAAAAAGAGTCATGGTGTAATTATTAAAAGTACTTGTAATATTATATGGAAAAAACATTTAAATATATTACTCATCAGCAAATTGTTTATAGATAAGTTATTTGCAATTATACTTTTGATGCAATTAAGGCTAAAGTGATTTGAACACTTATCTGAGCTATCATGAGCAGCTTGCTCTACCAATTAAGCTATAGCCTTTAATTTTTATAGTATTTGGATATCATTTGTTCTACCACTAACCAAAGCCCCCCGTCCAAGACTTGAACCTGGATATTAAGTTTAGGAAACTCTTGCTCTACCATTGAGCTAACGGGAATGTATATTATGTACCTGTAGGGATAAGAAGGAATTGAACCTAAAGTCTTCGATCTGCAATCAAAACGTAAAACCATTTACACATATCCCTTTTTATAAAAACAATGTTTATTGTTAACAGACGTGTGTAGGACTTGAACATACATATATTGTGGCCGTAACACAATTCCTTACCATTAGGATAACACGCCTTGATTATTGTCGTTTTCCATCGATAGAGAGCCCTTAATATGAATTGAACATATATCAAAATATTAACAGTATTTCGCTCTACCGTTGAGCTATAAAGGCCATATATCATAATACTCTTAGGAAGAAAAGGAATCGAACCTTCGACAGCCTTAACTATTGAGTTTACAGCTCAACCCATCATACCAGCAAATGGAACCTTCCTTTTTTTATTTATTTTGGTGGAATGTTGTTAATGTTTATTAATCCCGTGCAATTTCCACTACACGAACCGTATTTCGACTTAACCCCAATTAAAGTCACGCATACGAAAATAACCTGATCAAACATCAGCCCCTACTCTACACTTTCGCTTCATCTATTTAGTTTATTTTGCTTTTCTCGATTGGGGGCCGCCTAATGACTTCCAAGCTGGATGATCAAGTTACCAAACTTATTGCGCATACTCCTTTCGGCGCCTGACGAGTGGTTAGTACCTATCTGAGATGAGATCCACCGTGATGTAGTTACTCACGATTACTAGTAATTCCTTATTCATGCAGTCGAGTTCCAGACGACAATCCATTTTTTAATCTGCTTTAAAGATTAACTCCTTCTCGCATTCTTGTCTCTTTTTGTACAAATATATGTGGCACGTCTATAGCCCACAATATTAAGGTCATGATGACTTGTCTTCTTCCCCATTACTTTCCCCTTGAGTTAAGGGGAAATCAGAACATCGTTACTAAATGAACCGAGGGATCACGCTAATTTTATGAATCTAACCACAATCTCACGACATTAGCTTTAGACAGCCGTGCAACGCCTGTAATATCCTAGTAGATATTATTCAAATTGTGGTAAGATTTTTCGAGGATCATCGAATTAAATAACATACTTCACTACTGGTTTCAGAAACGGTCTAATGATTTCAATTCCGGGGTTGCCCCTTTACTCATGAGGTGGAATGCTTACACTTTAATTTATACACTCACATTGTAGCATATAACATTCATAATTTTCTGCCTGGACTACTAGGGTATCTAATCCTATTCGCTCCCCAAGCCTTCGTTCCTCAACGTCAGTTTGTACATAGAGGGTTACCTTCGCCGTTACACATTCTATTTGTATCAAAAAATTTCATCTCTACACCAATAGTCCTAATATTTTCCTCCCATATCAAACTCTAGCAAAAAATTGACCTTTCGGTGTAAAATGCCGTCTAGGTACGCTTTAAACCTAATAATGATGAATAACACTTGTCTTACTTGTGTTACCGCGACTGCTGGCACAAGAATTAGTCAAGACTAATGAATAGAAATCTGTCATCATCAATCTTCTACTCAGGACTTTATTCTGCATCGACACACATGGTATAACTACTCACATGCACATTCAAAAATGATTCCGTCCCCCCAAATGGCTGGTTCGGCCGCTAGGCCATTGACCAATATTCCCCACTGCTGTACTATACATATTGGGGTTTTTCCAGACCCAATGTGACTAATTAACCTCTCAGTTTTAGTTACAAGTCGAAACTAGTTGAACCGTTACTTCAACTACTATTTACTTGGTAATTTTACAAACGTCTTAAAGCGAAGGTAATTCCTTCTTTCTATATATTAGAGATCTTATATATCTATAAGAGATTTGTTCCCTTACTTTAAGGTACCCGTACTATTATATACTCACCTTTACACCACTTTACTCCTTGCGGAATAACGTACGATTAGCATGTGTCAAGCCTTTGAATAGCGTTCAATCAGAGCCATCATCAAACTCATCATTTTTATCATCTACATTACTGATAAATACATAAAAAAAAAATCTGATCAGATTTATATGTTTTTTTACTTACAGGTGAAAAACTTAGTTTTCATTTAATGCTTTTTTTATATCTTCTAATACTGCTAGTGATTTAGCAGTAACAACTTTTTTGCCTGAGGGAAAAGAATGAGCAATATTACTATCCACAACACTGTTGAGGATTTGCCGGCGTTCTTGATGAAGTTCCTCAATAATAGCACGCTCGGTCATAATATTATTACGAACTATGTGCAATTCCTCTGTGTACCATTCTCTACGATCTGGTATTAGATCTGATCTATTCAATGCATTGTGAGCAGTAGTATTGCGGTTAATTAAAGTATTTACTCTGTTATATGAAAGGTTTAGGTTATGAGAAGTGGTCTTGAATTGTTCACTTAGTTTACTTACTGAATTGGAATCAATGAACCTTTTAGGGAAAAACCTAGGATTTCTCTTATCTCCCCCACCTGATCCTGATTCTGGGCCATAACTAGATGATCCCGTAGCAACAGTATCATTACCTGATTGAGATTTGTGACTAGTAATCGCGAAATCATCACTACCTAACATTATTAGACCAGTGGGTAACCCTCCTATAAATGGAGATAAATAATGTATAGTTTCCATTAATAAATAATGATTTGTAATAAATAAGTGAACAAATAAAATAGATATTATACTCAAGAGACTTGCGATACCAAATGATAAAATTAGTTCTTTTAAAGAAAACTGCTTACTTAACAAGTTGGACTTTATGATAAGAATTATACAAGCCGTAAGCCCCCCTATTATAGGTAAAAAATAATTGAGGCATAAAATATTTAAAATAATTACTAGAGGTGTTTTCAATGATATTGCAACTAATATAGACACCATAAGCAGAGTAACAAGAGTATATCTGTTTGTTATTTGACTTTGTAGGGGAAGACTAGCAAACGCATGAGGTTTAGGTGGGGAATTTAAAGCTCATTCTATACTAGTATAGGCTCTGTTTAACAATCCTTGTAGCATGTCTGTGTAGAACTGAAACGTTGTTCAGGGATATCTTGAAACACTCTGACCTTCAACTAATTGATTATATGTAATATTTAAGAACAATCATGTAGCAACCACAGATACTATCGACCCAAAACTACTGATTAAATTTCACCCTGCAAATGCATCTGGGTAATCGCTTATTCTTCTGGGCATTCCTTGTAGACCCAAGAAATGCTGAGGAAAAAAAGTCATATTAACTCCAATGAATAGTATTCAAAAGTGTACTTTTCCTAATAGTTGATTGTAATCTAAACCTAATATTTTAGGTATTCAGAAGTATCATGCACTAAATAGAGCAAACACAGCTCCCATACTTAAAACGTAATGGAAGTGAGCAACGACATAATAAGTATCGTGAAATGCTATATCAAGTGAAGCATTTGCCAGAACCACTCCACTTAACCCTCCTATTGTAAACATAAACACAAATCCCAGAGCAAATAACATTGATGGAGTTAATTGGAGAGATCCTCCATAGCAAGTTGCTAGTCAACTAAATATTTTTATTCCAGTTGGCACCGCAATGATTAGAGTGGCGGCAGTAAAATATGCACGTGTGTCTACATCCAGACCTACAGTGTACATGTGATGACTTCAAACCACAAAACCTAACACACCTATAGACATCATGGCATAAACCATACCTAAGTATCCGAAAACGCTCTTATTAGAGCTCGCAGATATTGTTGTACTTATTATACCAAACCCTGGTATGATTAGGATATAAACCTCAGGGTGACCGAAGAATCAGAACAAATGTTGGTACAATATAGGGTCACCTCCTCCTGCGACCTCGAAGAAAGAAGTGTTAAAGTTTCTGTCTGTTAATACCATTGTAATACCCCCCGCTAACACGGGTAACGATAACAGCAGTAACACAGCTGTGACTACTACGGCTCACCCAAATAAAGCTAGTTTGTGTAATCTAATACCAGGACTTCTCATATTTAGTATAGTAGTGATAAAATTCATTGCACCTAATAAACTGCTTATCCCTGAAAGGTGTAAAGCAAATATGGCTAGATCCACACTTGGACCACTGTGGCTTTGTATCCCTGATAAAGGAGGATAAAGAGTTCACCCAGTTCCTGCTCCGTTTTCTATCGTGCTAGCAAAAATAAACAAGATTAAACTTGGGGGAAGTAATCAAAAACTTATGTTATTTAATCTAGGAAAAGCCATATCAGGTCCTCCCACCAATAGGGGTAAAAGGAAATTACCAAATCCCCCTATCATTGCTGGCATCACCATAAAAAATATCATCAGTATTGCGTGCGCAGTGATAATACTATTGTATAATTGATTATCCGCGATATATTGTACTCCAGGACCGGAAAGCTCTAATCTGATTAGTACAGAAAAAGCCGTTCCAAGTAACCCAGAAAACAATGCAAATATTAAGTACAAGGTCCCTATGTCTTTTGCATTACTGGATAAGAATCAACGTTCTCATCACATTGATATGCTGTTTCTTTTTACTTGTATATCTTCTGTGTCGTTAGCGTATCCTTCATTAACACCTGTTAACTTAGGGTTAAAATTATAAAGTGTATTATCCTTTTCCAAAATAAAAATGTAATTTACACAGTTTAATCTATAATATATTCAGTAAAAAACAAAAAGGTTTTTTCGATGTATAATGTAGATAAACGTCGATCATATTCGATTATATTATAATAACATTAAGAGCTATGAGATTCGAACTCATATTAGAATGATTAAAAGTCACATACTTTACCGTTAAGTTAAGCTCTCTTTTGAAAATATATTTCATGGCAGAAATTATATACTTCATATTAATGATAACCCAAAGAAACTTATATATTAGATTACCGTATGGTTAACAAGGCAAATACAACTATTATCAACAAATTATTATCAATGGTATAAAAATACGGGATTAATATGTAAAACATGAGGCCTACTAGTATAAACAGCGCATATGACGTGATAACACCTGTGTCTAGTCTAGATATGTTTTTACTTAATGTCACCAATCCTTTTTCTAACCCAAAGGGTCCAATTAACTCAATAGAACCTTTGTCAATTACTTTAGTTGTTTGTCCACCTCATTCCAAAATAGTATCTGTAACAAATCTATTGTAAAAAAGTTCTATTAGGAAACGTTGGTTGAAAAATCCATAAATATTATATCCTATTCTAGATAGTTTAAAATAAACTAGTGCTTTAGAGGTAAATTCAAAAAAGAAAACAGCTATTAAACTCAATGAAATAGTTAAAATTAAAGGAAGTATTTTAAATAGTGTAGGAACTGCAAATTCGGTGTCTAACATTATTTCATGCATAGGGTGAATGAATAAACTGTTGTCTGTAAAGAAGTTAGAACCTAATCCTATAAAGATATCTTTCGTCACATAACCAAAGAAAATAGAAAATATTGCAAGTATCATAAGAGGAACACTCATAAATATGTCACCTTCATGGGCATGTTTGTAATTAACTAAAGGGCCATTAGGGTTAGTTAAAAATGTTAAATAAAGTACTTTAATCGAGTATAAAGTAGTAAACATTGCACCTATTGTAGATATTCAATATACCACCACACTAGAAAAATAAAATTGTCCATACGCCGATTCTAATATGAAGTCTTTAGAGTAAAACCCAGTCATAAAAGGGAATGCCACTAGGCTTAATGAAGCAATTAACATAACTGAATAGGTTAGAGGTAAAAAGGTTCTTAAACCCCCATATTTTCTAAAATCTTGATTATCCGATACAGCATGAATAACCGCTCCAGCGCCCAGGAACAACAACCCTTTATAGAACGCGTGGTTTACTAAGTGAAATAATGCAACATTATATGATGACAATCCTATTGCTATCACCATCATTCCCAATTGGCTCATAGTAGAGTAGGCGATCACTTTTTTGATATCTTGCTGGAATAGCCCTATAAGAGAACTGAATACTGTTGTAATCGCTCCAACTCAAAGACATAATAAAAGAACAGTGTTACTATATTCTATTAGGGGAGAACTACGCATTAGTAGATAAACTCCTGCAGTAACCATAGTTGCCGCATGAATTAGTGCAGATACCGGTGTGGGACCTTCCATCGCCATAGGCAATCAAACATGTAGCCCAATTTGTGAGCTCTTAGCCATAGCACCTATAAGTAAACAAATTCCTATTAGGATAATAAGGTTAGTACTAATAAAAGGTGCTATAGAAAATACAGTGGAATAATCTATGTTACCAAATGACCATAATATAGCAAACATACCAATAGTTAAAAAACAATCTCCCACTCTATTTGTTAAAAAGGCAGATATTGAACTTTGGTTCGCTGCTATTCTTGTAAATCAAAAACTTACAAGTAAATATGAACATACTCCTACTCCCTCTCACCCTACAAACATAAGTAAGTAATTATCTGATGTAACTAGTATAATCATCATAAATGTGAATAAACTTAAATAACTAAAGAATCTTTGATTGTGAGGATCGTGGCTCATATATCCTATAGAATATATATGCACTAATGAAGAAACGATCAAAACAGGTATCAGCATAGACACCGTCAATGAATCAAAATGAAAACTTCACAACACATTAAGCGATTCCGAGTCTACTCATCTGAAAAGCTGTAAAGATACTGATATATTGTTTAAACCTACTTCAATGAATGCTAGTGCAGAAAGTAAAGTAGTCGTCACTACAGATAAACACGTCATTAGTTGAGATCCTGTTACACCTACTTTTCTTCCAAAAAACCCAGAAACAATTGACCCTAATAACGGTAATATTATTATTGCAAAATACATTATTTAAACTCGATTGCCACACTTCCTCTTAATCTGTAAAATGCTACTAATATACCTAGTCCAATTGCAGATTCTGCTCCCGCAATGGCTATAATATAAATAGCATATATTTGACCTAAAATGTCATCAAAATTAAGTGAGCTGATTAAAATTAAAAATGTGATAGCTAGTAGCATTATTTCAATAGAAATTAACATTAATATAATGTTTTTTCTGTTTAACACGAAACCTAATATACCGATTAAAAAAAGTATTAGGGATAAATTCATTTGTTTGTTTGTTTATCTATGAATAGTGTTCAAATACATTAAGTTCATTATGACGACTTATTAATGTAAAATACCAAAGAATCTTTTATGTCAACTTGTAACTTAGAGTTAAAATTGTAAAGTGTACTTTTAAGATGCAAAGTTAAAGTGAAGTTTACACAGTTTAGTCTAGAATACCATCGGGAAAAAAACAAAGATATTTTTTTACTGATAATGGAAATAAACGTAAATTTTAATCTTAGTATATTATAATAAGATTAAAAGCTATGGGATTTAAACTCACATAGAAATTATTAAAAGTCAGATACTTTGCCGTCAAGTTAAGCTCTCTTTTCAAAATGTGTTGGTTTCATACCACACATAATGTATTCCATATACCGATGAAAAGATTTAACCTTAATACATGTAAGTAATATTTACCGTATAGTTAACAAGGCAAGTACAACTGTTACAAGCAAATTAATCCGTGTCTTGTTGATATGCTTTGGCGTAGTTAACCTGAGTTATACTTGGCTGAGTACTACCAAAATTTTTAGTACAGTTGACATCAGTATTAGTTACACATGCACATGTATACTACCCCCTGCACAGTTACCCAGCAGGTTGGGTATTGGGGATATGGGCTATAAGAAGACGAAAATGGTTTTTTTTACTTTAGGTGCAACTTTATGTAGCAGGTAATCATTCGTGGTGAACTATACTGTGTGTTTTTTTATTAAATATTGCTCAGGTTTTTCTCGCTATGGTGTTCTTATAAGTAAAAATGGTTTGAATTTATTACTAGTTTAACTTTTCATTGATGTTAACAGGTAATTATATGGTAGTGATATGAAAAAAAAGTAATATCAAACTTCTAAGTGTTTATTAGTAATGTATATGATATGTAATGTGAAATTTAATCATGTTTAGAATGAACACGATTAATAGTATATAAAGAAATTATTATGGAAATACAACTATGTGCCAGAGAGATTGTTTAGGGGTTATACCCCTATAAGCTCTAGGATAAATCCAGTTTTAAACGAAGTGAATTGAAATATCTTACTAGCTTCAGGAATAAAAATCAAATGAGATTTTCTTTAAAAAGAATAGCTTTTAAAGTAAAACGGAAAACTAACTCTGTTTGAATTAAGGGAAACCTTTCTCTAAGGCTAAATATGGCATATAAGTGATAGAAAAATAGTACCGTGAGGGAAACATTTGAAATAGTAGTTTTATAAGCAGCTCGAGTAAATATTAAATTATAAAAAAGAGTGTACCTTTTGCATAATGGGTCAGCAAGTTAATACTAGGTGCGAGCTATACTGCCTAGATAAACCAATTATTAAATAATGATTAAGTATCTAGTATTAGACCCGAAGCCTAGTGATCTTACCATGATCAGAATTATAAAAGTTCGAACGGGTTATCGTTGTAAAGATATCCGATGAATTGTGGTAAGTTAGTGAAAGACAAAACTGACTAGGATAGCTGGTTTTCTGCGAAACCTATATAAGTAGGTGGTTTAAATCATATCATCGTAGGTATAGAATTGTGATCTCAGACAAGTTATTATTTGTATACATTGGGGGATCGTGAAGATTTTATCAGTGAGGATTTGCTCTCAGAAGGACGATGATTAATTTTAAACTCTCGGACATAGTACGATAAGGTTGTATGTCTAAAGGGAAACAGCCCAGAACAAGAGTGGAAGGTTCCAAAATTATTGTTAAGTGAAAAACAAGGAAGTATTTTTCTAATACAACCAGGAAATAGGCTTAGAAGCGGCCATTTTTTGAAGATCTCGTAACAGAGCACTGGTTAAAATCGACAAATATCGATCTTATAAGTTAAAAGCGTCAAAAATTCAACGGATCTAAACAATATACCTATACCTTGTCCATAATTAAACAGTTTATGGGGTAGCAGAACGTTGGGTGCGTATATTAGACTCAATATATTTCCAATTTTGAGTCAATCCGGTAATACGCCCCACTTAATCCGCTTAGTATCTTGTATATTAAGTATGTTGAGTGAGTTCACCTAATGCGCTTAGTATTTTGTATATTAAATGTTTTACAGGGTTTATGTTTTACCTAATGCGCTTAGTATCTTGTATATTAAGTGTGTTAGGCGAAATATGTATTATCTGGTGATACCATCCCAAGTGAGAATGCTGACATGAGTAACGAAAAAGGGATAACCCCTCGCCTTAAGCTTATGGTATTTATTATAAAGTAACGGCCCCTAAGTTCATATACCTTTTTAAAAGACTAAACGATGGGAAAATCTTTATATGTATTACAAGATCTGTTTATGTGTGAATGTATGTATAATCACGCATCGTTTAAACGCATGATTTAAACGTAAGAGTGTTAGATCTTCTGGAAATAAATACGTATCACAAACCGTACCTAGAAACTACCACAAGTAAGCAAGTAGAGAATACAAAGGCGTTTGAGCTAACAATCATTAAGGAACTCGGCAAAATGACTCCGTAACTAGA
>Ga0325401_1008399_pt1 | contig 10045 bp, 6 predicted proteins | sample PopdelMetagenome_FD_205666 | JGI IMG/M metagenome (GOLD analysis project Ga0325401, IMG submission 205666) | Populus deltoides microbial communities from Bellville, Georgia, United States - Xylem-PdKOR-R2 | ecosystem: Host-associated > Plants > Phyllosphere > Stem > Wood/Secondary xylem | place...
CCGCCGCCAGCCCGTCCCGCGGGACGTAGGCGCGGCCCGGATCGGCGATCACCACCTCCGCCCCCGCCGCCGCCAGACCGCGCAGCCAGGGCAGGATATGGCGGGTCATCGGCGCCTCGTAGCAGACGTCGCCCGCGATCACCGTGTCCCACCGGCACGCCGAGCCCACCACGTCCATCGTCACGTCCCCGGGCGCCACCGCCACCGCCACCCCGTTCAGCCGCGCGTTCAGCCGCGTCGCGGCGTGCGCCATCGGATCGATCTCCGCCGCCTCCACGAGGGCCGCCCCCGCCATCGCCGCCGCGATCGCGGCCAGCCCGCCCCCGGCCGCGAAGTCCAGCACCCGCCGCCCCGCCACGCGCGACGGATCGTCCAGCACCCAGCGCGCCAGCGCCTGGCTGCCCGGCCAGGCGAAGGCCCAGAAGGGCGGCTCGATCCCGACCTCCCCGAGCCAGGCCTCGGTGGCCTGCCAGATCGGCGTGATCTCGGTCGCCAGGTGCAGCCGCACCTCCGGCACGAGCGCCGGGCGCGCGATCGCGGTGTGGGCGGCCACGAAGGCCTCGGGATCGCGGATCAGAGCCGCCCCATCAGCAGCGCCGCCGCCACCAGCAGCCCCGCGTCCCGGTTCGCCTTGAACAGCATCAGGCACCGCCCGGGATCGCGGATGTCCAGTCGCGCCACCTGCCAGGCGAAGTGCGCCGCGGGCAGCGCCAGCCCGGCCAGGAACACCGGGTTCAGCCCCGCCGCCACCCCCGCCCACGCCACCAGCCCGAGGCAGGCCGCGAAGGCGCCTGCCAGGAAGCCCCGCGTCCGCTCCCCCAGCGCCAGCGCCGAGGAGCGGATCCCGACCAGCGCGTCGTCCTCCCGGTCCTGGTGCGCGTAGATCGTGTCGTAGGCCACCGTCCAGGCGAAGCCCGCGGCCCACAGCAGCAGGGCAGGGGCCTCCACCGCCCCCGTGCAGGCGGCCCAGCCGATCGGCGCCGCCATGGTGAACACCACCCCCAGCACCGCCTGCGGCCAGTCCGTCACCCGCTTGGCCAGGGGATACAGGACGATCGGCACCAGCGACGCCACCCCGAGCCACACCGACGCCGCCGGCAACTGGAGGAGGATGAGCAGGCCGGCCGCCAGCAGCCCCGCCAGCAGGACCGCCGCCCGCCGCGGCGACACGGCGCCGGAGGCCAGCGGCCGCCCCGCCGTCCGCTCCACCCGCCGGTCCAGGTCGCGGTCCCACAGGTCGTTCACCACGCAGCCCGCGCCCCGCATCACCACCGCCCCGACCCCGAACAGGACCGTCAGCCACGCCCCCCGCTCCCACGACGGCGCGGCGGCGGCGAAGGCCCACAGCCCCGGCAGGAAGAGCAGCCAGGACCCGATCGGCCGGTCCAGCCGCATGAGGATGGCGTAGGGCCGCAGGGCGGGGGGCAACCGGCCCGACAGGCCGTCCCGGCGGATATCGGTGTAGGGTGCCACCCCGCCCTCTTCCGCCGGAACCCCGCCCCTGTCCATCCCGCGCCTCTTCACCGCCCACGCCCTGCGGGAGGGCGAGCCCGTCGCCGCCGAGCCCGGCCAGGCCCGCTACCTCGGCGCCGTCATGCGCAAGCGGGAAGGGGACCCGGTCGTCCTCTTCAACGGCCGCGACGGCGAGTGGCGCGCCGCGGTCGCCGCCGTCCGGAAAGACACCGCGACCCTCGTCCCGCGGACCCTCCTCCGCCCCCAGCCCCCCGTCGCCGGCCCGATCCTCCTCGTCGCCGCCCTCAAGCGCGACGCCATGGAGTGGGTGACGGAGAAGGCGACCGAACTCGGCGCCGCCGCCATCCGCCCGATCCTCACCGCCCGCGCCGTGCCCGACCGCGTCAACCGCGCCCGCCTCGCCCTCATCGCGCGGGAAGCCGCCGAGCAGTGCGAGCGCCTCGACGTGCCGGCGATCACGGAGGCCGTCCTCCTCCACGCCGCCCTCGACGCCTGGGACGCCACCCCCCTGATCGTGGCCGCCGAGCGCCGCCGCGCCGCCCCGCTCCCGGCGGCGCTGGCCGCCCTCCCCCCCGGTCCCCCGCCCGCTCTCCTGATCGGTCCGGAAGGCGGCTTCACCGAACCGGAACTTGACGCCCTGTCCGGTCGTCCCTTTGTTGCCACTGCCAGCCTCGGCCCCCGAATCCTCCGGGCGGAGACGGCGGCGGTCTCGGCGCTCGCGGTGATGCAGGCGTTCCGCGGCGACTGGACCCCTCACGCGGACGAGTAGCAGCAAGCATGTCCAACCCTGGCGAGGCCGACCTCCGGCCGATCGGCTCCGAACGCGACCTCGCCGAATGGTTCGCCGCCGGCTGCAAGCCGCGCGACGCCTGGCGCGTCGGCACCGAGCACGAGAAGATCGGCTTCCGCACCGACACCCTCGCCCCGCCCCCCTACGAGCCCGCCGGGATCGCCGCCCTGCTGGAGGGCCTGACCGCCCGCGGCTGGGAGCGGATCGAGGACAGCGGCAAGATCATCGGCCTCAAGCGCGGCGAGGCGAGCGTCAGCCTCGAGCCGGGCGGCCAGTTCGAGCTCTCCGGCGCCCCCGTCCGCACCGTGGTCGAGACCGAGGCCGAGCTGGCCGACCACCTCGACGACCTCCGCGCCGTGGCCGAGCCCATCGGCATCGGCTTCGCCGGCCTCGGCTTCCACCCGACCGCGACCCGCGACGCCATGCCGTGGATGCCCAAGACCCGCTACAAGATCATGCGGAACTACATGCCGCGCGTGGGCGACATGGGCCTCGACATGATGCTCCGCACCGCGACCGTGCAGGCCAACCTCGACTTCGGCGACGAGGCCGACATGGTCGAGAAGCTCCGCGTCTCCCTCGCCCTCCAGCCGCTCGCGACCGCGCTCTTCGCCAACTCCCCCTTCCGGGAGGGCGAGGCGACCGAGTACCGCACGCTCCGCGGCCAGGTCTGGACCCGCACCGACCCCGACCGCACCGGCATCCCCCCCGTCGCCTTCGAGGAGGGCTTCGGCTTCGAGCGCTTCGTTCAGCACGTCCTCGACGTGCCGATGTACTTCATCATGCGCGAGGGCCGCTTCGTCGACGCCACCGGCACCACCTTCCGCCGCTTCATGGCGACGGGCCTGCCCGACGACCCCTCCATCCGCCCCACCATGGGCGACTGGGCCGACCACGTGACGACGGTCTTCACCGACGTCCGCCTGAAGCGGTTCCTCGAGATGCGCGGCTCCGACATGGGCTCGGCCGCCATGGTCGCGGCGCTGCCCGCCTTCTGGGTCGGCCTCCTCTACGACGACGCGGCCCAGAAGGCCGCCGCCGCCCTGACCCGCCCCTGGTCCGTCGCCCAGCTCCACGCGCTGCGCGCCGACGTGCCGCGACGCGCCCTCGACGCCCAGCTCGACGGCGTGCCGCTGCGCGAGATCGGCCGCGACGTCCTCGCCATCGCCCGCGACGGACTCCGCGCCCGCGGCCACGGGGAGGAGCGCTTCCTCGCGCCGCTGGAGCGAATCGTCGCCAGCGGCGAGACCCAGGCCGACGCGTGGCTGCGCCGCAACGCCGAGGCCTGGGGCGGGGACGTGTCGAAGGTGTTCGCCGAGGCGGCGCTCTGATCCCGCGCCGACCCGTCACCGTCTTCTGACGGGCGAGGTCCGGAGAGGGTGGCGCCCCCGTCCGGTCCCGCGGGCGACGAACCGGTCTCTCCTTCACAACCGCTCTCCCGTCCTGACCTGAGGCGGGCGGCACGGGCCGCGCGGCCCGCCGCGAGAAGGATGACCGGCATGGCGAGAACAGCGGTGGTGACGGGCGGCAGCGCCGGGATCGGTCTCGCGACCGCGGACCGGCTCGCGGCCGCCGGATGGGACGTCGCGATCGTCGCGCGCGACCGATCGCGGCTGGAGGAGGCGCGCGCCCTCCTCCTCCGCCGCGGCTGCAAGGTCCTCGCCGTCAGCGCCGACGTCGCGGATCCGGAGGCGGTGGAGGAGGCCGCCGCCCGCGCCGAGGCCGAGCTCGGACCGATCGGCGCCTGGGTCAACAACGCCATGTCCACCGTGGTCGCGCCCGCCGAGCGCATCACCCCCGCCGAGTACGAGCGCGTCACCGCCACCACCTACCTCAGCCAGGTCTACGGCACGCTCGCCGCGCTGCGCCGGATGCGCCCGCGCCGCCGGGGCGCCATCGTCCAGGTCTCCTCGGGCCTCGGCATCCGCGCGGCGCCGCTGCAGGCCGCCTACTGCGGGGCCAAGTTCGCCGTCACCGGCTTCACCGACGCGCTGCGGGCCGAGCTGATCGCGGACAAGCTCCCGGTCACGCTCACCGTCGTCTACCTGCCCGCCGTGAACACGCCCCAGCCCGGCTGGTCCCGCACCCGCACGGGGCACGACCAGGTGATCCCCGACCCCCTCTTCGACCCCCGCCTCTGCGCCGAGGCCATCCTCTCGGCGATCGACCGCCCGCAGAGGGAGATCTGGGTCGGCCGGACAACCGTGATGATGGCCGTCGCCCAGGCCGTCGACCCCGGCTTCGCCGACCGCCAGGTCAGCGGCTTCGCCGAGCAGCAGCTCGGCGATCCGATGCCCGACCGCGACGGCAACCTCTACGAGCCCGTCCCCGGCCCTGCCCGCATCGACGGCGATTCGATCGACCGCGTGAAGTCGACCCGCGGCGAGTACTTCACCACCGCCCAGGCCCGCCTCGCGAAGCTCGCCGGGGCAGGGGGCCTCCTCGGCCTCGGCGCCCTCCTCGGCATCGGCCTCGGGCGTGGGGGGCCGCGCCTGCCGCGGTGACCGCTCGCTGTGGCCAGGGGCAGGAGGAAGGAATCCTTCCTCCCCCTGCCACGCCGGAGGCGGTGCCTCCGACCCGTTATCTTCTTTTGGCGAGTTGGTGCTTGCTGAACTGTCTCACGCCTCGGGTCCTGGACCCGAGGCGCCCGGACAGGTCAGGACGGTCGCCGATGGTGTTAGGAAACACCTGCGATCACCGTATCCACGGCAGTCTCACGCGGGTCCAGGGGCCTCAGGCTCCTGGCGGGTGAGGTCCGGAGAGGGCGGAGCCCTCTTCGGTCCCGAACGCGAAGAACCGGTCCCGGACCCGCCCCTCAGTCCTGCGCCGCCCGGTCGATAAACAGCGCGCCGCCGGTCACGATGCGCGCGCCCGGCGCCAGGCCCTCGGTCACCTGCACCATCCCGTCGGACTGCATCCCCGTCCGCACGCTCCGCATCGCGAAGCGGTCGTCGCCGAGCGCCTCCCAGAGGGAGGTCTGCGCGCCACGATGGATCAGGGCGCCGGCCGGCACCGCGACCGCGCTGCTCTCCTCGCCCACAGCGATGCGGAAGGAGGCGAACATCTCCGGCTTCAGCAGGTGGTCGGGGTCCTGCACGGCGGCGCGGACGGTCAGGCGGCGGGTGGTGGCGTCGAGCGCGTTCGCCACGTTCTCGATCCGCGCGTCGAAGGTGCGGCCGGGCAGGGCGTCCACGCTCACCTTCACCGACTGGCCGACCCCCACGGACGGGGCGTCCATCTCGCGCACGCCCGCCACCAGCCACATCTGGTTCAGGTCGGCGATGGTGTAGATCGGGTCGGCGCCGCCCGCGTTCAGCCACTGGTTCGGGCCGATCCGGCGCTGCACCACCGTGCCGGCCAGCGGCGCGGTCACGGCGACGACCGCGTTCACCCGGCGGGTGCGCTCGATCTCGGCGATGGCGGCGGCGTCGCGGCCGAGGACGCGCAGCCGGTCCCGGGCGGCGGCGAGGGTGGCGTCGGCCGTGCGCCCGTCGGACAGGGCGTTGGCGAGGTCGGCGCCGGCCTGCTCCACGTCGCGCCGGGCGGCGGCCTTGGCGGCGAAGAGGTCGCGCTGACGGGTGTCGTTGCGGCGGGCCAGCTCGGCCCCGGTGCGGGCCTTGGCGGCGGCGTCCAGCGCCGCCAGCAGGTCGGTCGCGGCCCCGGTCAGGTCGGTCGTCTCGATCTCGAACAGCACGTCGCCGGCCGCGACCTGCTGGCCCGGCTGGGCGACGGCGCGCACCACGCGGCCGGTGTAGGGCGCGAAGACGGGGGTGGAGCGCTCCTCGTTGAAGGCGATGCGGCCCTCGGCCACCCGCTCCGGCCGGAAGGCGCGGGCGGCGACGGTCTCGACGCGCAGGAGGCGGGCCTCGGTGGGCGTGATGCGGAAGGACCCGTCGGCCTGGCGACCCGTGGCGGTGGCGGCGTTGGCCGGGCGGACGATGGCCGGCGCCTCGTGCCCACCGAACCGGGTCCAGGCCAGCCCGGCGCCGACGGCGGCCACGGCGGCGCAGGCGAGGAGGACCGCCGTCCGGCGGCGGCGCGCGGGGGGCGGGGCCTCGACGCGGGTCTGCAGGTCGGGAACGGCGGCCTCGGCGAGCTGGGGCGGGGTCATCATGTTCATGGCCGTCACCTGATCCCTGATCCGGCGTCGGGGCGTGCATCCCCCTCGCTCGGTGGCGGGCTTATCGCAGGGGCAACTTACAGGCGGCTTACGACCGCTTTTTCCGCTTCCGGACGGCCGGCGGAGGGGGCAGATGGGGGCCGCGCGAACGGGCCCCGCCGGCCCGCCATCCCCTCCCCACGCCGCCGTCCGCCCCGGGAACCGCCGCCTTGCGCCACCTCGTCGCCCAGTCCCTCGAGCGCCGGCCGCTCGTGCTGCTCTTCTTCGCCGTCTTCATGGTCGTGGGCGTGCTCGGCTTCCGCACCCTCAACATCGAGGCCTACCCGGACCCGGTGCCGCCGACGGTGGTCGTCATCACCCAGAACCCCGGCCAGAACGCCGAGGAGGTCGAGCGCACCATCACCATCCCGATCGAGGTGGCGATGTCGGGCCTGCCCAACCTCACCACCCTCCGCTCCACCTCCCTCTTCGGCCTGTCCGACGTCCGGGTGCAGTTCAACTTCAACTACACCTACGAGGAGGCGGTGCAGCAGGTGCTGAACCGCCTCGGCCAGCTCGGCGCGCTGCCGAACGGCGCCCAGCCCGGCATCTCCCCGGCCTCGCCCATCGGCGAGATCATGCGCTACCGCCTCGTCGGCCCGCCGGGCTTTCCGCTGGAGGACCTGAAGACCCTGCAGGAATGGGTGCTGGACCGCCGCTTCAAGCGCGTCCCCGGCGTGATCGACGTCACCTCCTTCGGCGGCATCTCCAAGACCTACGCGGTGCAGGTCGACCTCTCCCGCATCAACGCCTACGGGCTCGCGCTGCCCGCGGTGGTGGACGCCATCCGGGCCGGCTCGGTCAACGTCGGCGCCGGCACGCTGAACGTCGGGCCGCAATCGGTCGTGGTGCAGGGCATCGGCCTGATCCACTCGCTCGACGACATCCGCAACGTCGTCCTCGGCAGCCGCGACGGCAGCCCGATCCTCGTCTCCGACGTCGCCACCGTCGGCGTCGGCAACCTCCCCCGCCTCGGCATCGCCGGGCACGAGACCGACGACGACGTGATGCTCGGCACGGTGCTGATGCGCCGCGGCGAGCAGACCCTGCCCACCATCCGGGGCGTGCAGGAGGAGGTCCGCCGCATCAACGAGGGCGGGATCCTACCGCCCGGCGTGAGGATCGTCCCCCTTTACGACCGCGAGGACCTCGTCAGCACCACCACCGTCAAGGTCGTGCACAACATCCTGGAGGGGGTCGCGCTGATCCTCGTCATCCAGTGGCTCTTCCTCGGCGACCTGCGCGGCGCGGCGGTGATCGCCGCCACCATCCCCTTCGCCTTCTTCTTCGCCGTGCTGATGATGCTGGCCCGCGGCGAGAGCGCGAACCTGCTCTCCCTCGGGGCGCTGGACTTCGGCCTGCTGGTGGATGCCACCGTCATCATGGTGGAGAACATCTTCCGCCACCTCCACCTCGCCCGCCACGCGCCCGGCGCCGGCGGCAAGCCGCGCCCGGTGCCTCAGACGGTGCTGAAGGCGGCGTCGGAGGTGGACAGCGCGATCCTCTTCTCCATCCTCATCATCATCGCCGCCTTCATCCCCCTCTTCGCCATGGGCGGGATCGAGGGGCGCATCTTCGGCCCGATGGCCAAGACCTACGCCTACGCCATCGGCGGCGCGCTGCTGGCGACCTTCACCATCACCCCCGCGCTGGCCGCCACCTTCTTCAAGCCGGACACGGAGGAGAAGGACACCTTCGCCGTGAAGGGGATCACCTGGGCCTATCGCCGCCTGTTCCACGGCGGGATGCGCCGCCGCGGCCTGGTGATGCTCCTCTCGGGCGCCATGCTCGTCGGCAGCCTCGGCGTCATGTCCCGCCTCGGCGCCGAGTTCCTGCCGACGCTGGAGGAGGGCTCGATCTGGCTCCGCGCCACCATGCCCTCCACGATCAGCCTCGAGGAGGGCAACGCCGTCCCCAACCGCATCCGCCGCGTGCTGATGGACTTCCCCGAGGTGATCACCGTCACCTCCCAGCAGGGGCGCCCCGACGACGGCACCGACAGCGCCGGCTTCTTCAACGCCGAGTTCTTCGTGCCCCTGCTGCCGCAGGAGCAGTGGCGGACGGCCCCCGACCGCGACGGCCTCGTGGCCGCCATCAACCGCCGGCTGGAGGAGGAGTTCGCCGGCGTCGAGTTCTCCTTCTCCCAGGCGATCTCGGACAACGTCCAGGAGGCCGCCTCCGGCGTGAAGGGCGCCAACGCCGTCAAGGTCATCGGCCCCGACCCGGCCGTCGCCTCCCGCGTGGCGGACGCCATCCGGCGGGAGATGTCGCAGGTGGACGGCATCGCCGACCTCGGCGTGCTCCTCTCCGCCGGCCAGCAGACCCTCTCCATCACCGTCGACCGCGCCCGGGCCGCCCGCCTCGGCCTGACGGTCTCCGACATCAACACCGCCATCTCCGCCGCCGTCGGCGGCGAGGAGGCGGGCCGCTTCTACGAGCCCGGCGGCGACCGCAACTTCCCGATCGTCGTGCGCCTGTCGCAGCGGTACCGCGACGGCGCGGACGCCATCGGCCGCGTCCCCGTCGGCGCCAACGCCGTGCTGCGCGACGTGGCGCGGATCGAGATGCTGTCCGGCTACTCCTACATCTACCGGGAGAACTCGTCGCGCTACGTGCCCGTCCGCTTCTCCGTCCGCGGCCGCGACCCCGCGAGCGCGGTGCTGGAGAGCCAGGACCGGGTGGGCCGCAACGTCGAGATCCCCCAGGGCTACCGCCTCGAATGGGTCGGCGAGTTCCGCAACCTCCAGGCCGCCGTCGCCCGCCTGATGGTCGTCGTCCCCATCGCGCTGGCGATCATCGCCGTCCTCCTCTACGTCGCCTTCGGGCGGCTGCGGGAGACGCTGATGGTCTTCGCCCTGCTGCCGCTCTCCATCTCGGGCGGCGTGCTGGCGCTGGCGCTCGCCGGCCTCAACTTCTCCGTCCCCGCCGCGATCGGCTTCCTCGCCCTGCTCGGCATCACGGTGATGGAGGCGATCATCTTCCTCTCCTACTTCAACCAGCTCCGCGAGCAGGAAGGCCTCGCCTGGACCCCGGCCCTGACGCGGGCCGGCTTCGACCGCCTGCGCCCGGTGATGATGACCTGCTTCGCCTCCTTCTGCGGCCTGCTGCCGATGGCGCTCGCCCACGGCATCGGCGCCGACGTGACGAAGCCCCTGGCGATCGTCGTGGTCGGGGGCATCGGCCTCGTCCCGATCTTCATCCTCGTCGTCCTGCCCGTCACGGTGGACCTCCTCGGCCGCCGCCGCGCCGAGCGGGAGGAGCGCGCCGAGATCGCCGCCGCCGCCCGCCCGGCCGCGGCCGAGTAGACCAGCCCTCCACCGCACGAAGCCCGACTCGAAGGCCCGTCCACCGATGAACCGCCCGCGAACCCGTCCCGCCGCCCTCCGCCTCGCCGCCGCGGGGATGCTCGCCCCGCTGATGATCGGCACCGCCCTCGCCCAGGGCGTGCCGGCCCCCGCCGGCCGCACCGTCCCCGTCCCCGGCGCCGCCTCCCCCTCCCGCACCGCGCCCGCCCAGGGCGCCCCCGCGGCGGCGGCGGCCGGGACCCCCCAGCCCGCGGCCGCGATCCCCCCCGCCCCCGGCGCCGCCCCGGCCGCCCCCGGCGCGCCGGCCCCCCGAACCCC
>Ga0325401_1008404_pt1 | contig 10043 bp, 8 predicted proteins | sample PopdelMetagenome_FD_205666 | JGI IMG/M metagenome (GOLD analysis project Ga0325401, IMG submission 205666) | Populus deltoides microbial communities from Bellville, Georgia, United States - Xylem-PdKOR-R2 | ecosystem: Host-associated > Plants > Phyllosphere > Stem > Wood/Secondary xylem | place...
TATATGTTTATCCCATATAATGTTCCCATCTGATTATTATCTTATCAGATAGAATGTGTTACCTAGTTATTTCTATCTGATTATGATCTTATCAGATAAATGCTGTCCTTGTTATATGTTTTCTGTAACAATGCAGTATAACTTTGTATTTGTCCTGCTATTTCTGATGGTTAATCAGGTGATTGCTGTTTGCTCCATATACAAACCTGAATTAAATGCTTATGTTGTATTGTATTGGTGCTAAGTTTTCCATTATACAAAAAATGCAAGATCAATAAAGTCTTACTTGGTCTAAATTATTTTTAGTTATTTTCATTGTAATACTTAGATTTGTGCGTTCTATGCAGGTTAATATTCCTAAAGTTCTTTGCATCCATTTTAGGTGGATACCGGAATTTCCTTGTATGGCGCTCTTTTCTTTCTTCTCATTGCATTTAATTAATTTGAAACTTTCCTACAGTGATCTCCTTCAAATTAATTTTATAAAGTTTATTTTTTCCAGGAAAACACTGTGACTCATGCCTTCAATGCCCAAGCATTTTTGAAGAAACGCTCTAGGTCAACCAACCAACCACCGGATCCCATGGTGATGTTATTTTCCACGATCCTTTACCAATTTGATATTTTGGGTGTTAGAAATCTGTTTTTAATTTCTGTACCCATTTTTTCTATTGGTTGATTTGGTTCTCCTTGTACTAATTAGTTTTTTGTTGTTTGTAGATAACACAGTTCTTAGATTCCCATGGTTTCTTGGATTATCTGGAGAGAGGTATTGATTATGATGGAAACAATAATAATCTTCTTGAGAAGTTACAAGACACAATTGGAAGGGGTCAGAATCCTATTTCAGTTCTTTCCACTTCGGTGGTAGAACCTGAGATTATAACCATATCAGATCCAGATGTCGGAATATTGGGTAAATTTGAGGTCTCAATTTTGATGATTATGTATATTAATCTGTAAAACTGATACAAACATGTCTCAAATGATTTTCTAATGTTATAAACACCAATGCCCTTGTTTTTTTCAGGATCAGGTGCTAAATATACTTATGACAGGTTTCCTTCAAACATCAGGTCAGAAGAACAAGAGGAGAAGAGGAAACAAATTCTTGCAGCAGCAAGTGGAGCTTTTGAATACATTAAGCATGCTCCTAGGTATCTTTGTGTTTTGCGTCCATGGGTTTCTACATGGCTTTATTCTAATTTTCGTTGTCTTAGCTTGATTCCTAATTGCTCAATTCCTAATTTCTCTTAAATCCTTACCAGTTCGCCATCTGTGCAAGTGGGCAAGGACTCTCTTAGTCCCATGGAAAGGGCTGTAAGTTCTTTATTCCATGATTGGTGCAACAGTGGTTCTGTCTTAGAAATTGGAAACTATCTGAATGATGAACATATATGTTTGGCAGGCAGAAAGGGAGCTTATGGTTTTGGACATTAAAGTTAAGCTGCAGGTAAAACTTCTTTTCCTTTTAGAATGCTAATGAGTTATCTGGGTATTTCTAGTATTTTACACATTTTGTAGTACCTGTTATTACGTTGCTGGATTTGATGTTAATGCTGATTTTTTAGAGACTTGTTCTTTCTTGGAGATTCTTATATTTCAAACCATGTAACATGTTATAATCTTAAAATGTAATAACCTTTATTAAATAGATTTAACCTTAAAGCATTCCATTCTTAGATTCAGGGAGAAGGTTTTGTTTCCTAACTAGAGTTTCCCTTCTCATTCTTGGTTGGACAACTATAATCAAACAGAATACCAAGCATAGCTCTAGGTGGCATTCTATCATATCAGCCTCTTGAATGCTTGTATATAATGGTGACAAACTTCACCTGCAAAAATTTCTTTTTCATGGTCTTTATTTTGCTCCCGTATTCATGGGTTTGGGATGGGTGTTGTTACTGTTGTATTCTCTGGATGGAAGACAAAGGTCTTACATGTAATTCATCGTGTTATGCAATTAAGTTCACAGAGGCTAGGGAGTATTATTTAACTTTTCAAAGATGCAACTTTCATTTGTGCAATATTAATATCACCTTCAGAACATGCAACAAAAGGTAATATTTAGGTGTGAATCTTTTTCTATTTCTGTGCTTCTGTGATGTAGGAAACAAAATGTAATTTTTTCTTTTTAAGAATTTCAAGTTGATTAAAATTGCTCATATTGCTATGGTCTTCTTTCCATAATTACATACTGTTTGAAGTATTATTTTTACTTCTATGCAGGGATTGTGGCTTCGTCTTCTTAAACTGGGAGCTACTGATGACCCACTTTCATCATTTGAATATGGCACTATCCTTGGTATGATTCTACAAGAAGATAAGCCTCTCACTGACACTTTTAGACGGCTATTTTGTGCCTTTCAATTCTCAATTTCATTTGCTTTATAGTTTTGAAGAATACTGCTAACCAATAGGCATTTTGTTTACTGGCTTTGCAGCATTGATTGAGTCTGACGCGGAGGGGATTGGTGGTAGTGGGTTTGTTGAATGTATAAGGGAGCATATACACTCAGTACGTAGGAGGGCATAAACTGATTGAATGTTTTCTGTGTTCACGATTAAGCTAACTTTTGGCTACATACATTATTGCAGGGATGGCATTGTCAATTGACCGATGAACAGTTTATTGCAGTGAAAGAACTGGTATGTCGAAGCTACAACAAGGCTTTCTTTTGCATGAAAGAATTCCTATTGGTTGAAATGCTTAGTATATACCTCTGGACTACATTGCAAAATTTTCATTGAATCTGAATTTGACTATGATTTTTGTAATGGATTTGATGATTTAGCTTTTCTATGTTGGATACCACTTACAACTAAATTGTTGCCTCAGAATCTTAGTTTTTTCTATCCACCCTGGTGGCCCCTTTTACTGTGCGACCTTATGTGTTGAGTTATCTAATTCCCCTAAATTTTATTTGTGTAAATTCAGCTTAAAACAGCAATTAGTCGTGCAACATCCCGGAATGATGTGTCAACCATTAGAGACGCCCTTGAAGTATCTGCTGAGATGTATAAAAAAGATTCTAATAATGTTTCTGACTATGTCCAGCGTCATCTTATTTCTCTGTCTATATGGGAAGAGCTACGGTATGCATATAGTAAATTTCTACTGAATTTCATTTATTTCTCATTAACTTTAATTTTTCAGTCTCTCGTAACTGGCATAAGCATTGCTTTAAACAAGGATTTGTTTTCATTTATCTTTCCCAGAGTCTATTTTGATCTTATCATAACTTCCTACTTTAGTTATTTTGCCTTTAGAGCTTCTTGTGTAATCCTTTTGTGGCATTTCTGTATTGAATTATTAATCTTTGCGAAGAATAAAAAATGGAAATTTTAGATGGTCTGTTTAATTATCTTGCAGGTTCTGGGAGGTGTTCTTTGAGTATCTAATGGAGCATTCTTCAAGCAAGTAATGCTGCAATTCTGAACTATCTGTAATGTTTAAATCTTAATAGATACTCATTATTTAACTATTTGCTGCCAAGTTTTTGTTGGTGTTATAATAAAAACAACTGACTGCTTGTCAATCCTTCAAATTTGGTTTTTGTCAATAATGCAGCTTCTGCCAGCGGTAAAGTTAATGTTCTGTCTTTTGAGTAATTGATAACAATAACATGCAGAAGTTAACAAGCATAATCCCTTGAGTTATCTGGTGGTTTGTGAAAAAGCCATGTTAAATTTCAAAGAGCATTTATAGATAAAACCATTTTGCATGTTTATATCTGCCATCTGCTCCATCTGCACTCATATAAAGAGAAAAATGGGAATGCAAAACATACAGTTGCTGAGTGCTAGGAGATAGGATGCATGAAATTTAACCCTTCTTTCTGTTCTTTCCCTTCTTTCCTTGACGAAGCATTCTAACCAATTTCATCTTTTAGATATGGCCATAACAAGCTTCTCAGGTGTTATGCTCTTTTAATTTTACTGCAGGTCAGCCAATTATGCAGCTTTAGTGACAACACAGTTAATTCTGGTGGCTTTACACATGGTGGTCTTCTTTGTCTTTACTTTTTTACTGTCACATCTTTTTCCCTCCTGCAGGCTTCACCTGTTCTGATCATGTTTCATGTCATTGTGAAGGCTGGATTGGGACTTCCTGATACTGATGCTTGGCACATGATTGAAACAATAGCAGAGAAGAACAATATTGGATACAAACAGTTTGTAAGTTAACTCCTGTTTATATACTGCTTGACTAAGGTTTAATTAAGATCCATGGTATTTGCGTTGGAACGTCCATTGTGACTGGACCTTTACATGTTTAAGCACAATAAACTATTTGATTCAATAATGCCTTTTGGTTCTGATTTACTTAAATGTTCTTGCAACTGAACAACAAATGAATGTGTGATGTGCCATATCCTAAGGAAAAAATAGAACAGTTTCCAGAGAGGAGTGGGTGTTAAATAAACTATTTGAAACATAAGGATTCTGGAATAAAATGAATTTAGGTTTACTTGAAAGAAAAAAATATGAATCAAGTATGTTCCATCCTAATAATTCTACCTGTAGTTCTTCTAGAGAGAGAGAGAGAGAGAGAGAGAGAGATGTCACATTAACCATGGTGTCCAAAGTAAACGGAAAGAATTGTCAATGCTTCCCAACTCTTAATATAGGATTTGATAGCCAAGTAAGGCTGGCAGGGTTTCTCATTTTTCTCTTTTTTCCTAGTTGTATTTTTAGTAGAGTCAGATATCTAGAAAATATGAACAGAGATAACCACTATTTTAGTAGCTGTCTTTTTCAAAACCTCAATTTGAGTTATCTTACATCATTATTTTTTTTCATTTGAGCTGTACATTGAAATAAAAAAAATTAATTCACAAATACCCATGTATTTAAACTATTTCAACACCAGTTATCAGAAGGGTATTTCTGGAAGTCAAATACTTCTTAGCAGGCCTTATGTTGGTTTCCTTGTAAGTGGAATGGTTCTTTGCATTCCAAATGGGAAAAAAAAAGTTTTATCTTTGTTCATTGCTTTAGTGCATTCATTAAACAATGTGAAGTTAGAAATCTGTAAAAGCATGTCACTAGATTTGGAGGACACTTCAATCATGATTGTTTGGTATACTCAACTTTTATGGGCATGATGATCCTGTACACCTATGCTCTATACTTGTGTGGAAAGTGATACCAGAACTCGTTCATTTATGTTAGAAATGAAAGTTGAGCATTTCATGCATTTTGTGATAGAACTTGTACATAATTACTATTTCATGATTGCATAACCTTTTTGGACTATTTTGAATGCTCATAGTCAAGTTTAATATTCTTGACATCATAAATTCATATATTTGCACAAAGACTTGTGTCTTTATATCTAGATATTTGGGGATCGTTATCTGAAACTCTGTACCATGCCAAATGATAATTCTTATGTTCAATTGTCCATCTTCCATAATTACTATCCATTTTGGAGTTGCTCAATCCTTGGAGACTCGCACTAAATGAGATAATTAATTATATCTGCATTAAAGAAATCTTTTCTTTTCTTGTCTCTTTCCATTTCAAAATTCTGACTAGTCAACATTTTTCTCATGAAATACAGTGATTTGGGGATGATTTAAATTTGCCTGATTCTTATTTATGTTGTTGATATCTCATTCCACCTTTCGGTTTTGACTATTTTCTTGCATCTTTTATGGTTTCTTGCTACTGAAATTTGCTTTGTTTTTTTGGTTCAGATAAAACTGAGAGGATTCTTGTCACATATCCAGCAAATTCGTATCAGTTACTGGGGAATATCTTCTTTAAAGGCCCAATCAATGTTGTGTCATGGATTGTCATCCCCTCACCCAAAAGATTCTATGGATGATAATCAGCAACCTGCAGAAGCTTCTGTTATTGGCAGGAGCTGGGTCCAAAGCATGTTTAGCAGAGATTCATCCAGGGCAAACTCTTTTGGTCAAGTTCGTAAAGGGTCTTCCAACGGCACTTCAGGCTTGTCTTTTCATAGCAATGGTCACTTGTACTACCATAATTAGTCTACCATTTATTTATTTTCTTCTGTGATTACAACCCTGCTCTTTAAAATTTTTATTTGAGCAGTAAATGAAAATGGAACCCCAAGAAAACAAGATTCGTCTGCTGATGGGCAGAAGAAACTTCAAACCAATGTCCGCATACTTAGAGGCCATAGTGGTGCCGTTACTGCTGTACATTGTGTAACCAGAAGAGAGGTGTGGGATCTGGTTGGTGACCGTGAAGATGCTGGTTTCTTTATCAGTGGAAGCACAGACTGCATGGTAATTTAGCATAACAGATTAATTTCATTTGATGTATAATTATTTTTACACAAGTCATGCCTGGAAGTTAACCACAGAGCCATGTTTTCTGATGCACTCTTCACTTTATGGCTTCAAGCTTCTCTTTCTTTTCTCTAAATAGACAGAATCAAGGCAGGACCTTTCAAACTTCTATGCCACCTTGATTCTGAGACAATCATGCCTTATATTTGACTTGTTAAATTGTCAATCCTGTAATCCAGCATGCTTGTTTTCCCTGTTGACCATAGTCTTTGTGTGGGTTAATTGATGGATGCAACTATGTAACCTTAACAACACTTGTATCATTTGACATTTATTTCGTGTGAATGATCATGCAGGTTAAAATCTGGGATCCTAGCATTCGTGGTTCTGAACTCCGTGCAACTTTGAAAGGGCATACCAGGTGTCTTTACATGTTTTTATGCGCTCGTGATGATTTATGTGAGTCAATATGTGCTGATGACCATGCTTCTATAGTAGTTGTTGACCTTAAAATTTATGAACTGCAGAACTGTTCGTGCTATAAGTTCTGATCGAGGAAAAGTGGTGTCAGGATCTGATGATCAGTCTGTTATTGTATGGGATAAGCAAACATCGCAGCTTCTTGAAGAGCTGAAGGGTCATGATGCCCAGGTTTGCCTTTGCAGGGCATCTATGCTAGGTTATTTAGATTGGGAATAGAACTAGAAAGGTTTGGCAGAGTTTCATGCATAGTTAATCTAATATTTTGATGTGAGAAATTGGCCTCAGTCTACCACACCCCGCCCCACGAAAGGTTCTTGCAGTTGTGTGCATCATGCTTGGATTAAGATATCAGTATTGAAAAAATGTCGCGGTGTATAGCATAGATAGAAGCTATGGTTCTCAAGCCCTAAGGTTAAAGACCCTAGTTGTAGAGAAATTTAGAGAAAACTCTTTAGTATTTTATTAAAAGCCTGAATAATCTGAATCTGAATCTCAAAATAAGCTGGACATCTTTATTCATATTAGTTCTAGATCTAAAATCCTTATAGGAAAGGATTTCTAAGTAAAACTAAAATCTTTATAGGAAATGATTCCTAGTTAAGACTTACCTAACAAGTAGATCCATCTATAGTAAAATACTAATTAATTTAATTTTTTTAAGTTAAATAGTAAAAAGAATTCATATACAACAAGGTAAATAAAGACAATCTCGCACAATAACTTCCCGACCTGATTTGAAGGTGTTCCTGATCTTTGATCATTATGATACTTTTACCCAATAGAAAATATGGAGCTCTATCCAATGGTTGGAATAAAATTTATGTTTAATTTACCAAACCATGTCTTTGATTCTTTTTAAACTTCTTGAAACCTAAAAACCTTAATTATTAATGAATTAATGCAATAAACATCATTAGGCCAAAATTATTAAGAAAGTCCCCACAACCCCTTTACTTTTGAAAGACTAGCCTTCAAATTAACTTTCAGAAATTGAATTCGACCTTTCCACATGAACAAATAGTTTGAATATAGCATTGTCGCCAACATATTCATAAAATAGTATGTCTTTGACATTTGAACTTCAAAATATAATTTATGAGGCGTGCATGCTAAAGAAAAATCCATATTTAATGTTATGCTTTTTGTTCCTATGAAGTCCACTTGTAACTCTCTCACACATTCTTTTACTTCAAACTTAACCTCATCATCATTTATGACTTCTAATACTTCAATCTTCAAATGTAAAAAAACTTCCAGATAGTCTTTCATTTTATCTTTAGGAGAATTGTAAAAAATTACCATGTCCTCCATATCCTTGTTTGTAAGATCTTCATTCATGATTGAAAGATCATCATTTGCCACCGTTTTCTCCACCTTAAGGTCAAAAGACTTAAATTGTTTGTTAGCACCCTCTTTGGTCAAGTTATCTTCAACATGATTAGATAACTTTGAAATTGTTTGTCACCCATTAGCCGAGTTAGACCTGCTATAACTTGCTCCAAACGATCCATTCTCTATTCTTAAGCTGACGCCAAACAATTTAATTTCTACTCCTGAGCCCGCACAGTGCCCCAAAGAGCCTCCACTCCTACATCACGGACTATCTCCGTCTATCAAAGAGGTCAACCTGCTCTAACACCAATTGACATGGTGTATAACATGGATAGAAGCTAGGGTTCTCAAGCGCTAAGGTTACAGACCTAAGCTGTAGAAAAATTTATAAAAAACTCTCTAATATTTTATTGAAAGTCTGAATAATTTGAAAATGAATCTTTAAATAAACTAGATATCCTTATTTATACTAGTTCTAGGCCTAAAATCCTTATACAAAAGAATTCCTAATTAAAATTAACTAATAGAATCCATCTAACGTTAGGATTCCTAACTAGTAAAATATTAATTAAATTAAAAGTCCTAGGCTAAATTGAGAAAAGAACCCCAAATACAATAAGGTAAATAAAGACAATCTTGCACAGTAACTTCCAAGTCATATTTGAAGGTTTTCCCAATATCCAATCATGATGATACTTTAATTCAATAGGAAATAGGGCGTTTAGAATCTTCTATCAACTCAATCCAACGGTTAGATTAAAAGTTATGACTGATTTATCAAACTGCATTTTGGACTCTTCTTAAACTTCTCAAAATCTAAAAACCTTAACCATTAATGAAATAATGCAATAAACATTATTAGACAAAAAATATTAAAGAAAGTTCCCCACATCAAAAAATTTGTGTTTCGTTTCATTTGTACTTGTTATGCTACTTTCTTTACTTAATTAAACAATGTTTTTCTTATTATTGCTTTTCTAGAGAACAAAACCATTACCATTAATGAAATAATGCAATAAACATCATTAGGCCAAAAATATTAAAGAAAGTTTCCCACATCAAAAAATTTGTGTTTCGTTTCTTTTTTACTTGTTATGCTACTTTCTTTACTTAATTAAACAATGATTTTCTTATTATTGCTTTTCTGGAGAACATGTATAACACTTATGCTTTCTCTTGCATACTGCAAGTTTGCAACACGAACAAAAGTTCTTGTTTAAGCAACTTTTCTTTGCTAGTTACGTAAGTAATTAACACATCACTGAGGTGGCGAATGAAAACATATGGAAAAGATATTTGAATTCGAAAATAATCCTTCTATTTATTCTTGTAGGTTAGCTCTGTCCGTATGCTGTCTGGTGAACGTGTCCTTACTGCTGCACATGATGGAACTGTTAAGATGTGGGATGTTCGAACTGATACTTGTGTGGCAACAGTTGGCCGTTGCTCTAGTGCAGTCCTATGCATGGAGTATGATGATTCCACTGGAATTCTTGCTGCTGCTGGTAGAGATGCGTATGTACTTTGAACTTACAAATGCTACAGCATGTATTTTTGATTCTTTATTCTGTTACTGACTACTGAAAACCAACCTGCTTAATACTTGCATTACTAGGGTTGCAAACATATGGGATATCCGTGCTGGTAGGCAGATGCACAAGCTTTTAGGGCACACAAAATGGATTCGGTGAGCTGAGCAGAGTATTTTTCTTCTGTTTATGATAACTGTTAATTATAGTTGTGAAGGAGCTATTTGTCTGTCCATCATGTAGGTCAATTAGAATGGTTGGAGACACACTGATTACTGGTAGTGATGATTGGACTGCAAGAGTGTGGTCTGTTTCACGAGGAACATGCGATGCTGTTCTAGCCTGCCATGCTGGCCCAATATTATGCGTTGAATATTCCATGTCAGACAGAGGAATAATAACAGGTAAATAATATCTTTTACTTTTTTTTTTT
>Ga0325401_1008408_pt1 | contig 10041 bp, 9 predicted proteins | sample PopdelMetagenome_FD_205666 | JGI IMG/M metagenome (GOLD analysis project Ga0325401, IMG submission 205666) | Populus deltoides microbial communities from Bellville, Georgia, United States - Xylem-PdKOR-R2 | ecosystem: Host-associated > Plants > Phyllosphere > Stem > Wood/Secondary xylem | place...
GAACCGCGCGTCGTCGCGGTCGGGGAAGTCCTCTCGCCAGTGCGAGCCCCGGGTCTCCTGGCGCACCGTTGCGGCCCCGGTGAGGACGCTGGCGATCGTGACCAGGTTGGTGGTCTCCCACGACTCGAGGTCGACCTCGCTCGCGCCCTTGCCGACCAGCTCGTCGATCTCCGCGGCCGCGTCGGACAGCCCGCTGGCTGTCCGCAGGACACCCACCCGGGCCGTCATCGTCTCCTGCAGCTCGCGACGCGCCTCACCGGCGATCAGGCCCATCGTGCGGACGTCGGGCGCCGGGTCGGCCCAGGGCCGCAGCTCGGCCGGCAGCACGCTCGCGATGCGTCGCGAGAACACCAGCCCCTCGAGCAGCGAGTTGGACGCGAGCCGGTTGGCGCCGTGCACGCCGGAGCAGGCGACCTCGCCGGTGGCGTAGAGGCCCGGCACGTCGGAGCGGCCCCACAGGTCGGTGCGCACGCCGCCGCTGGCGTAGTGACAGGCCGGGGCGACCGGGATCAGGTCGTGCACGGGGTCGACGCCGTGCTCGCGGGCGGTGGCGAGGATCGTCGGGAAGCGCCGCTCCCAGAACTCCGCGCCGAGGTGACGGGCGTCGAGCCACATGTGCGGGTGCCCGGTCTCGAGCATCCGCTTCATGATCGCCTTGGCGACGATGTCGCGCGGGGCGAGGTCGCCGAGCTCGTGCACGCCCTGCATGAACCGGTCGCCCTCAAAGTCGACGAGGAATGCGCCCTCCCCGCGCACCGCCTCGGAGATGAGCGGCTGCTGGCCGCGGGAGTCGGCGCCGAGGTACATCACCGTCGGGTGGAACTGGACGAACTCCAGGTCGCGCAGGGTGGCGCCGGCCCGCAGCGCGAGCGCCATGCCGTCGCCGGTCGAGACGGCGGGGTTGGTGGTCTGGCTGAACACCTGGCCGAGGCCGCCCGACGCGAGCACCACGGCCCGGCAGTGGACGGCGCCGACCCCGTCGCGCTGGCCCTCCCCCATCACGTGCAGCGTCACCCCGGCGACCCCACCGCCGTCCTCGAGCGGTCGGTCGAGCAGCAGGTCGACGGCGAGGGCGCGCTTGATCACCTCGATCTCGGGGGCGCGGCCGATGGCCGCGATGAGAGCGCGCTGGATCTCCGCACCGGTGGCGTCGCCGCCGGCGTGGGCGATGCGGTCGCGGTGGTGGCCGCCCTCGCGCGTCAGCGACAGCTTGCCGTCGGCGCTGTGGTCGAAGACCGTGCCGAGTGCGATCAGCTCGCGGACGGCCTCGGGGCCCTCGCGCACCAGGGCGCGCACGGCGTCGAGGTCGCAGGCGCCGGCCCCCGCCACGAGGGTGTCGACCTCGTGCTGCTCGGGGGTGTCACCCGGGCCGAGCGCGGCGGCGATGCCGCCCTGCGCCCACTGGGTCGACCCGGCGTTGAGCCGGTCCTTTGTCACGACCAGGACCTTCGCACCCGCGGGCAGCGTGTCCTTCAGCCGCAGCGCCGCGGTGAGCCCGGCGATGCCGGAGCCGATCACGACCACGTCGGCGGTCGTCGTCCAGCCGGGCTCGGGCGCCGCCAGGCGGCCGGGGAGGTGGCGCGCCAGGCGGCGTACGTCGTCAGTCACCCGTGCAGGCTAGCGAGAGGCGCCGACGTCGCCGCGAGCCAAGGTGGGATCGCCGAACGTCTCGGCCGGGTCTCCCCCGGTGCCGACGACCCGGTTGTCGGCGTCGACGAAGACGACGTGGGGCACGAGCGCCTCGGCCTCGGCGTCCTCGACCTGCCCGTAGGCGATGAGGATGACGACGTCCCCGGGGTGCACCAGGTGCGCGGCGGCGCCGTTGATGCCGATGACGCCCGAGCCCCGCTCGCCGGCGATCGTGTAGGTCTCGAGCCGCGCGCCATTGGTGACGTCGACGATGTGCACCAGCTCGCCCGGCAGCAGGTCGGCGGCGTCGAGGAGGTCCTCGTCGACCGTCACCGAGCCGACGTAGTGCAGGTCGGCCTGCGTCACCGTCGCCCGGTGGATCTTGCTCTTCATCATGGTGCGGAGCATCAGGACCTCCCCAGGGTCAGCGGCAGGTTGTCGATCAGGCGGGTGGTGCCGACCTTCGCGGCGACGAGCACGCGCCCCGGCGTCCCGTCCGGTACGTCGGCAGGCAGGTCCGCGAGGTCGGGCGTCGTGACGACGAGGTAGTCGAGGTCGACGCCCGGCTCGGCGGCGAGCTCGGTGCGGGCGGCCGCCAGCGCGGCGCCGGCGCCGTGGACGGCCTCGTCCTGGGCGCGGCGCAGCGCGCGGCTCAGAGCCAGCGCCGTGGTGCGTTCGGAGTCGTCGAGGTAGCGGTTGCGGCTGGAGAGCGCGAGCCCGTCGGGCTCGCGGACCGTCTCGGCGCCCACGACGTCGACCCCGAGACACAGGTCGTCGACCATGCGGCGCACGAGCACGAGCTGCTGGTAGTCCTTCTGCCCGAACACCGCGAGGTCGGGGCGGACGAGGCCGAACAGCTTGGCCACGACCGTCAGCACGCCGCGGAAGTGGCCCGGCCGGGTGGCCCCCTCGAGCACGGTCGCCAGCGGCCCGGGCTCGACGGTGACCTGGGGCTGGGCGGGCCAGCCGGGGTAGACCTCCTCGACCGAGGGCGCGAACACCACGTCGACGCCCTCGCGGCCGCAGACCTCGAGGTCGTCGGGCAGCGTGCGCGGGTAGCGGTCGAGGTCCTCCCCCGCACCGAACTGCAGCGGGTTGACGAAGACCGACGCGACGACGGTGCCGGCTCCGGTGCGCGCCCGGGCCTCGCGCATGAGGGTCGCGTGACCCTCGTGCAGGGCGCCCATCGTCGGCACGAACCCGACCGGTCCGGAGCGCTGTGCGAGCAGACCGACCAGCTCGCCCCGCGTGGAGGCGAGGACCGGGGCGGTCACCGCCGCGACCGCTCCACGGTACGTGCCCGGGCCGCGGCGCGTCCCTCCGCGGCGTCGAGCAGGTCGCGCATGCGCGCCGCCCGCAGCGGCACCAACCGCCCGTCGGTGACCGCGCGGCCGAGCGTGGCCCGCGCGAGTGCGACGTACGACCCGAGGGTCTGCGGGGCGCTGGCCTCGATGTCGCGCAGGTGCGCCTCGACGGTGCCGAGGTCGCCGCGCACGATCGGGCCGGTGAGGGCGGCGTCGCCGTGGGCGAGCGCGTTGTCGAGGGCAGCACCCAGCAGCGGACGCAGCGTCGCGGCGGGGTCCGAGGCGCCGGCCGCGGCGAGGATCTCCATCGCCTCGGTGACGAGCGTGACGAGGTGGTTGGCGCCGTGCGCGAGCCCTGCGTGGTAGAGCGTGCGCATCTCCTCGGGCACCCACATCGGGGTGCCGCCGAGGTCGGCGACCAGCCCTTCGACGACCTCGCGCTCCCCTGCGCCGGCGGTCAGCCCGAAGACGCACCCGTGCAGCCGGTCGAGGTCGACCGCGGTGCCGGTGAAGGTCATGGCCGGGTGCATCGCGGCGACGCGCGCCCCGACCGCCCGGGCGGGCTCGAGCACGGCGAGACCGTGGCGCCCGGAGGTGTGCACGACGAGCTGACCCTGGTGGAGGGCGCCGCTGTCGGCGAGCATCCGGGTGACGTTGAGAAGCATGTCGTCGGGGACCGCGAGCAGCAGCAGGTCGCAGTCGCGGGCGACGGCCGACGGCTTGCGGCGGCGTACGCCGGGCAGCAGGGCGGCGATCCGCTCCCGCGAGGCGTCGGACTCACCTGCGGCGGCGACGACCTCGTGGCCGGCGGCTCGCAGCGCTGCGCTCAGGACGGCGCCGACGCGTCCCGCGCCGACCACGCCCACCCTCAGATGGGGCATCAGGACCTCTTTCGTTCCCGTCCCGCCGACCACCCCGCCGCTCGCGCGCCGGGGCCGGTGTGGGTACCGGACTACTTCTGGCTGTGGTGCACCTGCTTCAACGACGACGCTACGCCGATGTTCCCCGTGCCGACACAGGTACCCGCGTGACGAAGGCGACAGTCAGCAGGTCCGGGAGCCCTGCTCCAGCGCGAGCTGCGCCGGCGACTTCGGGGCCAGCTCGGGCAGCCCGACCTCGAGGGGTCGGGGGGCCTGCGGCAGCCAGGTGCGCGTGACGTGCTCGACGACGTGGACCCCGTCGGGCGCGGTGATCTCGTGGACGCCGGGCAGCACCTCGCCGCGCTTGAGCGCCTGGAAGACGGTCCACTCGCGCCGCTTGCGCTTGTTGCGGTACGACGTGGCGAAGGACTCGGGGTCGGTCCAGTGGGCGAACTCGTCGCCGTTGAGGTCCTTGAGCTCGACGCAGAGCCCGTGCGGCAGGCCGATGGAGCGCACCGGCTGCGGGGTCGTGCGGATCTCCCACTCGTAGGCCTTCGTGAAGACGAAGTCGGGCCCGACCGGGAAGCCCCACTCCTCGGCGTTGCGCAGGCCGAGGTCGAGGTAGGCGCGGCGCTCGGACTCGACGTAGAGCCCGTGGCGCGGGACGCGGATGATCGACTGCACGTCGCCGACCTGCCAGCCGAGGTCGCCGATCGAGACCTCGCCCTCGGTCGTGAGCACCATGTCGCCGTCCCACTTCCACGAGTAGCGGGTGCCGACCTGCGCGAAGCACCAGTTGTAGAAGTAGGCCAGCGAGTGCACCGAGCGCTCGGGGGTGGCGAGGTGCTCGGCGCCGGCGCGCGCGACGGCGAAGGGGTACGTCGCCTGGGTCAGCCGGTGGCCGAGCCCGAGGGCCTCGGCGGTGTCGCGGGCGACGTCGGGGGTGCCGTCGGTGGAGCCGTTGTCGACCACGAGCACGTGGTCGGTGGCGCGCAGCAGCGGCGGCAGGACCCACGGCAGGTTCGCCGCCTCGTCCTTGACCCGGAGCACGGCGGTGGCGCCGGGGCGCAGGCCGCCGGGCCGCTTCCAGGGCCAGGTGACGTCGTACTCGGTGTGGCCCTCGAGGTTGGTGAGGTCCGCGCTCACGGGCGCTGCCGCCCGGCGACCTTGCGCAGGCCGCGGCGCACCGACGGCGGGATCGCGGCGCGGACGCCGTGCGGGATGCGGTCGACGGCACTCGGACCGGCCTCGGGAGCAGCCGGAGCCGGCCGCTGGCGCTTGAGGGCCTGCTCGGCGGCGACGACCGAGGAGCGGGAGATGGCGGCCGACTCCTCGTAGAGATCGACGTAGGCCTCGCGCAGCTGGTCGAGCGCCTGGTGCGCCTCGGGGGTGTCGCCGCCGGGGTCGGCGAGCTGGTTGAGCTGCTCCCAGGTCTCGGCGGTGAGCTCGTGCAGCTGCTTCGGCAGCCCGAGGTCGGCGAGCGTCTGGCTCATCCGGCGCAGGGTGGGGTCGACGAAGCGGTGGCCCTCGCGGATCTGCTCGCTGTCGGCGTGGAGCACGTGCTGCAGCTGCAGCTGCTCGGCGACCTGGCTGGTGGTCCTGACCCAGTCGGTGAGCAGGTCCTCGTAGCGCACGAAGACGCGACCGCCGTCGGCGACCCCGCTCCCGTCAGCACTGCCTCGGGTGCCGCGCTCGGTGTGGAGCATCATGTTGAGCCAGCTGGCGGCCAGGTGGGCCGAGCCGAGCCGGTTGGCGTAGTAGGTCTGCTTCGAGCCGACGACCTCGCTCGGCTGGCGCAGCATCGTCGCGAAGACCGGGGTGGCCCCGGTGCGCACCGCGGCGACGCGCCACAGACCGAGGAACCACGCGAGGCGCGGGTCCTTCACGACCAGCTCGGGGCTGACCCGGAAGTGGCTCTCGAGCCACTCCGCGGTCGCGATCCGCTCGGGCTCGCGGGTCGACACGCGACCGGTCTCGAACCACGCCTCGGGGCGGCTGTCGCTGACCTGGACCAGCGCCTCCTTGAGGAGCCGGTCGTGGTGGTCGACGGCCCAGCGCGGCTCACCGAACCCCTTGGGGTTGGTCTCGTCGGCGACGACCTCCGGCTGCGGCACGTGCAGCCCCATGATCCGCATGAGGCCGGCCATCGTGCTCGTCCCGCTGCGCCCGGCGCCGGCCACGAACAGCACCTTGCGGGGGTACGTCGTCGGGTCGGTCAGGCTGAGCTCTGTCGGGGCGCCGGTCACGGGGTGAGAGCCTAACGTCCGTGCTGCTGCGTCGCCGATCGCTGCTGAGCGTCGTCGTGCCGGCCTACGACGTGGCGGCGTACCTCCCGGCGTGCCTCGACTCGGTGCTCGCCCAGCGCACCGGGCGCACCGCGCTCGAGGTGGTCGTCGTCGACGACGGCTCCCCCGACGAGTCCGGCGAGATCGCCGAGGCGTACGCCGCGCGTGACCCGCGGGTGCGCGTCGTCCACACCGGCAACCACGGTCTCGGCGCCGCCCGCAACGAGGGGCTGCGCCACGCTCGCGGCGACCTCCTCGCCTTCGCCGACTCCGACGACGTCGTCCCGCCGGGTGCGTACGCCGCGCTGCTGGGCGCCCAGCGCCGCAGCCGCACCGAGGGCGGCGCCGACCTGGTCACCGGCTCGATCGCGCGCTGGGAGGCGCCCCACGTGCAGCCCGACGGCAGCCCGGGACCGCTCGCCGAGCCGCCGTGGATGGCGCGCCTGCACCGCCAGCGCCGCACCCTGCAGATCGACGAGCTGCCCGAGCTGCTCGGCGACGTGTTCGCCTGGAACAAGCTCTACCGCGCGGCGTTCTGGCACCACCACGACCTGGTCTGGCCCGAGGGCGTGCGCTACGAGGACCAGCCGTGCACCACCCGGGCGTTCCTCGCGGCCGAGCGCGTCGTGGTGCTGCCCGAGGTCGTCTACCACTGGCGCATCCGCGCCGACGGCACCTCCATCACCCAGCAGCGCTCGTCGCTGCGCGACCTGCGCGACCGCTGGACGACCAAGCGGCTCAGCCTGGCCGCGGTCCAGGCCCACGGGGTGCCCGCGACGACCGCGGTGTTCCGCGACCGCGTGCTGGCGGGCGACCTGCACCGCTACTTCGCCGAGCTGCCCGGCTGCGACGACGCGTGGTGGGAGCTGCTGCGCGACGGCGTGCAGGAGCTGTGGGGCGACCGCTCGCTCATCCACTCCGGCCTGCTGCCGGTCGACCGGCTCGTCGGCTGGCTCGTCGAGCAGGACCGGCGTGACGACGCGACCGCCGTGGCGGCGTACGCGCGGGGGCTGGGGCGACGGCTCGACCGGGTGCCCTCGGGTGACGGGGTCCGGCTCGACCTGCCGGCCGAGGTGCTGGACGTCGGCTCCGTGGCCCCCGAGGCGCTGGCCCTGCGAGCCACCGAGGACTGAGCGCCCGATCGCGGAATCCCGTGTTGCACGGGACTTTCCGGCGTGTCGGACGACTCACCGACAGGGTGGGGCACGATGTCAGTGTCTGTGCATACGCTGGGCCACCCCACGAGGTGAGGTACCACCATGATCGAGTTCCGCGGCGTGTCCAAGCGGTTCCCCGACGGCACGCTCGCTGTCGAGGAGTTCGACTTCGTCCTCCCGTCCCGCAAGACCACGGTCTTCGTCGGCAGCTCCGGCTGCGGCAAGACCACCCTGCTGCGGATGATCAACCGGATGGTCGAGCCGAGCTCCGGCCAGGTCCTCATCGACGGGGAGGACGTCGCCGCCCAGGACAAGGTCGAGCTGCGGCGCCGCATCGGCTACGTGCTCCAGGCCTCGGGCCTGCTGCCGCACCGCAAGGTGGTCGACAACGTCGCCACCGTCCCGGTCCTCAACGGCGTCCCCAAGGCCAAGGCGCGCGCCGAGGCCCTCGAGCTGCTCGACAAGGTCGGGCTCGACCGCTCGCTCGCGCAGCGCTACCCGCGCCAGCTCTCGGGCGGTCAGCAGCAGCGCGTCGGCGTGGCCCGGGCCCTGGCCAGCGACCCCAACATCCTGCTGATGGACGAGCCGTTCGGCGCGGTCGACCCGATCGTCCGCGCCGACCTGCAGGTCGAGCTCAACCGCCTCCAGCGCGAGCTGGGCAAGACCATCGTGTTCGTCACCCACGACATCGACGAGGCGTTCGTGCTCGCCGACCAGGTCGTCATCCTGCGCAAGGGCGGCGCGATCGCCCAGGCCGGCACGCCCGCCGAGATCCTCGCCGCCCCGGCCGACGACTTCGTCGCGAGCTTCATCGGCGCCGACAAGGGCAAGCGCCAGCTGCAGCTCCAGCAGCGCGAGAGCGACGGCGGGCTCACGCTGGTCGTGGACGGCGACGGCCGCCCGGTGGGGGTGCTGGACGACGGGCCCGACGGGTCCGACGGGCAGCGCCGAACCGGGGCCGCGGCGTCGTGAACTGGACGCGCAACAACCTCGACCTGATCCTCGAGTACACCCTCAACCACGCCCGGCTCGCGATCATCCCGATCATCGTCAGCTTCCTGCTCGCGATTCCGCTCGGCTGGCTGGCCAACCGCAACGCGCTCTCGCGCAGCATCGTGATCACCACGGGCAGCCTGCTCTACACGATCCCCTCGCTGCCGCTGTTCGTGATCCTGCCGCTGGTCCTGCCGACCCGGGTGCTCGACGACACCAACCTGGTCGTGGCGCTGTGCATCTACGGCGTGGCCATCATGGCCAGGTCGGCGGCCGACGCGCTCGCCTCGGTCGACCGGTCGACGGTCGACGCCTCGATGGCGATCGGCTACTCCCCCGTCGCCCGGTTCTTCCGCGTCGAGCTGCCGCTGGCCGGGCCCGTGCTCCTCGCCGGCATCCGCGTCGTCTCGGTCAGCACGGTCGCACTGGTCTCGGTGGGCGTCATCATCGGCTCCGAGAACCTCGGCTACTTCTTCGCCAACGGCCGGCAGCGCGGCATCCTCGAGGAGGTCGTGGTGGGCATCGTGATCAGCCTGCTGCTCGCGCTGGTCTTCGACCTAGTCATCGTGCTGCTCGGGAAACTGCTCATGCCGTGGAACACCGGTGACACCGGCACGAAGGCGACGCGCCGCTTCCTGGTACGCCCCACCCCGACGGGAACGGCCGTCTGATGGACCTCCTGCTGAGCGCGCTGCGCTGGATCTTCGACGGCTCCCACTGGCAGGCCGGCAGCCAGAGCCCGCTGCCCATCCAGGACCGGCTCGTCGAGCACCTCGCCTACACCGCGATCTCGGTGGTCATCGCCGCCCTCATCGCCCTGCCCCTCGGCTTCTTCATCGGCCACACCGGGCGCGGGCGCCAGTTCGTCATCACCTTCACCGGCTCGATGCGCGCGCTGCCGACCCTCGGCGTCCTCTACTTCCTGCTCATGGTCTTCGGCTACTGGCTCTCCTACGACACCGCGCCGATCGTGGGCGCCACGATCGCCTTCGTCATCCTGGCGATCCCCTCGATGCTGGCGGGCGCCTACTCCGGGCTCGAGTCGGTCGACCGCGGCGTCATCGACGCGGCGCGCGCCAACGGCATGACCGAGTGGCAGATCCTCACGCAGGTCGAGATCCCGCTCAGCCTGCCGCTCATCATCGGCGGTCTCCGAGCCGCTACCCTGCAGGTCATCGCGACCGTCACCATCGCCTCGTACGCCGGCCTGGGCGGCCTCGGCCGCATCATCACCAGCGGCATCGGCCTGAACGACTACGACCTGATCCTCGGCGGCGCCCTGCTCGTCACCTTCCTGGCGCTGGCCGTCGACGCCCTCTTCGCCCTCCTCCAGCGCGTCACGGCGACGCGCGGCCTCTCGGACCACACCTCCGCGGCATCCAGCCGCCCCCAGTCGGTCACCACGACCGCCGGCGCGTGACCCGCGCGCCTGACGAAAGGGAACAACCACCATGACCACGACTCTCCGCGCCCGGTTCGGCGTCGTCGCGCTGACCCTCGGCCTCGGGGCCGCGCTCGCAGCGTGCGGCTCCGACGACCCCACCTCGACCGCGTCCTCCGGTGACGGCGGGGGCGACACGGTCATCGTCGGCTCCTTCGCGTTCCCCGAGAGCGAGATCCTGGGTGAGATCTACGCCCAGGCCCTCGAGGCGAAGGACATCGACGTCGACACGAAGTTCAACATCGGCCCGCGCCAGCAGACCATCCCCGCCCTCCAGGACGGCTCGATCAACCTGATCCCGGAGTACAACGGCAACCTGCTGGCCTACTACGACACCGAGTACACCGAGCGCACCACCGAGGACGTCGACGC
>Ga0325401_1008409_pt1 | contig 10040 bp, 6 predicted proteins | sample PopdelMetagenome_FD_205666 | JGI IMG/M metagenome (GOLD analysis project Ga0325401, IMG submission 205666) | Populus deltoides microbial communities from Bellville, Georgia, United States - Xylem-PdKOR-R2 | ecosystem: Host-associated > Plants > Phyllosphere > Stem > Wood/Secondary xylem | place...
AGAGTTGGTTAAATGCTTAAATCTAAAGGCCTTAATGAGTGCAGAGTTGAATATGGTTTTTGTTGCTCGTTTTATATGCTTTTTGATAATCTTTCTTGAAATTTTTTGCTGATAAGAATTTAACCGCAGAGGTTATTATGTGTCAGATTAAAAAGCCTCGTGTTGTCCTGGGTTCATACTTGGGGTTATGATGGATTTTAGGGCCTGATTCCCAAGCCACCAGCCTTCACACCCAAAAACAAAAAAAAAGGACATAGCACTGCTCGTTTAGATAGGTGAATGAAGTAAGATTTGCACGATCTTACATGGATTTTCCCCGAGACCCAGTTGCACTGAGATACTTCTCCTGTAAGGCTTTCTGGCATTCGACAATGCACTGTGAAAGCGAGCTTGGGTTTAGTTGGATGCTAAATGCACACTCCGCAGATTTTGGACCCGAAACCTAAAACCCTAGCACCATAAAGACTACAAAAACAGAACCCAACTTCACTCCTTTGCCTTCCATTTGAAAACTTGCCTGAATCTCTCCTCTCACTCTTTGTCTACTCTGCTCTTTCAGCTAGGTTACTAAATTTTGCTGTGTGGATCAAAGAGGAATTAAGCGTGGATGTGCCATCCAAACTAAACATATTTATATTGGGTTAATCTTTTGAAATTATCAATTCAAGACTTTGTTGTTAAGAATGACTAGATGCATCAACTAAAGTTTGCATCATATCAAAAAATGATTTCATGTGACCTTGATTTTTAGGTCTCCAGAAGTTGTCTAGATTATGAAATTTTATATGAATATATCTTTGCTGAAATTAAATTTAAGATATTTGGAACAAGCTACTTTGAGCATAAATAGGTGATAATGCTATATTCGATTCATTGTATTTATTTTTTTGGCATGAACGAGTTCAATTTTTAACAATTAACTTGAGGGTGGGTTTTCCTCAAGAAGAAGGGAATAACGTAAGGGTACTTTCTTCATTATTTTTGGCATAATTATTTTTATTGTTTTATTTTTTTAATTTGAGTTCTAGAAGAGTCTAGTATGTAGTCTAATAAAACAAGCATAATTTTTTATTAAACCATTAGATCAAGCTGAAATTTTAATAAAAATTTATAAAACTTTATTATAGAGGTTTACAATTTCATAGTTATAGGAGGTTGGTAAGAGCTTCAAATAAAACACATAAGTTACTTTTAAGGATTTTCTTTATTTTCCTTGTTCTATTTAGATTTTTTTTTAATTTAGAAACACAACCTTGGAGGCTATTTTATAAGATTGAAGATTATTATTTAAATTTTTTTTATAAAATATTAGAGATTTTCTCTTATTCTCTAGGGTTGTAACCATATAGCTTAAAAACCTTATATTGTATCCCCTCTTTACATCATGCCACCCAATCCATACATTGATATTGTTTATCATGTTTACATTTTAAAGGTCACGAAACTCTTTTGATTTGATTTAAAAAATATAAAATTACATTTGTGAACAATATTACCACTCTTCTACACTATTAAATATACAAGGGGAAAACTCTATAGAAATTAATAAAAAAATTAGATTTGAACGAAAAAATTTAGTTAAAGAAGGTCAATTTTGAATTTTTAGGTTAAAGATCAACTCCATTTTGATAAAAATAAATGTGAGAGGAAAATAATAATTTTAATGATAAAAATATAAAAGTATGGTATTATTCTGAAAGCATTTTGTTGATTCTTATTTTTTTTACCAATATGTGAAACAAAATTGTTGATAATAAATAATAAACAAGTAAATAATTTAGAGGTGTTTGTTATTGTTTTTTTTATATTATTTTTCTTTGTTTTTGTTTGTTAAAAATAAAAAATTTGTTTGACTTAAGTTTTTTTAGTTTCTTCAAATATACTTAATCTCAATCAGATACTCGAAGTTAATAATACTAATACACATGTTATCTAAAGTTGTTAGGGACATTCGGAACCTAGTCTTGGTTTGACCCTTTGCACCTTAGGTCAATCATAGCTTGACCCTTCTAACATCTTGACTTGACCGTTAAACTTTCAAGATCAGGTACAGCCTAACCATCGAGTACACCAAACATGGTTCAAACTTGACCCTCAAGCTCTTGGGATCCGTTCCTCATCTAACCATCCAAGATGGCTAGGATTTGGTCTCAATTGCACATATAAAGCACCTTGGACTAGGTCTCAACTTGACTCTCGGGCACCCAACACATGTCTCAACCCAACCACCAAGGTGCCTCGAACCTAATATTGGCCTCACCTTCAGGTACTAAAGACCCAATCCCAACCCAATCACTAGGGTGGCTTAGATCTAGTCTTAACCCAACCCTCAAGCCCCTGAGACTCGATCTTGGTCTGACCTTAGAGTGTTTCATAACCAATCTCAATTTTACTCTTAAACATCCTAGATCTCGTTACATCCCCGATCCCTAGACACCTTAGATCTAGACTTGAAGAAACATAGTGACCTGAACTTGATGATAAAATTTGATAGAAAAAACTTAAGGAGAATGCAATTTAATGAAAAAATTATAAAATGATTCCAAATAAAATAAATAGCAATGTAAAGAATAAGGACTAAATTTTAAAGATTAAAAAAAATTATAAAGGGTAAAATTGAAAACATTTGTAAAACTAAGCAAATTAGGATAAACTTTTTAAACCTGGTCAAATCTTAAAAACTCGCAACTTGTGAAACCCTGGATCCAGGTCCAATAAAGAAGTTTATTTTGAGCCAATTTAAAAATATTATTTTTAAAAACTTGTCAAAGCAAAAAAAAAAATTCGGCAATCAAAAGAGTAGGAATTAAATTTAATAGGAAAAAAAAACAAAGGAGGGTGAAATTACAAAATAAATTCTGGCACGTACAGAGCACGCATCATCATGTTTTTTTAAATTATATTTAATAAATGTAATTTACAATAATATCTTTTAGTACCCTTAAAATTTAAAGTAAAAACAAAGTAAAATAACAAAAAAAACCTTTAAATGCAAGTTTAATTAGTTTTGTCTTTGACGCATTATATTATTTCATGAAAATTAAAAAATAAAAATGTAAAAATACCCTCCCTAAAATAGTAGGCATTAAATTATTTTATTTGATGTTTAAACAAGTAATTTTATTAAACATTCAGATACAAAATAACCAACGTAACACTAAACAACTTTCAAAAAAATATTTATATCATAGTCAAAAGACCTCTGTTTCCCCAAAACCGAAGCAAAGTTAAGAGGTTAAATAATGGAGGGAAAATATAATAATTACAGCATTACAACAATAGAATAGTAAACTTTATCCTGAGACACCATAACTTCACGATCAACTTGGTTTTTTTCAAATAATATAATTTGACAAGCCACCTGTGAGTTGTGTTTGTTTGCCACCGTTACCATGCCGATACAAAAGCTGAGCACACGTAATGTCGGAACACAAGACACCTGTTCTTGGTCGGTTGCTTTTGCCTCTTCTCTCTTCGCTTTCTCCTATATAACAAAACCAAATAAGCAAAAGAGAAAATGGTTTTGATGCTACGTTCTTCAATCGAGATGAGCAAACAGGCTGCGCTTAAAAAGGCCAAGGAGCTTGCTTCCTCTGCTCCTGTCGTTGTTTTCAGGTTTTATTACCATCATAATTTACAATTACAAAACTCTTTGTTTATATCTCTTGATGGTTATGGTGTAAATTAAGATGTTGCCACTTGTTTTTTTTTTTTTTTTTTTTGCAGTTATATTTTATCTTTCTGTGTTTGTTTTTCTTTTTCTTTTCTTTTTTACCTTTCTATTATGATTTGTGAGCTTTTTCTTCATGCAGCAAAACCTATTGTGGTTATTGCAATAGGGCGAAGCAGTTGCTGACACAGGTGGGAGCAACTTACAAGGTCATTGAACTGGATGAGCTAAGTAAGATTACTGTGTTTTTCTTTTTCTTTTTAATTTTGCTATAGCTTCTTGTTTGATCCTTTGTTCCAGTTGGTATTTGTTTTTTTGATGAAAATATTAGTTTTCATTTTTCATATTGATTTTACAACAAAAAAAACAAGTTTCTTTTACAACGAATACGTATGAGTAAGAATTTTCTGTTTAAAAGGTGGTGGATACGAACTTCAATCAGCACTAGGCCACTGGACTGGGCAAAGTACAGTACCTAATGTGTTCATCGAAGGGAAACACATTGGTGGTTGTGACTGTGAGTTATTTTCCCTTGTTGTTGTTACTTGCCTCTCTAATTTTCATGGCCTCAGTTAATATGACGAAAAATCCATTAACGATCATATCTTTTTCAATGCACTTTCACTCTTGCTGTTGTAGCTGTCCTGGAGAAGCACAAAAACAACCAACTCTTGCCACTTCTCAATGATGCTGGTGCTGGTGCTGTTGCTATCAACTCTGCCCAGCTTTGATTAAACATCTGTGAGACTAGATGAATCTTGTGCTAAAAGATGGGAAAACGTTTCCCACATTACCCACGTACCTGAATTCCAATCGTGGACCAAACCAAATAGAGTGTATCATCAATAATGTTAGTATTTAATATGGGGTGATGGTTTTTTCTTGTTGTGTTTTGATTTCTGCTGCTTCTGGATTTGTGGTTCCTCCTGGATCAAAACAGAAAATGAAATTTATTTTCTGGATGTGTTGTGGATGATGGCATCAGACAAAAATCTATCGTGCAATGATATTTAGATGAATATTCCTGAGAACTTGTCATGTAGCCTGACGACTTTGTCATTGAAGTTTAGAAACAACCTTGCCAAAATAGATTAACAGTCACTGCCCCATGGATTCTTCTATCTGACTATCTCAAGTCACACAAAAACTCTTGACAATTCCCGAAAAAGAAAAATGAAAAAAAAGAAGCTATCATTTAAATTAATGGGGGTATAATCTGTATATGAAACTTCCCCAAGCTAAAACACAACACATTGTAACGATCCATTTAAGTTTTGGCTGTGTAAACATTTCTGCACCGAGATGAATCGCAAGGATATTTATTTTGTTTTATTCACTGTTGAATTGCCAATGATGTGCCCGTATCAAGGTTTTTGTTCTTCCGATCTTCAAACTGCTTAAGCTTGGGTAAAATTTCAGGCGACCTGAGCAACAGAATCTTCTTTCACTTTCTGCAGTTGTCAACCAGGGGGGATATGAGACAACTGGCAAAAGTTAAATTCTAAAATTCCCACCAATTCTAAACTAAGTGCCACTTACATTAGACATCTCTATCCATAAATTAAGTGTATTAAGAGCTTTCCCTGATAATTGCGTCTCTCGAGCCAAAACCACTCCCTCTGCTAAGCTACTAGAGCGGCCACTGACAAAGAGAGCAGCTGCTGCATTTAGGATCTGAAAAATTATTCTGGCATGAGAACTGTATTCACAAATACCTGTTCCTTCTACCACAGGTGCATACGCAAAAAGATAAAGAACTGACACTTGAAACAAAACACTCTATCAAAGAAACTCACAATGGCATCAGCAATGGCGCCTTTCTCCCCCGACAATACACGTCTTAATGCATTTGCATTATAATCGGGACCTCCACCTTGCAAGTCAAATAGCGTACAGCGCGGAATGCCAAAGTCCACTATCAAATGCACATTTTTGTATCAGCGATTTAAGCAATCAGAGACATCTTGGAAAACCTCATTAATATGGAGTAACTAACATGCAGTCGCTCTCCAATATAAAGCGAAAGAACAAATTTATCGAAAAAAAAGAGAAAAAAAAAACAGAGAGGCTGAACAAAATACAAGCTTGTGATGATCTCACATGGATCGAATGAAAATTTTGATATCTTTTCGGGGTTGACTTCAAAGACTACTCCAGGTCCTGTTTTCATATCATTACCAGAAGATGAGATTTAAGCATGCGAATGTGGAATAACCAATGGCAGCCAAAGATAGCTACTACATATCCCTTGCTGGAATAATGATATTTATTTAAAGGAAGAAATCTTACCAATGGGACTCATTTCATCCAAGCCCTCTGAATGAACAACCAATGCTCTCTTCATGCCAAAGCGTTGCAATGCTTTGGCCATTTTCAGCACCTACGCAAGAACATAATATGCAGTATGAATTGAAGGGAGATGTTCAGCTACCGCCCAGCAAGCCCCCAATCCCCCAAGCAACATATCTCATGTGTTCATATACGGATATCAATATAACAAGAGAGAGAGAGAGAGAGGCATTTTGCAAAATAAAGCCACTAAATACTTCACCCGTATTTCTTGATACCCCTGTGGTTTCTATGTAAACTTTCAGGATAAGTTAGCAGTATCAAGTTACAACTATGGAAAATCAAGGACAGTGCTATCAAAACACATCTGAAACCACAGATATAACAATTGCATCAAATCAGTATCTTAGGATCTTTGAGCTTAGTAATTAAACTGAATAACCTTAGGATACCTAAGAATAAATTGTAATCTTTTCCATACCGTGAAGACCGATAAGTAAAATTTGTTGGGTAGGATTATAGGTCACAGTTGTTACAGTTCATGATACAGCAACTCACCAAATCTTCATGGAATACACCAACAACAGCAAAAGGAACACTTGCAGGATTCAGCATAGGACCCAGTATATTGAAGATGGTTTTGATTTTCAATTTCTTCCTTACAGGGCTGACAATCTTCATTGCAGGATGGTATTTTGGTGACATCATGAAGCCGATTCCTGCTTCATTCACACATCTTGATACCCCCTAATATCATAAAAATTGAGATTAAGCTAAATTACATGCATAGAACATGTGAATGGAATTGCATATGATTTGAAATATATCTGCCTAAGCTGTGGATTATGGTTTATTATTGGAACAGCAACAAAAAGAACACAATTAGCATTATGGAAGTGACATGCCACATGAGTTTTGCTTGATGAGTTACAGTTGACAAAGTAATCCAACATGATTTGTATCATAGAAAATTTCCAGAATTTAAGAAAAAACAGAACATTAACGTAAGAATCAAAGATGCACTATTTTCATGCTTATATAAATGAATAAGGGCCATATAGCATATTCATTTATCAAGAGAGCTGATTGTTTATTCCGGAGCTAGATGAGACCCCCAAAGAAAGAAATACTGTTCCAAAAGCTCAAGAGTTTACCAACAAACTGTACAATAATAGGTTTCATCGGAAAAAAGGCAAGGATTATGCCCTCAAGTGAGTCGTTCTAAAATTCAAATAACAAAAGGAAATGAGTCAGCCTACTTAAGGCTCTGATGTACTAAAGAATGCACGATGGATCAACTGGCAACTTATAGTTTTGGTGGCCCAACTTCCAAATTAATGCTATTCGGTTAACAACTCAAGTAATGATGGAATGGGAGGAAAGCAGTAGCGTGATTATAAAAATATGGTAAACACAAGCTTAATAGAGGTCGGTACTCAGTTATATTATCTTTATAGCATTGACAAATTGTTCTTTAAAGACAACTTTTTTGCCCACAACCACATCAAAAAACACACTGGTAAGAAAACAAACAAGCTATCCTAGAACCAAACAGCCATTAATGAATTGCATAAAAGGTGAACCCACCTCTGGGTCCAGGTCAATTACTACCCCAAGTTCTTCCAATACGTCAGCACTTCCACATGCTGAAGAACTTGATCTATTCCCTTGCTGCAAAGCTAGCAGTATCATTTAGTACATCACACGAAATAAATCATATGAAATGGTCCATAAATTTTAAGCATAATTACAAGGAAAATAAATTCTGACCTTGGCTACTTTAGCACCACAAGCAGCTGCAAGTATTGACGCTCCTGTAGAAATGTTAACGGTGTTTGCACCATCACCACCCGTTCCAACAATATCCACAGCATCAACCAACCCTTCCACCTTCCTGGCATGCTTGAACATTGCCCTTGCCAATCCAACAACCTAATAGCATCAACAACCCAAGGTAATCATTATTTTCTTCTAATTATAACAGCATATTGTGTCAGCAGTAGCATATTCGCATTAACAATAGTTTACTGCTCAAGTTAAAGTATCATGCCTAAACATTATATTCCTTACATCTAAAGAGGGAGCTATGTATAATATGCTAGCCTTACTTGTAAAAGGAATAAATGCACTAAACTAAAAGATTTCTAACGAGATGTAAATGTTCCTTGCCTCTTCAAAAGTCTCTCCCTTGGCTCTCAGCAATACCAAGAAAGCACTGATCAAGGCCTCACTAGCGTCATCAAGTAAATAATCTAATGATGCTTCGGCCTCAGATTCTGACAAATCCACCTTATTAATCAAAGATTCAATCAACTGCAAAAAAAAAGGGCAAACCCAAAAGAAAAATCACAAAAGAAATTAAAATAAATAAGCAAATTTTAAAATAACCAGATATTAAAAAATAAATATATAAATGTGAACGACAGACCTCATTGAATGCAGGTACGGTGGAAGCTGAATTTTCAGAAATAGTAGGCAGTGAAGCAGACACCAGACTCGCACCTTTTCTGCTTCTACCTCCACTTACATTTCTGATTATGTGACTTTGCTTCGCGTAGTAACCTGGTCGAGCACAGAAGCAGCAGTTTTTGTCTTCAAAATCGAGAACGGGCGATTTGGGCCGCTGAGATATCAAAGAAAGAGAAGCTGCAGACAAACTCGCTGCCATTGCTGCCTCTAAAAACCAAAATAACAAAAACCCAATTCGTCAAAAACAATAAAAACAAGAATTTACATCTTGAAATCAAGAAAAGGTAAGATCTTTGAATTGAAATTTGGGATTGGTTTGATAAAGGGAAAAGTCGTTGCTTTTTCCAAGATTAACAGTTGACTGCTATAAAGAGTTTGAACTCACTCTTGCCTTGAGACCAGGAGAAATTGTCTCTTACAAATCCTTGATTGAAAACGAACAAGAAAGACTCTTTCTTTTCTTGTAAAATGCAATAAGCAGAAAGACAGACTTGAACTCAATGCAGCAGAGAGAGAGAAAACAGAGTCCAATAAAGGTTTCAGGCTTGGACACGAACTGGGTGTTTTTTTTTTTTTTAATATGCCATAAGAAGGATAGATTTGTTTACAATATATATTAGTATAGTATTGTACTAATTTGTTGTTTTCTGGGTTTTAAATTGAAATGTTAATGGGCACCAAACTCGATGGTATCTAGTTTCACCACCAGCGAACCACAGCCAATTTTACAAAGATATGAACAGGCTTTTCAAGCAAGGAGATATACTTTACAGGGAAAAAAATGGTGGCTTCCAATTAGATTAGGTTAGGTGATTCCATATTACTATACCATTTTTGGATACATGAAGGTTCACCTGTAAAAAGTGGGAATTCACGTCCGTAAGAGGTAAGAAAGTGGCGGAAAGTTAAAGGAAAAGACACCAAGGGCTAACTACAAATCAGTCTCCAATATATATGCTCATTCAATCTTCAAGATCCTGCTAATTTCTCCCCATACTTATTTAGGTCTAACAACTCATCCTTGTAAGTTTTCTTACCATAAAATTGAGTTTACTAAGCTCTCTTTTATAAATTAACTAAACAACTGTTTTTTATTTGTCAGCATCACTATTCATATGAATAGTGAAGTTGCTCCCAAATAAATTTTTTTATTTTCATTATTTTTTAAAAGAAATTTTCCACGTACTTGTTTTTTAAATCCTTTTGTGACATAATTTAATGAAATAAAGTTTTAAGTTGTAGTAAAAATATAAAATAAAAGTAAAAAGGACTACAATATAAAGCATAGAGAAATTATGTGATTAATCTTAAAGTTTTTAAAATTTTTATTTTGATTTAAAAGTTCATTTTGTTTATTTCTAGTCTCTCGATCTGAGAGAAGAGAACGAAACTCACTAGAAAATAATAAAGAAAAAAAATTATCAGATGGCTATATTCCTGCCACTAAAAAAAATGATCTTTATGTCAATAAGTTTCCCTTCTCAATAAAAGTTCAATTGAGATGGTTTCTCTCTCTAAACATGACAAGAAAGTAGATCATGTTTTGTTTGATTTATTTTTATTTGGCTAGTTTTTATATTTTTTTAGAGTGATTTTGTGGTGTTTTGGGGTT
>Ga0325401_1008412_pt1 | contig 10040 bp, 6 predicted proteins | sample PopdelMetagenome_FD_205666 | JGI IMG/M metagenome (GOLD analysis project Ga0325401, IMG submission 205666) | Populus deltoides microbial communities from Bellville, Georgia, United States - Xylem-PdKOR-R2 | ecosystem: Host-associated > Plants > Phyllosphere > Stem > Wood/Secondary xylem | place...
GGATTGAATATACTGAACCTATGAATCTTTTTTGTGATAACAAGGCAGCTATAGCAATCGCACAGAATCCTGTTCAACATGATCGCACCAAACATGTTGAGGTTGATCGTCATTTCATCAAGGAGAAACTCGATGGAAGAATCATACAATTTTCATTTATACAATCTCAGAGTCAACTAGCTGATGTACTCACAAAGGCAGTTTCAGGAAAATCATTTCATAATATAATTAACAAGTTGGGCATGATAAACATCTATGCACCAACTTGAGGGGGAGTGTGCGCATGAGCTGTATTAAATCCTAGATTGATTCGTAGTTGTATATATATAGGAAACAAATAACTTTCCTACTTATCTACTCTGTATTTTTTCCTATTCTGTCTCTGAATTGTAACTATATATATTGCCTCCTGTGGAGAAGAATAAAGAAGCGAAGTAATATTACAGAAACCCTATTGTTTACACTTCTCTAACTTGGGGGTCGATGGAGATATATGTAGTTTTGAAAAGCAGGGAGATATACAATAATAGCTTGTTCTAACTGGTTGATCAGAAGCTCACACAGGGATTGACCCATTAGTTAATTAATGTGATACCCGTGATCATGCCCAGGCAAACCATACCATAGAGAACAAGATGTGGTCAACGGGAGCAGACCAGCCGGGAAGTGGCGTGAATGGGTCACGGTGACCGGCACGACCCATTTTTTTCACAATGGATTACACGCTCGTTGGAAGAAGACGCCCACAACACAACAAATTCTCGCCGGTTGTTCCGTGAAGCATGGAGGGGGGCGGAGACTGTTGTAAAATGCTGATAGAACAAGTGTTTTTTTTTATTTTATTAAGGTGGATCGCTAGATTAGTTTAGTTTGTGTATTTTAATTAATTTTATAAATTTTAAAGTTAATAATTATATAAAATTTTAGCAATTTTAAAATTACTTAAACTTATAATTATTAAAAAATTAAATTTAAAATCTAATTAGTTAAGTTACTTTCCTATTAAAAATAAATTTTTTAAATAGGTAAGATAAAAGCACGATACAGGATAGAAGTAATGTTACTGTAATTATGGAAATGAGGAGTGTCTTTTGTTGTTATTGTAATTACGGAAATAACAACAAAAATGCTGATTTTGTTGTTATTGTTATTTTCCCACGCAATGCCACGTGTCCGTTTTCAAAATTTCTTTTTATTTAGTTCTTTTAATTAAAATAGATAATGATCTAAACTCTAACAAAAAAAAAAACAAAAAATACACATTTTTTTGAACAAATTATTCTTTTTTAATTTTGTTTGAATAAAATATATTTTTTACTAATAAAAAACGAAGACTGGAGGACTATTTTTTGCTGAACAATACTGTCTTTGTGAAGGGAGACAATATTTTTTACATCACTGATTATTTGTTTCTAATATATAATTATTTTTAAATTGTTATTTTATAAAAAATATATAAATATTTAATTTAATTGATATTTTAAAATAATTTTAACATGCTGATATAAAAAATATTATTATTTTTAAATATTTATAATTAAAAAACACTCAACATCATAATATCAAACACACAATGCATATTTGGTATTGTAATATTATGTGTTTTTTTAAAAATGTATATTTAAAATTATAATACTTATTGCTTTTATAAATTATTTCTTACTTAAAATTATATTAAAATATTTTTTTAAATTTTCTTATTATTTTTAATATAAGTATAACAAAATATATTTTTAAAATACATATATTTTTTATTTCTAACACTTTCGTAAATACTCGCTAAATGTCCAGCCTTCCCACCAATCGTTGCAACGATAATTTCTTTTCTTTTCTTTTTCTTTTTAGAAGAAAATACAAGTAACTAATAATGAATAAAAAGAAAACTATTGTTGACAAGGAAATTGATGTAGAGAGAAGGAGCATTAAAAAAAAAAAAACACCGACAATAAAACGTCATCGCATTTACCAATCCCTGAAAGTCATTAACAAACTCCCCACCTCTACAAGCAAATATTATTATCTCACAAATTAAAAACGTAAGAAAATCGACAGCACAACAAAAACTCAAAAAACAAAAATGGAAGACTTCTGGAAGAGAGCGAAGGTATTCGCAGAAGAAGCAGCGAAGAAATCCCAAACCTTTACAACTTCTTCCAACACAATCGCCGATTTAGTCACTGAAACCGCCAAGAAATCCAAAGAACTTGCCTTAGAAGCTTCCAAAAAGGCCGATCAGCTCAAAATAGCCGCTCTTAAACAAGCCGATTCGATCCAATTCAAGTCCATTTCCGATATTATCCCTCCTCAGCTATCCTCTCTCTCCATCGTCAATACTAATGCCTTCTCCTCTGCTTCTTCTTCGGGTTCTGGTCCTGTTGTCTCCGATTCGGAGCTCCGGATGTTTGGTGTTACTGATGATTTGAGAGATTTTGTTAAAGGATTAACTTCTAGTACCTTCCAGAACTTTCCAATTCAAGGTAGTTCACATCTCTCAAAATGTGATTATGATTTTTGATTAATTGTTCTTATCGGATTTTGGATTTTGATGGTGTAGATGAAGGAGAGCCGTCTGATGTGGAGACAACGGAGTCAAATGTACGCAAGGATCTCAGTGAATGGCAGGAGAGGCATGCCACTCTTGTTCTCACCACTGTTAAGGTATTTTCAATTTTGTTTTTGGATATCCTTCTTTCTGTGTATGAAACGTGGAAGGACCGAGACTATAATTGTGTGTGTGTGTTTTCTTTTTAAATTGTTAATTGCAGCAAATTTCGAAGTTGCGATATGAGCTATGTCCGCGTGTGATGAAAGAAAGGAGATTCTGGAGGATTTATTTCACGCTTGTCAGCACTCATGTTGCGACGTACGTTTTTATTTTTTTTCTGAAGTTCCCTTCCGGTTTGATTAATGGTTGAAAAAAGATTTTATGTTTTTGGCTTTGCCATCATGAATGCTTAATGGACAGACGAGAATTGAAGAAAATCCATATTGATCTACCCAGTTAGATTTATCAAGCATTTCTTTGAGTTACGAAGATAAAAAAATTTATGCAGCTTAATCATATGTAGCTTGTGTTATGCAGCGATCATCAGTGCCGCATGTAGATGGCTTTTAATGTGATTTGTGAATTTACAGCAGTTTTGGTGCTTTATATGGAAATTGAAACTGCTTGCTTTTGTCGTCTATGAATCACAGAACAGGAAGACTGGAGTGGTTATTTGCATTTGATTTTGTAAAATTTTTTAGGTTCAAATGAATTTTTGTATCAAAGGCTCTTGTGGAATTAATGAGATAATACAATATAGGTCTTATTTTTCCATGTTTGCTTTTCATGGTTAAAACTCAGGTACGAGAAGCAGTATATGGAGGAGGTTAAGCGTAAAGCAGAAGAGCAGATGAAAGATGAAAAGGCAAAGGAAAGTTCAGGGGTTGGGGAGAATTCTTCCAAATCAGAATCAACAGAAAAGAGCCTGAAAAGTAAGGCTTCCTCAGATGAGCAGGAGTTGGACTCGTTTCTTTTGGGAGATCTTGAAGACAGTGATGGTGGTCCAGGTATATTCTTTCAAAATATGGGTTTCTAAGCAAGTTTATTTCAACGCTGTTAGTTTCAATCGTGACTTCTAACATATTTACTCTGTACTTTATTTTAACTATTTGGTTCTGATACTTGCATTTTGCATGGAAGCATTGTCTACCTATAGAGTATGTTTTCATTTTGCCTAGCATCCTTGTGAAGAAACCAAGCTGTTGCACATCTTGAGTTTCACACTGCTTCCTTGGTCACTTGCTTCCCGGGGTCTCTGAGTTTTTACAATTTCATTTCAATTTTTTGGACAAGTGGTGAATGTCCAATTGGTTTTGGGAGATTTCCTTATTTCAAATTGCTTAGTTACTTGCTTCTCGGGATCTCTTGATTTTCTAGGCGATCATTTTAATTCTTTGGACTGGTGGTGAATGTGCAATTGGTTTTGAGAGATTCCCTAAAGTTAACGTGCTCATATGCCATATAGGAAACCATATTCTGGAATCCTAAAACACCCTCTTAGGTCAGAGAGACATCCACTGGGACCATTCTGAATTTAAATATTGCCATTATCAGCATATTATACTCTTAGGAAATGCGACTTCATAATCATACTGGTAAAAGCTTTGTCGTTGTTAATTTGCCCAGTACACTGTGGTATTTAATCAATGGCTGATCCTTTCTCAGTGAATTGTTGGGCTGCCATCTGGGTTGACATGATTCATGAATGCATGGGTGCATATGGAATGGGGAAGGGAGTGTTTGCTCCGCAGAATTCATTAATAACAATCCATGAACAGGATGACATGCATTTTTTTTTATCATCTCCAATGCTCCCTCTTTCGTTGTTGCCTTCAGTGTTTCAACTATCTGCATTATCTTTCAGATGACGGTGATGTGAGCTTTGATGATGATTTTGACAAGATTGGCAATTCTGTAAGTTCATCTTGCGATTTCTTATTTTATCTTTCTCTCATGATGTTGTTTAAGGTAGGGCCTTCTATTCCAGTTAGCATGCCTGCTTTGCAAAATGCATCATTAGGTCAGGAAGAATGGGCATGCTAGGCTAAGACACTTTTACGAAATTGTACTGTAATTGGTAAATGAGTGGAAAATTTGATGGGTGTTGCAGGATATTGAAGATGAGAAACATTCGAAGAAGGGCACAGGTACTACAAGTTAGAGTGGTGGTAATTCAGGAGATTATGAAGAGAGAAGAATAACTCCTTCAAGGAATGGAAAAGGACCACCAAAAGGAAAAGGCAAGCAGCGCTTATTGGTGTTAGTGCATGGTGGCTGGGAAATATGTACTTAATGCTATAGATATCATGTGTTCTTTCACTTGTTTTAATGGGGTGAACAATGGTGTAGGTTATGATGCCGGTATGTTTAAAAATTAGGGCAAATTGACTTGCTTTGTACAGATTATTACTTGATTCAGTTGATTAAGAATTTTCAGTTCATTGTTGGAAATATATATATATATATATTCAAGTATTTAGAGTGTTACGCAGTGCAATTCTTTTTTTTCCTTTAAAGCTAAAGGTGATCGAACAAAATGCAGCAAAACAGTGAACAAAGGGAATAGAGTATCCTTGCTCATCGGAAGCCTTTCCACTTCCAGGTTCATTGGCTGTATGTTTCGATTCGATCATCCAGTCATAGATATTTTTTCTTTCTCCACTTGTTTTATTAAGAACCTTTCTGTGGTACAGCCTGCAGAATCATCACACTTGCTCGCTTAAAAGATTGCTTCCCTTTAGACAATTACCGATCCTAAAGTCATGCATGCAATCTTGCAGGCGCTTTGGGGAGACAGGATTGTTTGACCGATCGCATGGGATGCCGTCTTCTAAGATGTAGTTCCTGCATCAAAAGCAACTATCCAACAAACAGCTGCATTCCAGCTGTATTATAAGATGCTGGAACATATGATAAAAACTTATTTATGTATATACGCTTTCCATAGTCGTACAAGACACGCTCCATCCTGTATTGAATATAATCAAGCAGTTTTTTCTAAGGAACTGGTTATGATAGAAACTGTTTTTTAAAATTATTTTTTTTTTCTTTAAAATGTAGTAAAATAATATTTTTTATATTTTAAAATTCATTTTTAATATGAACATACCAAAACAATCCAAAAAAATTAAAGGTGGTGGTTAGACCGCGCAATGCCAAACAAGGCTTTAATTCATATGTACGTTCCAATCACGATATGGCCATGGCATGAAATGGCCACAAATCTAAGCATCTCCACTGAAACATATCTTCTAAGGTGACAGCTCTTAACATGATTCCATGAAGTATGTAAGAATCTGAGAAACCAAAAGCATCTAAGGTGACAGCTCTTAACATGATTCCATGAAGTATGTAAGAATCTGAGAAACCAAAAGCATAGCATGTACATTAACCCGATGACTGATAATTGGAACCAAAGGAAAACCGAATGCAAACTTGATAAATCCCATGGTGCCTTATGATGTCTTTAGCCGCTTTTGAGCTTGATCTGGATCCTCTCCTCCACTTGCATCCCTAAGGTGGGTTATCATTTCATTGGTAGGATGGGGATTCTGGGGATCCTAGAAAGCAATGGAAGACACGTAAAACTGGCTAAGTCAAGCACAATCATAATCTTTATAAGTTTACAACTGCTTCCTAAAAAGACCTGCTGTTTATTGACCACTCTAAATTACCAGCCTCATACCTTAGATGTCAATGTACCAGAGGTCAGCCCTCTATTTGCCCGTTTTCCAAGATCAATCTGAACTGAGATGTTGGCTTGTGATAGATCTACACCAGCACTCTGCAGCGATTGCGTAAGAGTATTCAGCAACCTGATTTGCATGAAATTCCATATTAGCTGTCAGCTTATAGCTGAACGCCCAGGACTTCAAAAACTTTAAAAATCTTACAAGATCGTACGCACTCTTGAGAGTAAACACTGGAGATATTGATTGTCCCTGCTTCAATTGCCAGCTCCTGCTGGGTCAACATTTCACTGGTGATGGGACACTCAGCTGATTGAGCATCAGAGACTGGTAGTTGACAGGGGTGAGCAACAAGTCCAACACTTCGAATGGGAGCAGGCGTGGGAAGAGGCATAACCTTGTTTGCTAGCTCAGGTTGGTGTTCCAACACTTTGCAAGCAACATGGTCGGATTCTACTAGATTCGGTGTGCTTGGAAGCATGGCTGGTGTGAGAGCAATGTTATTCTCATCAAGTTTACCTGGAAATGTTTCTCCTGGAACATAACCATTTTTAATTGCTTGAGGGTGACCGGCAGAACTTTGAAGGCGCCAGTGGCTGTTTCTCTGTTTCAAGAAGACCTAACGAGTTATTGTGAGAATTTTTTTAATTATCAAAAAGGTACCATGTTCAAATGGAAAAGAAATCCACAATTGCTCTTCACCACCAGAAAATTTCCAATAGAAGTAATTAATATCATTCCCCCAACACAAACCAAAACGCAAGTACTTTTAAGGACATCCAGAAGCAGGAGCCTTTAGATAACCTGAACTTGATAAAAACAAAACAGAATAAGTTTAAAGAGAAAGGGCTCACCATAAAGAAAATGAGCCCCAAATCTAAAACCAATCATTGTTGCTCAAATTTGATGAGTCAAAAACCAAAAGCTTTAAAGGAGTATTAAATAAGAGGCAGTTTTAGTACAGGCATATCAAATAAGTTACTTCAACTGCAACTCTTTTATCTGTGACAGTTTTATGACAATTTTATTATGTCAATCTATCCATAAGGAACAGGATTCGAGTCAAACATAAATAGAACCATGGTCTACTTAACATTCTGAGACTCGAAAAGAAGAAATAAAATTTTCAATTACTTGATTATGAATGTTCATCTCAGATTTTTATTTTTATTTTTTTTTGTATTATGAAGATTTCTGGCTGTTAAATGTTGTCTAGATGAAAATTCTTCTCTCAAATTTATAATATAAAACATCATAACAGACAAGTTGAATGCATGAGCAAGTCCTTAATAGATTCTATCATCAGTTCCAAATTCTCTCGCCAAGTCACAAAACCATTCTACATGCAGAGTTTAGCAGACTATAACCAGTGGATATGTCAGCACCTAAACTGTAGCAGATTATAATCCAAAATACAAGGGAGAAGGTCAGAAGTATACAACATATACAAGAATTAAAGCTTTACCCATGGCATCAACTTTGCTGGCTCAGGGCTCCATCCCTGGTATGGACCCTCATACTTTTGCACCTTTTCCTGTAAATGCTGGACATATTCAATGACCTGCAAAGGATCATTAATATATAGTCAAGAAACTTGAATGGTAAATCTTATCTGCTGAATTTACAAGTATTCTCTAGTTTGTGTCACTTGTATATTGTGTACCTCTAATAAAAACGATGCCGTGTCTCTCTTTTGATCACTATGAGGAATAAGATCTCTCAATATCTGAAATCTGAAAGAAAAATACCATGGTTCATAAAGCTATATCAGATTTTATAGTTTATGAGAAAACAAAATTTTGACTGATAACCAAATGTTCAATCAATATCCTAGATTTTACAGTAAAACAACATCTAACATTGAAATTTCCGGTAATTTTTATTATTATTTCACTTGTGACCATTTGTTGAGATACTGGTATCCACAATGATACACAGTTGCCTTGCCAGCAGTCACACACACAAAAATGCAAGCCTCGCAATCAGTATTAAGATTATGTCAAGCTAAACAAGTGCGTTTATATTTTTTAACACTACAGCATGACCAAAAGCTGATCAAAAAAAGGGTACAAATTTGAATGTATGGGTCAGCAATAGTCACATGACAAATGAAGAATCCTGGAATCAGTAAGTACCTAATCTGAAACAGCCTCTAGAAAAAAGCTCCAAAACTTTAGTAAAAAAAACCAAGAAAACTAGACAATGAGAACAATTCAAGTGCACAATAAGTATTGTATCGGAAACTGGTGTATTTGAGACTTAAAAGTAACAATTAGCAAGTGAAGTGATTCAACTCAGCTCAATTGCATTATGTAATGCATTGACTTAATTCCCTAAACATTTGTACAACCACTGCAAAGAAAGCTACCTAAATAATGCCCTTCTTAAATCAAATCATCCTTGTGTTCTAGATTCATTAACTGAACCAGTGTAAACAAAAATTGCCCTAAATACCACTGATTTTTCAGACTGGCCGAACTTTTTACCCATATCTCCCTTCACTGAGATGAAAGTGTACGCAACAAAAAGGCCGGTGACTTGAACAAAGAAAAGAGAACCATGTGAGCAAAAAAATCAGATTTGCATTACTTACATATTTAAATACTAATTGTCTATCCAAAAAAATAAACCAACAAACCTCTCATTGATCTTGCTCCTTCTTCGCTGCTCAGTGACTGAATGTTTCGATCTTATTGCATTAGCCCTGTCACTATTCTTCCCATCTGACATCCAAATCCCAGATCACAAAAACATAGAACTAAACAAAACTCAACACCCCGTTTAAAACACACCATTTTCACAACCAAAAGACATAATAAAAGCTCCAAAATTTGCTGTTGAGCAAATAAATCAGAGAGGTTGCACAATGTCTAGATTTCAAAAAAAAAAATGCAAAATTAGACCATAAAGAAAGGAATGAACATCAATAGTCACAACCTTGTAGAAAAGCAACGTAAACAGAGCTGGATCTAATACAAGTACAATAAATGTAAAAAAGAACAAACCTTTACTGGAATTATTGTTGTTCACTGTAAAACTTGAAGACGGCCCATCTTTCCTAGAACCAAACTCATCTTCCTCGTACTCTTCCTCGACTTGATTTTGATTCCCTTTTCCTCTCATCACAGTACGTCTAATTCATTACCATAAGAACAAAAAATAAAAGCAAACCCAAAACTTGGATTTTTTTCTCGCAAGAAGAGCAAGAAAGACAGGAGTACAAAGCTTATGAATAGAATAAATAGATAGAGAAACGACAATATAGATTGAGCCAAACCTGGACTGGAGTAATTAATATAGAAGATATGATAATTTAAAGAGTTGGGTGGTTTCTGGTGAACAGCACCGGCCGTGGCCGTGGCCGTGGCCGTGGAAGGGTTATGCTGGCTCCGGCAATCTGCCGACGGTATATTTGTGTTTGTGAGTTGGATTTTCGTGCTCGGGTCTGGTCACTCAGGTTTTTTTGTTTTTTTTTGCTGGAAGTGGTGCAAACGATTCCATGTGGAACTGCTCATGTTCTTCTCGTGAGCTCAATGCTTTCTTATTAACAAATTTCTATGGTAAAGAAGAGTGAGGGGAGAAGGAGAATAAAAGGAAATCTCAGGAGTGATTTTTTTTCACCCTTCGATTTGATTGAACAGTGCCAAGAATATTTTACCTGTTAACCTGTGAAAAAATAGTGAATGTTGTATATACTGTGTTATTATCGAGTCTGAAGTCTGAACCAACATACTTCCAAATATTAAAGTCTTTTTATTTTTATTTTTATTTTATAGAATTTTTATTTATTTTTAATTTTTAATTTT
>Ga0325401_1008413_pt1 | contig 10040 bp, 6 predicted proteins | sample PopdelMetagenome_FD_205666 | JGI IMG/M metagenome (GOLD analysis project Ga0325401, IMG submission 205666) | Populus deltoides microbial communities from Bellville, Georgia, United States - Xylem-PdKOR-R2 | ecosystem: Host-associated > Plants > Phyllosphere > Stem > Wood/Secondary xylem | place...
CTTTACTTGAAAATAATTGTTGTGAATTCTTTCCATAAGTTTTGCATATCCTGTAAATGACAAGATTGGTTGAGCAAATCTCTGTACAAAAGATTGAGTAATTGATTCTATTAACGAGGAAGATAAAGGCAATAAGGATGGTTTTAGTTTATATGACATGCCAACATATTATTTGTTTTAGGTTTGTTAATTTTTAGTTAATGAAATTCTATAGACATAATTGTATTTATTGTATTGTATTTTTAAGTTATTTAAACCTTGTATTAATTTTTATTTGAAATATGTATTTTAAAATGTTTGGACTTTTATATTATTTATTTCACTTTTATTTTAATTGTGTTATATTATTATTTATTACTTGACTGAAATTGTCAATATATGATTAGTTAAAATATTTTATTTATAATTTTATGATTCGAATTTACAATCCAAGTTTATATTATATATTTCGTGTCGTGTCAAAAAAATGTTTTTGACAATCTTAGTTAGCAGTAAAGATTAATAGGATTAGAGTTTACTTTTTATGTTTGTTTAATTAACATACCATAGTTTGCCCTAAACTCTTGTTTAAAATCTTTAAAGAAAAAAAACTATAATTTATATTTTTTAAAAATTTATTTTTAAAACTATAACAGTAAATAAATAAATAAATAAAACCACAACTTCAAACACATTAAATTCGATCCAACATCTCACAAAATTGTGCTCGAGCTCGCAGTCACACACATATTGAATTAAAAGCACAAAGGTAGAACTTGGAACATTGACACTTCTTACTGTAGAGGGGCATTGTTTAACAAAACAAGTGAGTGATCGACAAAAAAACAACCATTCTGAAACTTGAAAGCACTGTGCATAGAACTGAAGGTGAGTTATAGTTTGACTACAAGCTGAAACAATTTCCTTATTTTTTTATTTTTCTTTATTTGTTTTCAAAAAAATTTATTAATTTCTTTCTTAATTTCAGTTCTTCAAATTTTGTTCTATTTGATATTTATATCAAATATGGTCCTTATTTAAAAAAAAAAATTGTTCTCAATTTTATCCCTTATTATTTGATTTAATTTATTTTTTATGTAATATTTGACCCTTATTTTTTAATTATTTTTTTTCTTGGTTCCTTTCTTGAAATTGACTTCCTTTTTTTTCAATTACATACTTCAATATTTGATTTATTTAGAATTGAGATCTTTTATTTTTAATTTTTGAAAGTGATCTTAGTCTCATGACACGGGTCACAGGTATGAAATTTTAACCTGGATCGAAATAGATCTTTTCTTTATCTTTTTTTACACTGATTTTATTTTTCATTTCATCGTTCAACACTGAATGTATTAAAGATCAAACATTTTTTTTCTTTTTATGATGATATCTTGGCCACACGGCCTAGATCACACATTGACATGCTAACTCGGATTGGCTCGAGGATTTTACATCATTTTCTTAATTTTTTATGTCAATTTTGTTTCTTATTTTTTAAATTTTTTTATTAATTATTATTTTAAATTGATTTTTTTTTGTTTTCATCCTTCAGCATTGGATTGTTGAGGATTAAGCTTTGTTATTTTTTTCGATGCGGTCATCCTCATCTCATGATCCGGGTCGCATGTATGAGATGTAAGCTCAAGTTGACACCAGTCTTCTTTTTTTATGTCTTTTTTAGTTGAATTTTTTCCTCAATTTCATCATTCAATATTAGGTTGATCTAAAATTAGGCTTCATAGTTTTTATCGGTTTACTTTCTATGAGATGATCCTAATCTCATTACCTGGATCACGGGTTTGACGAGTTAGTCCCGATTGATTCAGTTCTCTTTTTTTTGTCTTTTGAATTTCATACTTCAACATTGGCTTCGTTTATTATGGTCTCATTACTCAGGTTGTGGGTTTAGTGGATTAACTCAGGTTTTTTTATCCTTTTTTTGTTGAATGTTTTCCAATTTTTTCCTTCAACATTTGATTTATTTGAAATTAGACTTTATATTTTTTTTTATGGTTTTCTATGAGGTCAGCGCAATCTCATTACTTGGGTCACGGGTTTGGCAAGTTAACCAGATTTGAGTTTGCTCATTTTTTTTATCTTTTTTTAATTGATTTTGTTACACCCCAATTTTGACTCATTTGCTTTTAATTTAATTTTAAGGGGATTAAAATTTGAAATTAAAAAATCAGGGATTGATTTCGATTAAAGGTGTGATTTGTCAACTTATGGGAAAACTAGAGACTCCAATATATTTTTGTCATTCTCTCCTAATATTCAATTTTGAAAAGATCCTCAAGATAATAATATTTATCCATTTTCAAATTTAGTTTTAAATTATAATCAAATTTAAATTTTAAAAAGAGAATGAGTTTGATTGGAACTTTATTTCTCATATGCTATGAGACTGTTGTATTATAAATACAGATCCCAGTACATCAAGGGGAGGCATTACAAGAAAACCTAAGAGAGACTCACTACATAAAAAAACCTAACCTTATTTTTTTTGGCAACTGTGTCATCGTCCCAACTTCCCCTCTCTCAGTTATTGATGAGCAACCCACACGCATAAAAAAAAAAAAAACCTTGGCCACCAAGCAAGCAAGAACCTTGGAATAATAAACAATGCTTTCAAACTACAAAGAGTACTTTTTCATCAGAGTCATGACATCAAGAACAAGCTACTCATTTTTTATTCATGTTGATAAAACAAGTGTTAAAAAAAAGATAAATTTATCTCAAACAAAACCTTGAGCTTTTTCTCGAGCCCTCCACTTTGGAACCCATAAAAGTAGAAGGTCACACTATGATGTACATTCACCAATGGCAATATCATCGACACAAGAACAAATAATCTTGTTTCTCAACAAAAAAATAATCAGGGAGTTGCAAGTTTTCAAAAGCAAAGTATTTTAAACTCACATCAAAACAATTTTTGTTTTCAAAATGCAAAATCAAGATTTCAAAATTCATTTTAGACAAAGATTCCTTCACCAAAACTAAAAAGGAGAAAGGAAAGAAGGGTTACTCAAAACTATTATTTGTCTAAGCACTGACAAAGCACACTTAGGGGCGATGACCTGTACAAGGAAACAATATTGTGCTTAGAAGGGGATTTGATTTTTTTGGGTAACGAAAAAAGTAGAAAGGAACATTTCCTACAATGAGACAAGGGGGCATTCTAACTTACAAAAGACAGCTTGGTCTTTTCAGTAAGTGACACCGAATGTTGTTAGAAGTTAGACAAGAAATTAATGAATGATATTCTCAAATAAATCAACAAGATAGAGAATTTCTAGCAAGTAAATGGGTCACGATAGGCACCATAAAGGTTGAGCTGGGTTAAAATTAGAAATATTCTAAAAAAGACCTACATAGGTCACCTCAAGTGGGCTAAAAGCCAAACGACCAAGAGGGCTCAAATCAGAAATAACAAGACCTCACCAATCAAGCGATAAAGAAGGTTGAGAAGAAATTAGGGCTTATATTTCAAATTAGGTAAAGGTGTATGCACATCATCTAACTCGAAAACATTGAACAATGTATTTTGCAAAAGAAATCTCTGACGAGATCCATCAAAAGGAAGGCCACCTCGAAATGGCCAAGAATTGAAAACGCGTTTTGAAAAATTTTTGCTTTTGAAATTTTTTCACTTGGGCAGGCCGCCCATGAGAATTAGGCCACCTGAAAAATCTTCGTATTTTTCAATTGGAAAAGTCACCCATAACAATGAGACCCTTTGAGTTTTTTCACCTTGGCAGGCCACCTATGAGAATTAGGCCACCTGAAAAATCTTTGTATTTTTTAATTGGAAATGTCACTCATCATAATGAGACCCTTCGAGTTTTTTCACCTAGGCAGGCCGCCCATAAGAATTAGGCCCCCTGAAAAATCTTTGTATTTTTCTATTGGAAAAGTCACTCATCACAATGAAAGCTTCTGAGTTTTTCACTTGAGTCGGCCATCTAAAAAATCTTTGTATTTTTCAATGGGTAGGTCGCCCATAAGAATTAGACCAATCTAAAAAAAATCTTCATATCTTTCATAATTGGGTAGGTCACCCATTACAATGAGATCAAGGTTGAAAAACTTTTATATTTTTCACCAACGGGCAAATCGTCTAGAACAATTAGATCACTTTCAAAAAATCTCTGTATTTTTCAAGTCACCTGAAACAATTTGACCACTTCCAAAAAATCTATGTATTTTTCACCAACGAGCAGGTCGCCTAGAACAACTAGACCACTTCCAAAAAATCTATGTATTTTTCACCAACGAGCAGGTCGCCTAGAACAACTAGACCACTTCCGAAAAATCTTTGTATTTTTCACCAACGGTGGGTCGCCTGGAACAATTAGACCACTTTCAAAAAATCTTCATATTTTTCACCAGCGAGCAGGTCATCTGGAACAATTAGACCACTTTCAAAAAATCTCTATATTTTTCACCAACGAGCAGGTCGCCTGGAACAATTAGTCTACTTTAAAAAAATCTTCGTATATTTCACTAGTAGGCAGGTCATCTAAAACAATTAGATCACTTTTGAAAAATCATCATATTTTTCACCAAAGGGCAAGTCGCCTGGAATAATTAGACCACTTCTGAAAAATCCTCGTATTTTATTTTTCATTAATAAGGTAGGTCACCTTTCATATGACTAATTTCTCGATTTCAACATCTCTCAGCGAAGGTTATCTGACAATCTACTGCTTTCAAAGTTTTCAAGACTCTAGAAGGAAATAAAAGTTATTTTCCATTTCTACTTTTATTTATAAATTTATTGCGCAAATCCAAAAGAAAACAAAATTTTCCAACATCTTTGAATTGTAAATATTATAAAGAGGAGGTAATTGTCATAACCTAATTTTTTATTTTTGAAAAACAATTAAAAATAAAAAAAAATGAATGAATGAAAAATAATTTGAAAATTGGGTCAAGACAACACAAATTGAAAGTTTAAAAACTAATAAGGATGAAATTATAAATTTGGAAGTCAATTTGGACAAAAAAATAGAAGAATTGATAAGTTTATGGACTTAATTAAACTTTGATTTATTTAATTAATTCAATCAAGGGCTTAATTGAAGAAATACCAAAGTTTGGGGTTGATTTGGGTCAAAATTGCAAGAAATTAAAGTTCAAGGACTAAAGTGAATAGAAGGTGATACCATAACGGGTTAATTGATTTTTCTAGGGGCAATTTTGAAAGAATTAAAAGTTGAAGAGCTAATTAAGAAATAAATTGATTAAATTGAAAATCAATGATTGTTTTGTAAATGGCATTGAAATCCAGGGGTTTAATTACAATTGATACAGGGGCAAAATAAAAAACAAATAGAGATTTTCCATGAATAAGAGCGTAATTGCTAAATGTCAGAACTTAGGGGGGCAAATTGAAAATAGCCATTTCAGTTGAAAAAGAACGACATTTCAAAGAAAACTATTCATCTCTTCATCTTACCAAACCAGGAAGAAAAAAAGGACGCCCCTGCCATCGCCGACCATTACCATTACTCCTGCAATAACAACTGTAGGTCACCTCATTATCTGGAGGCGGTTGCATGGCATTCTTTGGCTTTGCAACTTCAATTCAACTAATACCTATAATTATCTTACGGGTTGAGCTAGACCCAGCCCAAAAACAAACAAAAAAAGAATAGCTTAGGGGGTGTGTTTGGCAAAACACATCTTTATGCCTTTCCCTTTTATTTCACACCTCTTTGTTTTGATATCTGGTCAAACGAGCCCTTTTCAGATATCAGAAAATTCTGGAAAAATATAGGGATCTTCATTGATTTATTTATGGGTATATTTGATTTGTGGGCCTTCAATGTGGAATGTGAATCTGATATACAATAAATGTTTATTTTTCTCTAAAAAAATAAAAATAAATTAGTTTCCTTTTCTTTTAATCTAAATTTTACAGATTTATTCACTGACACCAGAATCATGAATATTATAGTAAGACCATAAAAATGAAACAAAAAAGAAATCTTAGCAATTTAAGACAAAACCAGCAATGCAACCTACCTTAGGTAGGAAGCTTAAGGGGTGATAGTATCTTTCCTTTCGCGTAACTAATCTCGTACCATAGAATCTTTGTTGACCAGTTAGGGTTCTTAGTAATCATAATACTAAGTGGCGACTCTTTAAACAAGACCTTTCTCATCTAAGAACATCATGTTAGAAATCTGTTGTTTTCGCAATTTATTTTTTAAAGATTGTCGCGAAATCGAGTGTGACACCTCCCATTAGCTTTTATTTTTTTAATTATATTTATATTGTGAAAAGACCAAATTGCCCCTCATTGAAATTGATTATAACTAAAAAAACCATGATGAAAATACAAAAAAGTCTCTTGATATCAATTTTAATTTTTTTTCATTTTAAGGGCAACATAGTCATTTCACTATGCAATCAAAGTGTCAAAAGTCCAAAAAGTCACAGGACCAGAATTTTGATTTTTTTTCTTTAAAGAGTATTTAAGTCATTTCATTATGCATCTAAAATGTCAAAGGACTTATTTGTCCCTGATCAATATAATAGTGACAAATGAACCGTATGAAAAAGACTATTTTGCCCTCAATAGTTAGCCAGATGATTTTGTTTGAAAATGAAAAAATGAATATCTTATTATTCCAATCCACAATAAAGTGTATCTGTATAGTAAATCCATGATCTCTGACTTCTTTGTAACCAAAAAGAGAAAAAATAAGAAACCTTTTATCATTTACCAGAAAAAAATAGAACCAACCAATTACCATCATGAAAAGAAAACAAATTTTGCCTAATTAAAGCATATTACACGAGTTTTTTTGTTTGTTACACCCACCACACATTTCTCTTTGCCTATTAAAATTCCTTAAATTCCTCAAATCTTTCTTCTGCTTCTTTATCATCAATATCATCATCATCATCATCTTCTCCTTCTTCTTCTTCTTCTTCATCATTATCATCATCTTCTTCTTCTTCTTCTTCTAAGACATTCTCTCTCAAGGACTCTTGCAACCTTGTCTAGTTACCAATCTATGCGTGTTGGCAATGCATGATTTCCTTATGAAATGTATAGAAGATATATATATATATTTTTTAATAAAATCATAGAACGACGATTCATTCTCAGAATTCTTAAGGAGCAATCACTAAAGAGATGTATAGGGTATATAAGTCGCTTGTTACGAAATGGAATCCTAATAGGAACCCATCAAATAAAGTTGAAGCCGAGGCTGAAGCCAAATTTCAAGAAATTAATGAACCATTCAAGGTATCTCATATATATATATATATATATATATTTGAATATTGTATGTATGTGCACAACTGCATATATTTTATAAAAAAAAAAGATTTAAAATTCAGTGTATAAATTCAAGCAAAAAAGAATGATGTAATTTCTTTTATTTTTCTTGCTTTCTTGATGTAGGCTATTAATGAGAACAAAGTCAAAGAAAAATTAAAAAGTTGCGACGAGCCTATAGTATCAATATCGCCGGGAGGGTCAAGTCCTCGTAAAATCATGGAAGAGAGTTTCTTTTATCGACCTTCAATCCTTCTGAGAAGTCTTAGTAGAAAGAGTTCTACACTTAGCACAAGTCCTTCCTTTCTACCAAAAAGTGCAAGTTCAAGAGACAACTCTCCAAGGAACGAGAGTCATCGAGGTTGTTTAGACATAGAAAATCCCTTTTTGCAGAGAAGTATGAGTCGAATAAGCCCTAGATCCCCCATTATCTTCTCTCAATCTACACTTTTGAGAAAACCTCCACCAACTGAAAAGAAGCTTGAGTGCACCCTAGAGGAGTTGTGCTATGGATGTGTCAAGCAAATTATGACCAGTAGAGACGTTATAATAAATGGGTAAGCTTCGATATGTCTTAATCAAACACTCTATGATTATATGAGCATAGCTTGAGACTGTTGAAAAACTTGTATGAATGCGAGAGAAGAAGATTTTATGCCATTAGATAATAAAAGTTCGATATGTCTTACTACTATTATGTATTTTCTCATCAGGTAAGAACAAAATAAAGATACAGACACTTGGCGTGTGATTGTTGTAGTTTTTGGTGTGTGCTTAGTCGTGATTTTAAAAAAATAGATTTAAAAAAATAAAAAAGGTGTTTGAAAAGGTATTAAATTGATGTTTATAAATGTTTCTCAATTGTTTTTATATAAAAAAAATATATGAAAAAATATTATTTTAATATATTTTTAATTTAAAAAGTATTTTTGTAAGTACTCACATTGCATTACATTACTAAATACACATTAAAAATAAAAAAATATGTATATGTTATTCCAACTTCTATAAGACTAAGATTCAAAACGTAATTATGCGTGGAATTCAATGCAGAAATCAGTAGCTATCTGATAACAAAACAGTTTTTTTTTCCCATGGTTGAATAAAGAAACAGAAGCTACCTCAATGCCTAAAAATAATAATAAAATGATGATGATATGTGTCGATATATATCATGGCAGGATAACAGAACAGCAAGGAGAGATGGTGAACATAACAGTGAAGCCAGGATGGAAGAAAGGAACAAGAATTACATTCGAAGGAAAAGGTGACGAGAGACCAGGCTATCAGCCAGCTGACTTGATTTTCTTGATAGATGAAAAACCACACTTGTTATTTGAAAGAGAAGATGATAACTTGGTCTATAAAGCTGAGATCCCATTGGCACAGGCTCTTGTAGGCTGTGCCATTTCAGTTCCATTGCTGGAAGGTGAGAGAATGAGCTTATCGTTCGACATCGTATTATATCCAGGATATGTAAAGATCATCAAGGGCCAAGGCATGCCGACTGCAAAAGAAACAGGAAAGAGAGGTGATCTAAGAATCAAGTTTTTAATTAATTTCCCAATGTCCTTGAGTCCTGAACAACGATTTGATGCTTCGAGTATTCTAAAAGATTGCTCTTATCATGATTTTCTTTAATATTTGAATTAATATTATAGATAGAAATGTGCATACATGCTCGATTTTCTTCTTTTTTTCTTGATTGAGAATAAATTAAGTGTGACGGGAAATGTTGTTGATAATGAGTAGATTGTGTGTTTGCTATTATGGGATAAAGTGTTTTTAGAATGAAAAGTTATTAAAATGATAATTATTTTATACTTTATATTATAATATTAGTACATTAAAATTATCCAAAAAATCTAAAAATATATTAATTTAATATTTTTTCAGGTAATAAATAATTTTAAAAAAAAATATACTGTAATGCTAAAACAAACACTCACTAAATCATGAATGAATTTCAATATTTGAATCATGTATAAATTAAAAATATCTTTAAGGTGATTCTTGCCATATAAGAAGTGATATTAAAAATTAATATCTTTAGATTATTTGTGCAAAATATTCTATTTATTCCTCAAGCTAAATTAGATTACAATATGAATCCACCAATAAAATTATAATTTTTTGAATCATAAAACAATTAAGTCACGAGGAGGTTTTTTTTTTTCTTTACAAGAATAAATTATAAGAGGTACACGAAATTATAAAGATTGTCAAAAAGTTTGAATATATGATATTATTTTCTTACTTCATTTTGAAGAAAATATTGTACAAACTCCATTTCATACCCAAAATACCTTTAATTACTACTAAAAAGGATTGGGTGTTAACCCTATAATCCAAAAACACTTGAGTTTTTATGTTGATAATTGTGTTAGCCGAAAAGAAGATCTTTACTTTGCTGTTATCCTTTGTTTGAAAAGATGTTTCTAAAACAACGATAATCAGGAAAAAAGTTTGATCAATTTTTCTCGACTAGTTTGTCAAAGATGAAGACATAACTTGTCAGCAATGGTTGACAAGAAGAGCATCTCGGCTCATATAAGGTGTCACTAAAATTAAATGCATGATTTCGATATACCGCCTCAGTGAGAGGCTCCCCTATGATTTTTACTTGTAATTAAGGTTTGCAAAATGTAATAATTTGCAAGTGGGATGCAAAATTTTGGATAATATGTGATAGAAGTTAATCAGGGATGCTAATCGGTATTTACGGGTCGGGTTTTTTATATTCAAACATTATTTATTATTTATC
>Ga0325401_1008416_pt1 | contig 10038 bp, 10 predicted proteins | sample PopdelMetagenome_FD_205666 | JGI IMG/M metagenome (GOLD analysis project Ga0325401, IMG submission 205666) | Populus deltoides microbial communities from Bellville, Georgia, United States - Xylem-PdKOR-R2 | ecosystem: Host-associated > Plants > Phyllosphere > Stem > Wood/Secondary xylem | place...
TGTCTTGCTCGTTGCTCATGGCGTGAATCACAGAGCCTGCACCCAAGAACATCAGTGCTTTGAAGAAAGCATGCGTCAGGACGTGGAACATGGACGAGGTATAACCCATCACGCCCAAGGCCAGGAACATATACCCTAGCTGCGACACAGTAGAATAAGCTAGCACCTTCTTAATGTCGTTTTGGGCTAGGCCAATGGTAGCCGCGAAGAAGGCTGTAGCTAGGCCTACAATGCCAACGACTTCCAGCGTAGTCGGGGCCAGCGTGAACAGCACGTTGGAGCGCAGCACCATGTAAATACCGGCCGTTACCATGGTAGCGGCGTGGATAAGAGCCGATACAGGCGTTGGGCCGGCCATAGCGTCCGGAAGCCAAGTATAAAGCGGCAACTGCGCCGACTTACCCATGGCTCCTACAAACAGTAGCAGCGTGATGGCCGTGCAGATGCTGATCGTATAAGGCCCGAACTGACCCAACGAAGCTTTGTGAAATACCTCCCCGTATTGCACGGAGTTGAAAGTAAGGTAGATCAGGAAGATCCCGAGCAGAAAACCTAGGTCACCAACGCGGTTGATAATGAAGGCTTTCTTGGCGGCGTTATTGAAGTTGTCGTGCTTGTTCCAGAAACCGATAAGCAGGTAAGAGCAGAGCCCTACGCCTTCCCAACCGATAAACAGAATGACAAAATTAGACCCGAGCACCAGCACCAGCATGCTGAACACGAACAGGTTCAAAAAGCTAAAGTACTTGCCCACGTTCTCGTCGTGGTGCATGTAGCCGATGCTATACACGTGGATCAGGAAGCCAACGCCCGTCACGAGCAGCAGCATAATCAAGCTAAGCTGGTCGATTTGGTACGAAAACGGAATCTGCATGGAGCCCACCGAAATCCAATCGAACAGCGTAACGGTGTACTGATACTGGAACGTGGTGAACAAGTAAACAGAAATCAGAAAAGAGCCAAGCACCGCGGCGCTACCGATGATGCCCGCTATCGTTCCCGACAAACGTTTGTTGAAAAGGCCATTCAAAAGAAAGCCTAAGAAGGGCAACAGCGGAATCAGTACGTACACCAGCGTGGGAAGAGGTGCGCTAGCGGCAGGAAGAACGGTTTCTTGCATGAGTTAATGCGAAAAAGAATTCAGAACGTCGTGCTGCGCTTGTCGAAGCATCTCACGGGTAAGGGTAATAGATTACTTGGGCGAGAGATGCGTTGGCAAGCGAAGTATTGCGTTCTACTATATCATTACCACTTAAGACGGTTGAGCAGATTGACGTCCGTGTTCTGGAAGTTGCGGTAAATCATCACGATAATACCTAGGCCCACTGATACTTCGGCAGCGGCCACCGCCATAATAAAAAACACGAAAATCTGACCGTTGGGGTCAGATCGATAAGCCGAAAAAGCGGTCAGCAGCACGTTTACGGCATTGAGCATCAGCTCTACGCACATAAAAATAATGATGGCATTGCGCCGGGTCAGTACGCCCGTCACGCCGATGGCAAATAGCGCCGTGGCAAAATAGATGTAGTATTGAAGCGGGACGGTGCGGATAACTTCCGGGATGTTCTGGTCCATGCAACGGGGCGGGCTGACAAAATGAGCCGAACAAGAAATGCTCGGTAGGGGTGAGTACCTAGCAAATGTATCTGAATTTTGGAAAAAGCCGCCAAGCAAGGACAATTCTAAGCAGAACTTAACGTCTTGCGCGGTGAAGTTGTGCCATGCTGCTGTCGATGAGCCGCTTCGATCCGTCGATGCCGCTCTTGTCATTCTGCGCCTCGAGCAACGACGCAGAACGTAGGTGAAAGACCTAGGTATGCAGGCCAACTATTGCCGCTCGAAGCGCAGAATTCCCCGGATGAGGCGAAGCTCACACCCTGCCTTATGAAATAATCTGCACCGAACCATCACATGATTAGGTGAGCAATTCCCACATGATTAGGCGATTGACGCTAGGCAAAGCAGACGGTAATTTTGCATCGTTCCTGGTAGGAATTGTACTTCTACCGTGGCGCTTTTGTCATCATCTACTGCTCAATTTTCCTAATCCTATGAAAACGCACTTTACTTCTGCTCTCCTTTTCTGTGCTCTCACGAGCGCCCCGGCACTTGCCCAAAGCAAAATCGCAGCTCGGCCTGCCGCCACTCCCAAAGCAACTACTGCCAAAACCACTACCAAATCAACCAGTGCGAGGCCTGCGAGCAGTGCCGCTGTTCGCCCAACGGCTAAGCCCGCCACCAAGCCTGTTCCGACTGCCCCCGTTAGTAAGCCGGTTGCTACTGCACCCGTAGCAGAAACTTCTCCGGCTACCATGCCGACACCCGAAGTAGTAGTGGCAAAGAAGAACGCTGCTCCCAGCCAACTGTTTGGCAAAGGCAGCAAAGCCGTGAACCTCGGAGTAGGCCTAGGGCTGGGCTATGGCTACGCCCTCAGCGGCTTGCATTCGACACCCGCTATGAGTGCGTCGTTTGAGTACGGAATTGCTGATAACGTTGGGCCGGGTACTATCGGCGTAGGCGCAATGGTAGGTTATAAGTCGTATGGCTGGAAATCGAGTGGTTATAAAGGCACGTGGAGTAACATCATTGTGGCAGCCCGTGGCACTTACCACTACGATGTGTTCGATAACCCGAAGCTTGATACTTACGCAGGCATCTCGCTCGGCGTACGGCATGAGCGGTACTCCGATAATGCTGGCACTGACCTTTATTATGGTAAGCCTAGCAGCACGTACCTCACCTCAGGCCTTTTTGTAGGTGGGCGCTACTATTTCACTGATAAGATAGGCGCCTTTGGTGAGGTAGGCTACGATATGTCACTTCTAAAGCTTGGTCTCACGGCTCGCTTCTAAAAGAGAAGAAACGTCCGACGCGTAAGCTCGCAGCAAGCCCAAGTAACTGGTTCTTCCCGAATCAGTTACTTGGGCTTGCTGCGTTTGGGGTAGAATAACTATTTCGTCGGAGCGTCACATTGACCGCAGGAAACATGACGTTCTTTGGGTAGTGGCTTTTCGAAGGACATGCGTTTAAGCAAAATAATTAACAGGTTTAAAGTATTTCTCCGCCATCTTCGTCAGTGCTAGTAGAATGGAATCTCTAGCTCTTACCACCGGCGCAACCACGGCCACCATGACAGGACAGGACCGGCAGATACAGGAGGCTGTACAGGAGCAACGTGCCCGCTTGCTGGCCTTCATCCGTCGCCGCGTCCCCAACGAAGCTGAAGCCGAAGATATTCTGCAGGATGTCTTCGGAGAGCTAGTAGAAAGCTACCGGTTACTCAAACCCGTGGAAAAGGTAGCGGCTTGGCTGTTTCGCGTGGCGCGCAACCGTATTACTGACCTGTACCGACGCAAAAAGCCTAGCTCTTTGGAAGCCGAAACGCTTCGCTACGCCGATAGCGAAGAAGGAAGCCTGCTGCTAGCCGATGTGCTTCCCGCCCCCGACGACGCGCCCGAAAACCGCCTGCTTCGAGAAACCATTATGGAAGCGTTGGCCGAGGCGCTAGAGGAACTGCCTAAAAACCAGCGCGACGTATTTGTATGGCACGAGCTAGAAGGCAAAAGCTTCAACGAACTCGTAGAAGAAACGGGCGTGCCGCTCAAAACGTTGATTTCGCGCAAGCACTACGCCGTACAACATCTACGGCGCCGCTTGCAAGCACTTTACACTAACTTGTTTACCGATTAACAGCAACTGCTGCAAAAGGCATAACGGTAATTCCCGCACTTCTTCTTTTTCAGTATCATGAATCGTAAGTTTTGGCTGCTTCGCGGCCTCAAATTCGCCTTCTTTGCCATCTTGTTTGTTGCCTTCGCGGGCTTCGTCACGATGCACCTCTGGAACGCTCTCGTGCCAGATCTATTTAACGGTCCTGCCATTACCTTTTGGCAAAGCCTAGGCCTATTGCTGCTCTCCCGCATTCTGTTTGGGGGGTGGGGCCGTGGCGGCGGGCAAGGGCGTGCTAGTTGGGTACGTAAGAAAAAAATGTGGCGCGAGAAGATGGAATCACGCCTAGCCTGCATGACGCCGGAGCAGCAAGAGAAATTTCGTCAGCGCATGCAAGCAAGCTGTAGCGGCCCTTCCTGGATGCATCGACCGACACCTGAAACGGCTACGGCAACCCAAGCTGAATAAGAACACTATCCTGAGTTCGGCGCTAGTTTGGAGTTGCTAGCTAATACCAAAAGAGAAGGGCTGCTGGATACCAGCAGCCCTTCTCTTTTAAAAAGACAGTATACGCCTAGAAATGTCGTTCGCCGGTTTCGCGCTTACCTAGCATCACAGCACCAACCATAGCCGCCAAGAACAGCACCGATGCTAGTTCAAAGGGCAGTAGATACTGCTTGTACAGCACCAAACCTAACTGACCTACCATACCGATCTGTGAATCAAAGCTGGTAGCGTTATAGGTTGTGCCGGGTTGCACGTGGCGCATGGCTGCTATCATTACCACAAATAGCAATCCTCCTGCTATAGCAGCCGCTATTTTTGAGAGTGTCGATTTGTGGGGTTCTGTTTCGGCGTTCAGGTTCAAGAACATGATTACGAACAAGAACAAAACCATGATGGCGCCAGCGTACACAATGATGTTAACTGCTGCCAGAAACTGGGCGTTCAACAACAAGTAGTGCCCCGATAGGGTAAAGAACGTGAGGATAAGAAACAGCACGCTGTGTACTGGGTTCTTGGCCAACACTACCCCCAATGCGCTAAACAGCGCCACAAACGATAGAAAGAAAAATAAAGGTGACATTGCGCAGAAGTAGCACGAAGCTCCAGCTTCGCGTATCGTTGAACGGTAAATGTCCGAGCCGGACAAAGCGCGAAGCTGGAGCTTTGCGCTGCAAACCTAGGCCGTCTGCGTTAGTTTAGCGCTTAGCGTTTGAGCCTGTTCGGGCGTAAGTTGAATACCACGCTTCGAGCGAGAATCGGGTGCTACAGGCTCCACGAGGCGGTCTTTGCCGTAAACGAACTCGTCGCGCTCAAAGCGTGGCGGAGCCATCTTATCTGCTTGCAAGTACACGGCGGCTTTCGGGCAAGCTTCTTCGCAGAGGCCGCAGAAGATGCAGCGCAGCATGTTGATTTCGTAGCTGACGGCGTACTTCTCCTCGCGGTACAATCCTTCTTCGCCTTTTTTTCGCTCGCCCGCTACCATCGTAATGGCTTCGGCGGGGCAGGCCACGGCACACAAGCCACAAGCGGTGCACCGCTCCCGACCTAGCTCGTCGCGCTTTAGCACGTGCAAGCCACGAAACACTGGCGAAAAGGGTCGGGTTTGCTCCGGGTAGCGAATGGTCGCTTTCTTGGAAAAGAAGTGCCGTAGGGTGATGCTCAAACCTTGAAAAATAGCCGGCAGGTAGGCCCGCTCTGCAAAGGTCATGGGCTTCTTTTCCAGCTTCTTCGCTCTATTACTTAAGGATTGCATAATCAGAATCGGTAAACTCGATTAAATCGAACAGGCTGCCGACGGGCTAGCTTACTGTACCCACCAGCTTGAAACGGGCGGAATAACATTGAACAGAATCAAGCCACCTGTGAGCAGGATGTTGAAAATAGCCAGCGGAATCAAGATCGTCCAGCCGAGGCGCATCAACTGGTCGTAGCGGAAACGCGGCAGCGTCCAACGCACCCACATGAAGAAGAAGATGAACGAGAAAATCTTGATGAACACTGCCACCACGCCGAGGATGGTAATGATGTTCTGAGCTGTTACAGCGCCTTGTGACTGCGCAATAAAGTCGCGGAGCTCGTATTGGAAGGGAAAATTGAACCCGCCAAAGTACAGCACGCTCATCACCGCCGAAGCCACGAACACGTTGATGTATTCGGCGAACAGATACAAACCCATTTTCATGGAGCTGTACTCGGTGTGGTAACCTCCTACTAATTCAGTTTCGCACTCGGGCAAGTCGAACGGCGTCCGGTTCGTTTCAGCGAAAGCGCACACGCAGAAGATGATGAAGCCAATAGGCTGCTTCACGATGTTCCAAAAGTGCCACTCGCCCGGCACGGATTGCTGCAAGGTGATTTCGCGCAACGATAACGTGCCCGACATCATCAGCACCGCAATCAGCGCCATGCCCATAGCTAGCTCGTAGCTGATGTTCTGCGAAGCCGCCCGGATAGCACCTAGCAACGAGAACTTGTTGTTGGATGCCCAGCCGCCAATCATGATGCCGTATACACCCAGCGATACTACGCCGAATACATACAGCATGCCGATGTTCACCTCAATGCCTTGTAGGTGCACGATGGTAGTACCGAACTGCAAGTAGTTGCCAAACGGAATAACTGCCGAAGCCATCAAGGCTGTCACCATGGCAAGGCACGGCCCGAATACGAATAGTGCTCGGTTGGCACCCGCTGGGAAGAACTCTTCCTTGGTGAAAAGCTTTACAGCATCGGCTAGAGGTTGTAGAAGGCCGAACGGACCAGCGCGGTCGGGACCTACGCGGTCTTGCAAGAAGGCAGCGATAACCCGCTCAGCATATGTAGAGTAAGTAGCAATAAGCAGCGAAATGCCGAATACTACGAGTATTACAAGGGCTTGCCAGCCCAGTACAGGAAGTGCCATCGTCTAGTTACCTAATTTCATGGGTGGGTTCTGCGCGAGGTCGCGTACGGAGCTTTCCGGCAAATCAGCAATAACCTGCTGATTGAGGACCGGCAGCTCGTAGTGGTTCGCCGAGATGACAGAAGAACGGTCGATATGCGCGGGGCCCTCAATAACCCAATCCGAAGTTTCCTTCTTCTCGAAGCGGCATTCGTTGCAGATGAATTCCTTCACCTCGCCATATTGGTCCTTACGAGCCGTTACGCGAAGCACGTCTTTGCCTTTGTACCATAGCACTACGCGGCCGGGGCACTTCTCGTGCGAGCAGTCGCGGTGGGCATTGACGGGTTTGGTGAACCACACCCGCTGTTTGAAGCGCCACGTTTTATCGGTCAGCGCGCCTACTGGGCACACGTCGATAACGTTACCGGAAAAATCGTTGTCGATTACGTTTTCGATATAAGTACCGATTTCGGCTGCATCGCCGCGACCTAGCACACCGTGCACGCGGTTGTCAGTGATTTGATTAGCCGTATACACGCAACGGTAGCACAAGATGCAACGCGTCATGTGCAGCTGAATCAGAGGACCGATATCGATTTTTTCGAAAGTGCGGCGCTCTTCCTGGTAGCGCGTAGTGCTCACGCCGTGCTCAAAAGCAAAGTTTTGCAAGTCGCACTCGCCAGCTTGGTCGCACACAGGGCAATCGAGCGGGTGGTTGATGAGCAGCATCTCTACAATGCCTTTGCGCACGTTCAGGACTTGCTCGGAGGTCGTGTTTTCAACCACCATACCGTCTTGCACCGGCGTCACGCACGAGGCAACTAGCTTCGGCATAGGACGCGGGTCTTTGGCTGAGCCGGCAGCCACACGCACTAGGCAAGCACGGCACTTACCGCCTGAACCTTGCAGCGGCGTGTAGTAGCACATAGCTGGGGGCACGATACCGCCGCCAATTTTGCGCGCTGCGTTGAGTATGGTAGTACCGTCTGGTACTTCCACCTCAATGCCGTCGAATGTTATTTTAGCCATCTTGGAATATCAGCAAAATCAGCTTTGTATACCTTCGTCGGTTTCTGCGGAAATTCCCAGAGAAAACGCCAAGGTTTGCAGCAGTCGATCTTAGTTTTTAACGCTCTATTTTCAGTGAAAGCTAGGCTAGCACTGCCTTACCTGGATACACCGCACCGGGGCGCGTAGCTTCCTGCGGGTGCTTCACATGCCACTCAAATTCGTCGCGGAAGTGGCGTACGGCAGCAGCTACGGGCCAAGCGGCAGCTTCGCCAAGCGGACAGATGGTGTTGCCTTCAATTTGCTTGGCCACACTCACCAGCAAGTCGATGTCTTCTATATGGCCGTGACCGTACTCCAAGCGGTGCAGCACTTTTTCCAACCAACCCGTTCCCTCGCGGCACGGTGAGCACTGCCCGCACGACTCGTGATGATAGAAGCGGGAGAAGTTCCAAGTATTGCGCACAATGCACGTGGTTTCGTCCATGGCAATAAAGCCACCCGAACCTAGCATGGTGCCCGTGATAAAGCCGCCATCCGACAACGATTCGTACGTCATGAGACGGTTTTCACCAGCGGCCGTTTTCAGGATCAACTCCTTGGGCAGAATCGGAACGGAGGAGCCACCAGCTACGACTGCCTTTAACTCCCGTCCTTTCCAGATACCGCCGCAGTACTCATCAGAGTAGATGAATTCTTCAACGGGCAGCCCTAGCTCGATTTCGTAAATGCCTGGCTTATTCAAGTGCCCGCAAGCGGAAATCAGCTTGGTGCCAGTGCTGCGACCAACGCCAATCTTGGCATATTCGTCGCCGGTCATGTTCACGATGACGGGCACCGCAGCAATAGACTCCACGTTGTTCACCACCGTTGGGCGGGCGTATAAGCCCTGCACAGCCGGGAATGGGGGCTTATTACGTGGGTTGCCGCGCTTGCCTTCCAGAGATTCCAACAGTGCCGTTTCCTCCCCGCAGATGTAAGCACCGCCACCAGGATGCACATGCAAATCGAGGTCGTATCCAGAACCTAGGATGTTTTTGCCCAGGAAACCGTTGGCGTACGCTTCTGCAATAGCTTTTTCTAGAATCCGCAGCACATACAATAGCTCGCCGCGGATGTAGATGTACGAGGTGTTAGCCCCCAGGGCGTACGAGCTCGTAATCATGCCTTCCACGAGCAAGTGCGGCAGCTTCGACATGAGTTGGCGGTCCTTGAAAGTACCCGGCTCCGATTCGTCGGCGTTGCAAACGAGGTAACGCGGTACGCCTTCGGGCTTCGCCAAAAAGCTCCACTTCATGCCCGTGGGGAAGCCAGCACCGCCGCGGCCACGTAGCCCCGACTTCTTCACTTCTTCCACCACCTCATCGGGGGTCATCGTTTTCAGAGCTTTCTCCACTGAGCGATAACCGCCGTGTTTGCGGTACACCTCGAACGTGTCGATGCCTTCAACGTTAATATGTTCAGTTAGTAGCTTGCGGCCCATAGTAATAAGCGTTGTGCTGATGGCCAGCTGTTAATTATTCTTTAGAGAATTAGGCAAGCCCACTTCTTCCCAGGGCAGCGCCGGGCGGTGCACTTGATTGCGAAGCTCGGTCAGCATAGCATCAACTGCTTCGGGAGTATCTAGCTTCTCGTAGTACTTCTCCCGAACTTGCACGATAGGCGCGAAACCACAAGCTGCCAAGCACTCCACTTCTTTCAGCGTAAATAAGCCGTCTTCAGAAGCTGGGCCGCCCACTTTCGCGCCCGTAATGCGTTCTAAGTGCGCTGTCAGCTCGTCGGAGCCGCGCAACATGCAAGGACCCGTGCGACAGATTTCCAGCACGTGCTTGCCCACTGGCTTCAGGTTGAACATGGTGTAGAAAGTCGCAACTTCGTACACCTCAATGGGCTTCAGTCCTAGGGCCTCGGCTACCAGGTCTTGCACTTCGGGACTAACCCAACCACCAAACTCCGCTTGCGCAATGTGTAATACCGGCAACAGCGCCGATTTCTTGCGGTCGTCGGGGTAGTGGGTAAGTAAACGCTTGATTTCGGCTTGGGCGGCGGGCGAAAACTGAGGCTTGGTGGGGGCGGTTGTGGATTCCATAAGGGTCAAGTTCAGCAAAAACTACGCGTCCAGCTCGCCGGCAATTACGTTCATGGAGCTCAGCGTCACGATGGCGTCGGAGAGTGACTGGCCCACTACCATTTCTGGATAGGCTTGGTAGTAGATGAAGCAGGGGCGGCGGAAATGCAAACGGTAGGGCGTGCGGCCACCATCCGAGATTAGGTAAAAACCTAGCTCGCCGTTGCCACCTTCCACTGAGTGATACACTTCACCCACTGGGGCTTCAATCTCGCCCATGATGATTTTGAAGTGGTAAATCAGCGCTTCCATGTTCTTGTACACGGCCTGCTTGGGCGGCAAGTAGTAGTGCGGCGCATCGGCGTGGTACGGGCCTTCGGGTAGGTTTTCCAAAGCTTGC
>Ga0325401_1008424_pt1 | contig 10032 bp, 7 predicted proteins | sample PopdelMetagenome_FD_205666 | JGI IMG/M metagenome (GOLD analysis project Ga0325401, IMG submission 205666) | Populus deltoides microbial communities from Bellville, Georgia, United States - Xylem-PdKOR-R2 | ecosystem: Host-associated > Plants > Phyllosphere > Stem > Wood/Secondary xylem | place...
AGGCATATTACCTTGCTTTTGCGGTGGAGATGTGGAAGACGGTGTTTCATATTCGAGTCCATCTCCACTTCACCAAGTTGAAGTTACAGCACCCGGAGAAAGGGAAAGTATGAAACTTGAAAGTACTATGGAGGACCCATTCATGTCAAATCATATTTCCAATCGCCGGAACTTTTCTTTCATCCATCAAGACACTTGCCCTCTTTCTTCTTTTTCTTTTTTTCAGCATTTTTCACGGAATAATTATTAAAAAAATATAAAAGATGTGGAAAAACACTGAAGTAATACACGATAAAAAAAAAAAAAAACAATTTTCTCTTCTCGAAACAAATTAAATAATTATTTATAAAGGGTGATATTATCTTTTCATGAAACTTCATTGGTCATTACCGTTTATATACCATGTTCATGCGGTGCGGTGAATTGATCCTTTTGCATTTCTGATGAAGAACAATTTAAAGCTGTTATGTTTTTTGTTTTTTTTATTTTCTTAAGAAAAATAAAATAACTTAAATATCTTTAAAAGTTGAATTTTATTAAGCTGACATTTAGGAGCATTTTTGTGTTTTCACTTTGGCTTTTTTATTATTATCAAGTTTTTTAAAGGTAATTTTGTAATTTAATAAATACAAATATTATTTTATTCTCCTTAAGTTTTTTTTCCTATCAAATTCTATCATAATTTTTTTATTGTTATTTTTTTTACTCTTGTAATTTTTTTAAATTAATTTTTTTACTTGAATTCATTTTTCAATATTATATTGTTTGAAAATTGAGCTTTTTAATTGATTCTGGGTTTAAAATTTTTTGAGTTATAAATTTTAATAATTAACTAAAATTTAGAAGGTTGTAAAGTTCTACTTCGTTTTTTTTTTTTAAGTTTAATTCTTTTTAATTTAATACTTCAATATTTATTTAATTAAATACTAGATTCCTTTGATTTTTTTTATTTGCATGCTATAGAATGTTTTTGTTGATTTAGAAGTTCAGAGTTGCCTTTTCAATTCCCTCAAACTTGGGTTGTTCTGAAATTTTTTATTTATTGTGTTTTATTAAATTTAGTTTTTTTAAAAAAAATATATTTTTAATTAAATTAAATTTATTAACTAAAATAAGTGAGATATTTACTTCATGATTCTTCTTTAACTTATGTTTTTCCATTTTCTTTTTCAAATTGGACTTTATTAATTTTTTTTTGTTTCATGTATGATTTTTTATTGATTTTGAAAATGAACCAAGTTATTGGATTTTTTTATATATTAATTTTTATTAAATTTAATTTTTTAAGATATTTTAAATTAAATTAATTAAATATAAGTATGAGAAGGATAATATTTTATTTAATTTGGTTGAATACAAACAAGAAGACTGTTCATGAGATTTCATTGCTGACTCATCGTCCACTAAAATAACTCTCATGACTTGAATGCCAATGACGTAGCATGGGCCATAGCTACTGTATAATGAAAGGGAGTCGTAACTTTTTGATGTAACATTTCAGAGTGCTAATTTTTTTCCTTTTAACTTTTTGATAATATCGAACCAAGGTAGGATTATAGACAGGATAACCTTTGATGTCTCGGTGGGGGAAAAAACCCCAAAAGAAGACCCGTTTTGCAAGCCAAAAATATGATGCAAAACCCTAGATGCATGATCAAGCTTGCGTGTTCGTTCTGAAGAACATGACGCTGAATCAATTACAGCCATTTCTGCTGAGTTCTACAGCTTTCGCCAACTTCGGCTCAAAATCAATGGGCGAGAAAAGGACCACAGACTTGGTCTAAGCCTGCGGAGTTTTCCATCAGCTTAATGGTTGTGTCTATGGACTAATAAGAAGATTGAAAAATTAATAGTAGCACCCCCCCCAAAAAAAAAAAAATAATAATAATAATAATAATAATGAAGAAAGAGAAGAAAAAACACCAGTCCAGAAAGAAAGAAAAAACAACCAGCACATTTCACATAATATTTGCCAAGATACATATGGCATGGTAAATCATTATTCTCTGTTTAAAAGCAGGCTCAACTTCACTTGCAATTCCAACTGCTTTAAATTCAAAATCAGACATAGGTTCTAAAATATTCACAGATAATATGTAAATTTAACTGTCCAACCTCCAAGCTGAAGTAGTTTATTCTTTATGAGACCTGTTCAGATTCTCGTATAATAAAACAAACTAATTAGAAAAAAAAAAAAAAGGTTTCCTAAACGAAGCCTTCAGAATTCCATAACCAGCATCATCAAAATCTGACAGACAAGAACTTGCCTCCATGGAAAAAAAGACGACTATTTTTGTGTAAAACTGTTTCAGTGGTGACTGGCAAGGATTTCATGCTGCTGTCAAAGAAATTAATCATGAACTACTTCTTCCCAAATATTCCTCAACTTTCCCTATCCCCTAAATCAAAGATAAATAGATGCTATCATCAGGAGTAATGCCTTTGCTAACCATTTCTTTGAGGAGCTGTTCAGCACATGATCTCCTTCCTGGTTTTTGCATAAGCCTTGTATCCGGGCATTTTTAGTGAGAAGTGCAGGATTGAATCCTATACTCTCTTGCTATACCCACTAAATAGAGTATTATAACTATTATGGTCAGGTTTAACCCCCCCCCCCCCCCCGGCTCCTCTTCTCTTCAAGAAGCTCACGTGCTTCTTCAACTTTTCCCTCCCTGCAACGCCCTTGCATTAGGATATTGTAAGTTACTTCATCAGGAACAACTTTCATTTGCTCCATCTCCTTCAACAATGCAAACGCACGGTCCATATTCCCATTTGCACTGTGACCATCAGTCAATGCATTGAACATTATGAGATCCGGGAAAATGCCTTTATGGACTATCTTTTCAAACAAGTCACCAGCCTGTTTCATTCTATCCCGTTTACTCAAAACGTAAATCAGCGACGTGTAAGTTACATCGGTAGGCTGAATCACTTTGCTCATCATTTCATCATGGAGGCTAAACGCTTTCTTTATGCTACTACATCTGCAATATCCATTTATTACTATGTTATAAGTTATAGAATCAGGAACCAACCCCTAATCTTTCATATCTATAATATATACCATCAGCTTCATTCATCTTACCATCCAAAAACAATGCATGAATCAACATGTTGTAAGTTGAAACAGTCGGCCTTATACCCTCTGTTACCATCTCATCTCTATAGCTAAAAGCCATCTCCAAATCCCCTTAATTGCAATACACATCAATCAAAGTATTATAAGTCACAGCAGATGGACACAACTCGATTTCTTTCATCTTCTCAAGCATCCCAGATGCCTCCTCAAGTTTTCCTTCCTTGCACATTCCACTAGTGAATGAACTATATGTGTACGAATCTGGTTTAACCTCTACATTTCATTACATCAAAAATCATACGAGCACCTTCAACTCTCCCTCTTGAAAAATATCCATGAATTATTGTATTATACGTAACAACATTAGGCTTGATCCCCAAGCTCTCCATAAACCAGTAAACTCCTTTGCCTTCTTCAACTTTCCTTCCTTACACAACAAATTGATCATTATATTAAACGTGACAACACTCGATTTAATCCTCAACCTAAACATCTATGCATACAGAACCCGCGCCTTCTCTATCGTATTTAACTTCAGAAACAAACTCAAGATATCATTACAAGCATGAACACAAGGAATTACACCCTTTCCCTTCATCATATCAAAACACTCAAATGCATCATCACCCCTCTTCAATTCACAACAGGCCCTTATCAACAAATCATAAAAAACATAACTTTTACCACCTAAGACATCCCTTGCAACTCCCAGCTCATTAAAAACCTCCCTGATACTATAAGCCCCGTTATTATTAGTTTCTTTCAAGAGCTGCAGTGTGGGTTTTGGGTTCGGTGCGTGAGAGGTTGCCGCCATAGCAAGGCACCTGCTTCTGATATCAACACCATTAAATCCAATATGGATTACAAACTGGAAGGATAAATCAGGGGTTTTATGGAGATTAATAGTAGTAGTTGAAATAGTGAAGGAGTTATTTTTGGTACAAAGTGTTTGACAAAATGCCACTGAGAAGAATGCATAGAATTGAGTATTTTCTGTGGGGAGAGGTCTTTGGGAATGCTTGGAGACGGAGTTTGGGATTGTGGGCTGTTAGAGTTAGTGATAGGGTTCGGTGTTGTTGAAAAAACATGTGTCTGTTTATTTCTGTTATAAAAATATTTTTTAAAAAGTTAAATTTTGATTTATTTTAAATTAATATATTTTTGTGTTCTTGTATTTTTTTAATGTGCTGATGTTAAAAATAATTTTTAGAGTTTAGAAATGTTAAAAATAATTTTTAAAAAATAAAAAATATATTATTTTTATATATTTTTTAATAAAAAATATTTTAAAAAATAATCATAATCACGTTTTCAAGTATCCTTAAATACACGAGTGAGATTTGTTGATGGTATGGGGTTGATAGGTGTTATTTTTTAAAATATTTTTTATTTAAAAATATTTTTAAATAATATTTTTTTATTTTTAAAAAAATATTTTAGATAATAGTATATCAATCTAAAAAAATATATAAAAAATTAATTTTAAATTAAAAAAATTAAATTTTGGCTGATCCCATTTAAAACACTAGTCTAGCTGTGCGGGTAACATGAAATCTAAAAAATTAAATTAATTTTATTTTTTAATATTTTAATATTAAAAATAATTTTTTAAAAAATAAAAATTACAGTGATTACATTTTCAAATACATGATACAGTGCGGTAAGAGAATTGAGTTAGTTGTAGAAAGACTAGAGAGGAACAGATCACTTGTGTCTCTGATTTTGTGACTGATTAAGCTTGGGCTTTTAGTCGTAGAAAGACTACACGGGGCTTTGAAGTTTTTGGTCGGCTCATTCAACTTGTGAAACCGACATCCTTCCTCGTCGTTTTAAAACAAATCCCCAAGTCCAAATTTAACAAAACCCTAAATACATATCAATCACCTTTCATCTCTCTCAATCAACCCTCAAGCAATTTCGAGACAGACAGACAGACTCAAAGACGATGTCGTACGACGACGTTGAGATAGAAGATATGGAGTGGAACGAAGAGTTACAAGCCTTCACATATCCATGCCCGTGCGGCGATTTGTTTCAAATCACGAAAGACGATCTCCGACTCGGCGAAGAAATTGCTCGATGCCCTAGTTGTTCTCTTTACATCACCGTTGTTTATAACCAGGAAGATTTCCTCGTCGATAATGATAAATCAAAGAAGAAGAACTTAGAGCCGGCGAAACAGCTGCCTATTTCTGTTGCCTAAAAAACACCCAAATTCAAGGTTGCTGAACTGTTATCAGATTATACTGTTAGGGTTTTCAATGATTTTTGGCTGGGTGAGAAATGATATTTTATGAGGTGAGTTAAAGAATTTTGTTTCTTTGCTGTTTGTTGTTACAATGTGTTGCTCTATTTATGAGGTGAATCAAAGAAGATTTTTTTTTTTGCCTTTTTCTTTAGGTGGAGATTGCTGTTAATGATAAAAGTGTTATTTGGCTCTGTTTGTTGCTGAGTTTTCATGTGTTGATTGATTCAGGAGTTGTAGACTATATTGTTGTATAATTTGTGGTTTTTGGTGGATGTTTGCTTTTGTTGAGATAGTTTTAGGCTGATTCATTGAGTGATAAGAAAGATGCGGTTCAGTTCATCCTGCTTTGTTTCTATACTTTACTCGAGCTAGTATTGTGGTGTGGATGCTTCTGTTCAATCAATCATTTTACAATTTAGGGCTGTTTTTGGAGACTTCTGTTTGGAAATCAAAATGGGTGCTTGTTTGATGATTTACTTGCCATGTTATGATTAGCAGTTGAGTGACTGATGGAGGTGTTTATGAAGGTTTGAGTGGGTGCTTCAGTTGGCTTAATGCAGCTGCTGTTGCATTATGTGCTTTCCCAAATGCATGTGAGGATCAACTGAAATATTGGGGGTTAGCTCTAGCTATTGAGTTTAATTTATTGCGCCAAAGACTGAATTTCTTTGAGTTTTATATTTGTTTTCCCATTATATCACTTATTCGAGCGGCCAAAAAACAGAAAAAGGATGCAATTAGATTGACTTTGAGTTGCATGCTTGTTTTCTCACATGTCCTGCATTAAACATCATGTCCGATCCGTGGCCACAATGAGGCCATTTCGCATCAGGCCCAAGACATTAACATTAGCATATACACTAGGTTGTTGGATTTGTGAGGTTCTCTGATCTAAAGTGAAGCTTAACCTGCAGATGGAAGCTTTACTTAGCATGGTTATGAGATTATTTGATTACTCTCAACTTGGTTATCAAGCTAAATCATTTTCATATCTGCATGTTCTAAAATTCAATTACACAGTGTATTAACGTCTTAATAGCTGTACAGCTTTCTTTACTCCCGTCTCTGTTTGTGCAATAAAATGAAAATGCATGGGATTCTATTCAAGAAGCTTGGTATGACCCTTCTATGAAGCAATTGTGAATGAGGGCCGAAATGGTTGGATAGCTTTAGATTGCAGAAGAGAAGATTGTGTTCTAGGGGAACTCTCTGGTCTATCCCTGCCTAAATGACGTTCCGCTCTGGCATTTGGAATCATGGCGTGGATTAATAAATTGGATAACAATTAGCAATGCAAGTTGCTACTCTGAGTGAGTATATTATCAAGATGTGAACATAAGCACAACCTTATTTCTTTCTATGCTCTCATGTTTTCTTTTTGGATGAAAAATTTTACTGAAGGAAATAAAGCCATTAAATAACAGGAAGGTGGCAACAAATGTAAATTGAAGAAAATGAAGGATAACTGAAGTTGCCCCTTGTTAACCAGACTCATTTCATCTAAATCTTAATCCCCAAACTAGTTGAGGTGATCCGCGTGCAATCCTCTTCTCTCACATCAGTTGTGAGACTTTTAGAATTTAGAGGCGGTTTGTTTGTGTTTTAAAATTGTCTTTAAAAAATTTAATGTTTTTTGTTTTAAATTAATTTTTTTTAGTATTTTTAGATTACTTTTATATGTTAATGTTAAAAATTAATTTTTTTAAAAAATAATAATATTATTTTAATATATTTAAAAAACATTTTGAAAATTAACTATAATCCACTCCCTCAGTCTATGAACCTAGTTACTACACAATCAATCAGCTGAGAATTGTAGTGCTGTGTGTTTCTTTGCTACTCTCTCTTGACCTCGCTTTTTTACCTGAATCAGAATTTAAGAACAATAGGAGTAATTTTTTTGTTTAAAAATATCTTAAAATAACAATTTTTTTATTTTTAAAATTTATTTTTTATATAAACAAATAAAATCAATTCAAATACACCCAAAAAAAAAATAATTTAAACGAGAGAGCTAATCTGACGAAATGTAAAATGCCAAGGAATCATCTGTAATTTGTAGACAGGTTCTAACTGGAAATCCTTGTAGCTCCCTCTTCAACCTCTCAATTCTCGTCGTCTTCCAAAACATTTTTTTTCTTCTTATCATGATACTCAATGTTCTTACTAGTTAGATTGCTTAAATTCCTACATCACATGAAGGGGGGGCCACTAGACCACTTTAAACAAGGCACCAAGCTCCAAAGTATACTAATCTCCTATATTTAACCACTGCCCTATAACTTAAAAATAAGAAACCGACACAGATTAACTCCAACCCTGTCGTCATGAGTAAATCCACTAGCTTATATACAAAAGATTTAAAATACCACTAGCTTGCTGTGGTATTGAGATTTACTGTCGGTGACAAAATGGTTGGCTATGAAAGCTCATAAACAAGTACAATCCTTCCAGCAAGAACGTGTGCCGCCTTGGTTAACCCACAAAACCACTTGCTAACCTTGCTATATAAACCCCTGTAGAACTCTTCAACGTTTCAAAAAGATCTTTACGCTTTTGTTCTCTATTTTCATCATCACTTCTTGCAAGATATTTAGCAATGTCAGGACTTGTGGATATTTGGACGAGTAAGGTTGCCAAGCTACGTGAAAAGGGTCGCACTATCTGGTCAAGCGGCTCGAGCCCTACTAATATCGGTGACTCAAACACAGTGGCTCAAGGAGAGGAAGGAAGCTTGCGTTTGGCCAAGTCATCGCCTGCTTTAATCCGAGGCATGCGAGTCAGTTTACCAGCATTGGTATATTCTGAGGCTTCCCTTTCCATGCTTATGGACTGCTTTAGTGCTTGAAGAAGAAAATTTAGTAGCTATAACGTCCTTAAAAATGCTTCCCTTCTACTACTTGTTTTCAAATCTCTGTAAAAATTGGCTCTTAGATTTTTAATAAAATTCTGCATTACAGCTTGAAATCCCATGTTTTTTTTTCCTTGCCTGCGAATGTTCCAATTAATTCTTCCATTCTCATTCCAATCTACCAAAACAAATAATGTCGCGAAATATTCATGGGAAAATCAAGACAGCAGATCATCTAGATTGACAGCAAAGACAGATCAGGAAACAAAAAATAAATTAACATGGGCAAGACATGAATACCTGCGGGGACTAAAATACGGTCACGATCACCGAAAGGGCTCACTTTCTTTTGTTGTTATTGAGAGCGTGGGATTTGGCGAACAAAAAACAAAAAGTCTTCAACTTTTCTCTTACAGAAAACTTTGTGCTAAACCCACCTTGGCACTCAAAATGTCAAAACCAGCAAATATCTTACAAGCACTTCTAAGATCTTTTTGCCTTCAAATTTCAGTTTATGTTGAATCGGACAGGTATTTAGCTGATTAATTCAAGAATTGAACTTGACGTTTCCATTTATTGTCTTCGATGATAAATGAGTTTATTTTCTGTTTAAAAGAAAGTTGGTGAAAAGAATTTTATAAAATATATTGATTTAGATTTAAATCATTTGCTTAAAATCCAATCAAATAAAAATTTCCTCGTCAAAATTGGTTCGGAAATATCTTGAAAAAAAGGGGAGTTCTGAATGTGTGGACGGACCACTCTACTAGTAAGTTAATTGAGTTCCTCTAACCGAGTTGATTCAGCGAGTCAATTCATAAAGAATAGGGATGGGAAAAAAAGAGGAAATATTTGACAGCTGTGGGATTTGAACCCACGCCCTTTCGGACCAGAGCCTAAATCTGGCGCCTTAGACCACTCGGCCAAACTGTCTTCTATTGATTATCACTTCAGTTTATTTCAATTAGTACTATGTTATTGTTAGCGCCCATAGTTTTTGGAACTAATATCCGACGCCATGAAAAATCTCAATTTCATTATTTGCTTAAATTAAGTTTTATATTAAATCACGTGGAAATGACTAAGTAGATCTAAAGAAAAAGGAGATAATGTTCGCCCTAATTAAACAAACATAATTTGCATCTCATGTTATGAATTTTAGTAGGTTGAATTAATTTTTTGATATATAATATGATAAAAAAATATTGATTAAATATTAAAATTAACTTAAAACTCAACATTAAAATATGAGATTAAAAAAGAAAAACACAAAAGATTGAAAAAAAAGGGCCAAGAAAATCTCAAATCCGGGTTATATACTCTACTAAATTGAATTAATTTTTTTATAATATGATAAAAAAATATAAAAAGTGATTCATAATTAACTTATTATTAAATAATAAAATTAACTAAAAATTTAATATTAGATGATAGAATTGAAAAAAATACAAAAAAAATGTTAAGAAAACCGGAAAACGAAACAAATAAAGATAAAGAAAAACTCATTATTGCACAAGTTATATTAATCTTTTTAATGGTATTTGAAAAGTGTTAGTAATTATTTTTTAAAGCATTTTTTATTTATAAATATACTAAAATAATATTTTTTTATTTTTTAAAAAACTATTTTTAACACTATTATATCAAAATAATATAAATATATATAAAAAATTAATTTTAAATAAAAAAATATAAATTATAAAATGCGGCCGGAACGTGAATAGCCCCTGAAGCATGTGACATTCCTGTGCCTTTCCACTATATATATATATATATATATATATATATATATATATATATATATATATATATATATATATATATATATATATATTTTTTAAAAAATCTCGA
>Ga0325401_1008427_pt1 | contig 10032 bp, 3 predicted proteins | sample PopdelMetagenome_FD_205666 | JGI IMG/M metagenome (GOLD analysis project Ga0325401, IMG submission 205666) | Populus deltoides microbial communities from Bellville, Georgia, United States - Xylem-PdKOR-R2 | ecosystem: Host-associated > Plants > Phyllosphere > Stem > Wood/Secondary xylem | place...
TGTTGTTAATTTGATTTATTTAGTTCAGATTTTCAGGCAACATTGAATTTTTATACCAATGATAATTGGTTGTTAGATTTTTAATTATCAAAGTTGAATTTTAAATTGGTGGTTATATTATTTATAAGTATCGTTATTAATATTCTATACAAGTTTTTAAAGTAATGAATTATTATTCTTGGATATATCGAGATTCACCCCAAAGATTATACAAGAAAGAATATTATTAGAGACAAAATTAGATGTTCATGTGTAAAGTGTCAAAATAAAAAGTTTCATTAATCAAATGTTATGATGACACATCTTTAAAAAAAAAGTTCGTAGAGAAATCCTTGTGTTAGTTTGCACACAGAGAACCCTATACTCCTTATAAGACCCTGTTAGAAAGGATTCTTGGATCAACATCTAATTCTAGCAACATATATAAAGTTGTAAATGATAATAATAATTGTTATAGGAGTATGGTGATAAATGCAATAAGAATTAATCTATAACTTGTATACAAAAAATTAAGATATTTTCAAATCACTCTTAAGCTGAAAAGTTATTTATGTCTCCAAAAGACAATTGAGCATATGACATAGTATCATTCATATAATACAATAGATGAAATAATGATGCACCATTCTAACGGTGAAGCATCCAAATAGTTTAATAAGGAGCATATTTTATTTTTAATGGAACCATAAAACATATATCTTGGGTTATGTACCGATGAGTTCAATTGTTTTAAGTCCTTTGTTGCACCCTTTTCTTAGTAGCCGATCATATTAACAGTTTACAACTTACTCTCGGGGAAGTGTATGAAGCCATAATTAATGTTTCTGTCTACGATCATACCTTGTCCTTATTGTCCATGTAGGAATGTAGATGTTTACCTTTGATCGTTGATTGATGAGTTGAATCAATTATGATCATTTAGGGATTTGACGTATGATATTTCAAGGAAATAAAATTTTCATGTAAACCCCTACGTAAAAGTAGTTGAAGGTAATAAGACTTTGACGAGTAATAGAAACTTGGGATGAAAAGAAAAAAAATAAATGCTGGAAATAAAAATACATGTGATGTTTAAATGGAAGGAATGACCTTCGTAATTAAATTTAAATGAGGACTAAGAAATTTAGTTTAAAACTCATAACATTGGTGAAACTGGTAATGAGTTTTTATGGATAGGAGAATTAGAAAAAATTAAAATAAATATATTTTTATAATGAGAATATAACTCCAAAGAATTATAAGGAAAATGAGGAATAACAGTAAAAGCAAAATTACATGAAAAATTATTGGTGTAAACCCCGATTAAAAATTGATAATGTTACCATGAAATTGTAATAAATCCATAAATGAAATGATGAAAAAGGAAAAATTATTATATTTTGGAATAAGGAATCGGTCCCAAGGATTTAGTGGAATAAATATACAATCAATGCAAGGATGGAACATGAAAATTCAGTTTTTTGGTGTAAAATCACATATTGACTAGTTTTATTCTATCAAGCATAATTCTCAATTTGACTGTCAAATCTGGCTAAAATTATATGTGAAGTCTCTTGACATCTTTTTTACATTGGGTTAAAATTTGACGATAATCGGAGATCAGGAACGTCCAAAAAATAAAAAGGCAATGATGGGTCAGTACAACTAACTAGAATTAAGGGAGCATTAGTAAGGGTAAAATGGTAATAGACCTATAAATTAAACCTTACCTATTGTGCTACTACTATTCATACATAACAACAACCATCAAGAGATAGAAGGACTCCATTTACGTCTCTCTTAAAAAAAACTCACTTGAGAAATTCTTCCAAAACTTGTGAGATTTGTCATAACTTATTTCTAGGTTATTCCCTAAATTCACGTTTTTCTTTCCAAAATAAAAAAATAAAATAAAGACTAGCATTTTGGAAAAAACAAGCTGGGAAGATTTCAAATGTAGAAAAAAATCAAGCTGTAATTTTGCATGGAATTGAAAGCCTATTTGTACCTCATTTTATCCAAAAATAGAGAGCCAATGCAGATTCAAGATCAAATTAAATCATTATTGGATGAATTTGTATAAAAATTAAGCCCAAGAACATAATTAGATTTTTAATAGGCCAATTTGATTTAGTCATGGGTCAAATTAAAGTTTAATTATGTTTAAGAATTAAACATTTTTTCTAGGTTATTCCCTAAATTCACCTTTTTCTTTCCAAAATAAAAAAATAAAATAAAGACTAGCATTTTGGAAAAAGCAAGCTAGGAAGATTTCAAATGTAGAAAAAAATCAAGCTGTAATTTTGAATGGAATTGAGACCCTAATTGTACTTCATTTTATCCAAAACTAAAGAGATAGTGCAGATTCAAGGTCAAATTAAATCATTATTGGATGAATTTGTATAAAAATTAAGCTCAAGTACATAATTAGATTTTTAATAGGTCAATTTGATTTAGTCATGGGCCAAATTAAAGTTTAATTATGTTTAGGAATTAATTTAGGTTCAATTAAAGGATTTAATTAAGTGTAAGGATTTAATTATACTTTAAATGGGTCAAATTAATTTTATTAGGGGGTTTAATTGGTGAAAAATTAAGTTTGGAAGCCCAATTTAGGTTAAATTAAAGAAATTCACAGCCAGAGACCATTATGGAAATGTGTCGAACTCTGGGGACCTAATTGCTTAAAATAAAGGGTGAAATTTAAGAGATTTGAAAGTTTAATGGCCAATTAGGGGTGAAATTGAAAAAATTCAAAACCAAGGACCAAAATGAAAAAAGACGCTGAAATTGAAGTTTGTTAGGGGAAAAATTGAACAAAATTAAAAGTTTGAAACCAATTAGGGGTGTAATTGAGAGAAATTAGAAATCAAAGGACTAGTATGAACTTTTCTAAAACGGCAATATTTCAGGGTTAACTGTTCATCTTCTTCTTTAGATTTTCACTAGAAAAGATGTTCAGTTGGCTACCTTTTCAAGGCATTTATTGCTTTATCTCTCCATCAAATTTGACAAAACTTGCAAGAAAATAATCGCCTAACATCTGACTATACCCTAGTGTGATACGCTCTGACTGATTGACACCACAGTAACTGTGACATCGCTCCAAAGTGGTCAACCCGACCAACCCTTATCTGCAACAAATCTGATAGCCCATGATAACCACTTTGAATCAATAGTTGGGATCCTTCCAGGTTGAATCAAGGGCTAAGATTTGACACTATTAAAAAAAATATTCCTCTTCTACCCCCTATAAATAGAGGAGGATTTCATGGCCTGAGGGAGGAGATAATCGAGTCCAAAGTTGGCCAAAAATCAACCTCCTCTAGTTTTTCCTTCCCTGACCAACAATTCTCTCTTTTCTTTCTCACTCTTAGTCGCCTTTTTCAACCACCACCACCTCACCAACAATGTGAATGTTGGTGGCTTAGTACCCTTGCAACTCCATTTCCTTGTCGGTAATAGGGGTAGCCACCGTGAGCTTCCTCCCTTCTTCCTTACACAATAATCTCTACAAACTTCTTTTCTCCACCAACCAACACAACAACTGTCAACTACTCCACCAACACCGCCACCAGCATCACGTCGACCTCCCATCACAACCAGCCAGACCATTGACAACACCCTTTAGCCCAATTAGCCTCCCACTCTCTTCTCCTTTCTTCTTCTTCTTGATTATTTCTGCTGCTATTGCGTGCAAAATTCGTTCTACATGCAACAGCTGAAATAATTAACATGGTTGCTAGGATAAGCTAGCAACCATGTGGACTGTGGGTCGGACCTGTTTCAACCCAACCTAGCCTAAAAACAATGAGGCCAGACCTGTAGGACTGATGGAGGCCCAACCCGGCTGGGTCTGGCCCAGGTGGTCCGCCAACCCAACCTAGCCCAATATAATAATAATAATAATAATAATAATAATAATATATTATTATTATTATTATTATTATTATTATTATTATTATTATTAAAAAAATGAAAAATTACAAAAAACTTCTAAAGATCATTTGAAAAATTTATAATTTTCTCGCATGTTTTCTATCAATTTTCTATAATATTGGGTTGTATATTTACACTATAAGATATGGACTCGATATTAAAATTCTTGATTTTCTCCGAAACGTTTCTTAATTTTTTCTCGAAAATTTAAAAAAATATAAAAACTTTTAAATTAATTTCCCCTTAAAAAAATATTTTTCTTTCATGCATATATCCAAATCCTAAAGGTTTTCCAAGCATGTTTTTATAATTGTTTTTTTGCATCTTTCTTATATTTTAAAAATGCAAAAAAAAAAAGATATCATAACTAGTTTATGATTATCTGTCAGGATTTGACCAAAATATCAAAAACCCTTCACCAATTATTTTGTTCACTTTATATTAGGGTGTAGAAGTAGACTTTAATATTTGAGGGTGTAAATCTACACAATAGAGTACACCATCAGGTATTAAAGATACAATGTGAAAAATAAATACGAAGCTAAAATTTAGCCCTTAGAACAGTTAGGATTTAACCCAATAAGGTAGAGATTTCCTCACGAAAGGAGATCTGCTTTGAACCTTAGAAAAAGACTAACAAGTAGAAACTTGACCTAAAAAACAATCAAACAACAATGGAACTTACCTTATGTAGGGTGCACTTGGGGTGATGCGTCTTCCCCTTGCACAACTAGTCCCTTACTTAGACTCTCGCAAACCAAAGGTTTTCTAATAACCTTAATACTAAGTGTCGCCTTTTGAACCTTATAATCATAATTTTATGATTAAACACAAAACTCTTTCCTTTCCCAACACCACTTTCTAGGAGGTACATTAAAGCGCACTAGTCTCAATGTCACCCCGTGATATGATGGTGACTCCATAGGAGACCACCTTATTTGGTTGGACTCAGCTTTGATTGTTTGCCTATTTTTTTTGTTCTGTTTAATTTTAGCTTGCATTTTTATTTCTTTAACATGCATTTTTACTTCCTGTTCATACATAAGTACACCGAGTGTGGATTAATGCCCTCATGCATTTTAATTTCACAAATAAACCCAATTCTAGGTTAGGTGGGGAGTAGTGGTTTGCCTAATGACTTTCAGTTGGGGTTCAGATTTGTGAAACATCCAACTATGAATTGAGTGTTTACTTGGTAATAACGGTCACATCGTGTCCCAACCATTCCTTGTAAACCCCTATATGTACTGCCTTCACGTAAGGTGATCAATGGGTAGTTCATAGATTTTTTGAGACCAGGTAAAAAGTTTACCCTCATGTAATAGCCTAGAAATTAAGAAAAATCAAAGAAGGAGAATATTGAATTAGAGATAGAAAGTGAAAAAAGAAGAGGAAAAAAGGGAGGGATGTGGAAAATTTTGACTGGTTGAAACTCGAAGCTAAGAATATTACTTGGTAAGGAGTTCGAAACCTAACATAGCAAGCTTATATGAAAAGGAAGGCAATTAAGGTTGAATTCATGAATTTTATGTTGGGTTTTATAGTAGAAATTTTAGGAAAATGCAAATTGATTGTAGATTAAGCCAATTGGGTTAGATTAGGTTGTGAAGGGTACTAAATTAGGAATAAATAATGAAGAAAACTAGGGTGTCCCTAAAGGCTCAATGGCTAGCCAATACGAAACCAAATTGCATGTGATGAATTTGTATTTCTTAAAGCGTAATGATGATTTATTAATGTATGTGCGAGGAGAATGAATACATAATATGTCATATATGAGATAAATTAAAGAGAATTTGCATCCTTTTTTGTTGTACATGTTTCAAAAAAGTAGGAGTAAGGATAAAAATTAGGATTTATAAATGTAAAATGGTTTAATATTTGTATAAATTAATGATGAATTTTTTAAGGAATAAATGGATTCTTTATGTCTTTTTGGAAGGAAATGAAAGTTCAATGTAAGTTGAATCATAAATGATGGTTAAGTTGAAAGAAAACCACTTAGTATATTATTATGTAAATGTACATGGAATGAAAAATAATGTGGTATGCCTGTGGATCCAGGGGATGCTATGAGAGCTGTGCAGCAGCAAGGAGGTATTATCATAACTTCGACATCAGGTAGCTGTCGAATACCTTAATAATTTTGTTAGATTATGGGATTAGTGCCTAATAATGGGCAAAAGAACTAGTTTTTATGGTAATGAGACTAGTTCCTAGTAATGGATAGAGGAACTAATTTTATTAGTAATGGATGAAATAACTAGTTTCCAAGTGATGGGACTAATGCCTAGTAATGGGGCAAAGAAATTAGATATCTAATGAAGGATTTATTGCCTGAAAATGGGCAGGGAGATTAGTCTTTCAGTAATGGAATATTTTTGGATAAGGGTAATATGAGTAAATGCCGAAAGATGTAAGATTATGCCCTAAAAAAGGGTTAATAGTTAAGCTAACTGGGGGTTTAAGTTGAATTAGAAGGAATTTGACCGATTTATAAAAAAAAACTAATTGAAATAGATAAAATATAGTGGAATTACATAATTAAGTTGTATTCTTATGTGATTAATTTATGTAACAACTTGATTTTATTAGATAATAATCAATTTCAGGTACCTCTCATCAACGAGCAGAATGATATGGTTTTTTAAGGAATACTTTTGCTAAGATATAATGAATAAGCAATCAGTAATCCTTTTGTTCTGCAATCTAGGAATCTAACTAATACTAACCTTATTGTAGGACATATTACTATACGTAAACATCTTTGTAGATTTCTAATAATTTATCAATTCTTTTGTTGTATTAAAATTATAAATGCATATGGTTATACTTGGCCACTTTTATATGAATTGATTACGTGTGCATATATATATATATATATATATATATATATATATATCATGTGCAAGAAATATAATAGTGGACTATGATGAATGAAACATTAGAAGTTGAGGTTGGAAGGTGTTCTAGTTTGATAACGAGATGACTCCAGGATAATTGGACAACCTTTGAGATGTGTATTAATGAGAATTAATGTGAAATAGGAATTAGCTGATAACTTGGTATCTCCTAGTATAAAGAAGACTCTGCTGAAATTTTAATAGAAATGTCGTCAATTTCACGAGGAAGATCGCATAATTTATACTCTAGTTCATAATGAGAAAATATCACTTTACCATTTGAAAAATATCACATAATTCATTTCAGGATAATTATTAGAAATTTATGCAATTAAATCCATACTTACTTTTATAGGTCTAAAATTGTGATCCCTTATACTAATTACACTCTAGTTCTTAATTTCTAAAACTTATTTATAGTCAAATCATACGTGATAATCACTCAAATTTAATTTCTTATCAATGATTATTAACGTGTGTGACCTAATAGATTCCTGATAGGTTGGTTTAAATATAAATCATAGTCTTATTTAAAATAGGATTAGATAAAGTAAACAATTTAACTTCTTGTTAATTCAATAAATTGATTGATTTATATTTGAAAGTTTAGTTTAATTTCAAGCACCGTGTCACGATCTCTCAAATATTATATAAGTTATGTGGTTTAACTTAGCTTCTTATTGACTAGTTTTTGTAATGTAACTATTATCCGTTTATTTGGAATGTTATAATCTAGACATTTCAGCATGTACTTTGTCAAATTATATTTGTTTTCAACATGATAGTTATTGATACTTTGAATATGATTTGAAACTCATTTCAAATCTTTTTCCATTTTACCTCTGTATTTCATAATCAAAACTATAATTTGAGAGCATATGGAACAATTTCCATAATTTAACTAGAATGATGAATACTATCTTGGTCATTTAAATATCATCCTATAATTTATTCTATATCTAATTAATGTCCATTTGTTATGTTTGTTTAAGATAACATCTAGTTAGGTGAAAAAATAACATTCCATATCTAAGATAACCTAGTGATCTCAAGTCTAAGGATTACTTACCCAACTGCTGTGTAAGTCTTTCCATAGACATGGATAATGTTTCAATATAAAATCTTTATACTGGTCAATTCAGTATACTTGTCATTAAATATACATCTATATATTTAGTTTAAGGTATCCCTCATATAGAAAAGAACATAATATGTGTTGGTCTTAACAACTTTGATTAATGTCCAGTCTTAATAGAGAATTAACAAAAACTATTTAGGAACAATGCTTTGATGCAGTAGGAATTCTCATAATTATAACTATTTTATAATTTTATTTACAAAATATTTTTGTCATAAGAATTTTATCTTTACTCTACACTTAAATTAAGATTAAAGATAAAAAAATATCTTTACAAGATTATAAATAAAATATATCTATTGCCTATTACATGAGTAAAGTCTCTTCCACATGTAATTACACGGTTTGTTACAGGACATATACACCGACAATCTCCCACTTGCACTAAATTCTCTTTTAGAATATTCCATTTATGTAACATGGTTTTATCCTATTCAATGATGTTATCATTATTAGCCTTACTCAAACCATAACCTGGCTTGATAGTAAACACTCATGCAATGGTTGATAATTTACTATGAGTTGTGCATCCATTCCATAATAGTTCGCTAGAATCTTTCAAAAGTTTTAAAAACTTAGCTTCATCTACATTTGGTTCTCAATATAAAAGGATATTACATGAATCTTCACCTGAATAACTATGATTTATTCTCATTACATCTACTACCATACTTTTATAAGGATTACTATTATCATCCGCAAATCCATGTATGCTGGTAGAACTAGGAGTTAAGTCAACCATCCATTTTGACATAGTTTTGTGAGGAATTTAGGGTTATTTATATGCATATCAATATAAGTATTTCTCGACGAATGTTTTTTTTAAGTAGATGCATCATCATAATATCTTTGTTGTAAAATATTTTATTCTTATACTTCACACATGGACATCTAAATTTGCCTATACTAATATTCTTTGGTTTAGAAATTATGAAATTAATAAAACCTTCAACCCTTTGATTTTAATCTTGTGTATACAACCCTTCAAGTGAATTTTGATATATCCAAGAAAAAAACTGTAAAACACTTAAATATAAAAGCAAACTACAAGAAATTTAAATAACTTAACCTAAATTATAAATGGGTTATAAAAAATGAATGGGGTTGCTTACTTTATATATCAAAGATTCACAAAAAAATTCAACGATCGATATTGACACTACTGATAGATATAGATAATCAATGCTAGTGGATTGGGGATAAAATGGGAGGTTGTTGGTAATTTTTTGGCAAGAGGAGAAAGAAAAAGAAGAAAAAGAATGATATAGATAATCGATGGGAAGAACTGTCGGTTATAACTTATTTATATTTGTCAATGAAAATATTTTGTCAGTAAATTATGATGTATAAAATTACCGATATAACTGCTGATGTATTTTAATTAATTTCTTTTTATTTTTTTACTTCGTAGGCAATTTGGTCGGTAATTATTGATAAAATGCAATATGTCGTTATTTGTTTTAGGAAACTACCAACAAAAATTCTCTGTCATAAATTCCATTAGAAACTACCGATAGAATGTTTTCGGTTGGTTTTTGTATTGTTATTTCTCAATTTTCTTTTAGTGATCTCTAACTACTCTTTTCAATTCATAAAGTTTTTTTTATTTTTTTTTATTTTTTAAGTTTGCGGACATGATCATTTGGATATAAATGACTATCCAAGTTAGGTGGCTATTTAACATAAACATCTTCCACGACATAACAATTGAAAAATACATTTTCACATCCATTTAATAGAACTTGAACTTACGAAAGGAAGCACAAGCAAGTAACATAAGAATTGCTTCCAACCTAAAAATGAGTGTAAATCTATTCCTTCTTCTTCTTGGTTAAACATACAGGTGATTATTCCTCAGTATTGGTTAGGGATATATCCTTCGTAGCTCCCTCTTTTCAGTTTTACATTTATAAACATATTCATGGATGCTGTAATAAGGTCTCTCATGTTTTAGCTAATATGGAGGGGGAGGTCTTCTTATCAATTAATCATACTGATGGAAGAAATCCCAATAGCTGTAACAGCTATGGCCTTAGACGATATGAAATTCAGCACTTTATCAAAAAGAAATTA
>Ga0325401_1008428_pt1 | contig 10032 bp, 8 predicted proteins | sample PopdelMetagenome_FD_205666 | JGI IMG/M metagenome (GOLD analysis project Ga0325401, IMG submission 205666) | Populus deltoides microbial communities from Bellville, Georgia, United States - Xylem-PdKOR-R2 | ecosystem: Host-associated > Plants > Phyllosphere > Stem > Wood/Secondary xylem | place...
GTGCTGGTGTTCGCCGTGCCCGCCAGCCCGCTGGCCCAGCCCTGGCCGGTGATCGGCGGCAACGCGCTGTCGGCGCTGGTCGGGGTGGCGGTGGCCCGGATGGTGCCCGATCCGGCGATCGCGGCCGGCGTCGCGGTGGGGGCGGCGATCCTGGTCATGTCCCTCACGCGCTGCCTGCACCCGCCGGGCGGGGCGGCGGCACTGCTGGCGGTGATCGGCGGGCCGCCCGTCGCGGCGGCGGGCGTCACCTTCGCGGCCGTGCCGGTGGCGCTGGACGCGGCCCTGCTGGTGCTGGCGGGCCTCGCCTTCCACCAGCTGTCGGGCCATGCCTATCCGCACCGCGCGCCACCGCCGGCCGCGCCGGATCATCCGCACCCCGACGACCTGGACCGCGCGCTGGCCGACCTGGGCGAGACGTTCGACGTCGCGCGCGAGGATCTGGAGGCACTGCTGCTGCGCGTCCGTCATCACGAGACGGCGCGACGGGCGCGGTAGACCGGCCGCCGATCCGTATCCAGCCGTCACCCCCGGACCTGTTCCGAAGGCGACGGCCGTGTGTCCAACCCGGCCCCTTCTATACCGCCCGCCGCATTACCTGGGCGGCGAAGCGTTCCATCTCCTCGTGCTGGGGGCTCATCTGGAGCAGCAGCAGATCGAGCCCCGCCGCCTCATATTCCTCTACCCGCTCGCGCAGCTGCTCGGGCGTGCCGACCAGGTTGGGTCGCAGGCCGCGGTTCGACACGCTGTATTCCTGCACCTTCATCTCGCGTTCCAGCTGCGTGCCCGACAGCCACTGGTCGAAGTTCGCGTAGCCCGCGGGCAGGTCGGTGACGGTGGTTATACGCTGCAACTCGCGCCTGGCCTCAGCCTCGCTGTCGCGGACGATGGCGTAGGCGGCCATGCCGTACTGCATGGGCCCCAGGCCCAGCGCCTCGCGCCGCCGGCGCATGTCGGCCACCTTGGGCGCGATCGCGGCGGCGGGGTCGCCGTGCATCACATAGGCGTCGCACTGCGACGCGATCATCGCCTTGGCCGCCTCGCTCTCGCCGCCGGCGTAGACGACCGGGCGACGCACCGGCTTCGGCTCGCAGATCGCCGCCTCGGTGCGGTAGAAGCGGCCCTCGTAGCTGAACCGCGGCTCCGTCCACAGCCCGTCCACCACCTTCAGCCATTCGGACGTGCGGGCGTAGCGGTCGTCGTGCTGGTCGAATTGCAGTCCGTACTGCCGCGCCTCGTCCGCCCACCAGCTGCTGACGACGTTCAGCGCCAGCCGCCCCCCCGCGATGCGGTCGATGTTCGCCGCCGCCTTGGCGAACAGCGCGGGGTGATGGAAATTGGGCCGCACCGCCACCATCAGTTCGACGCTGGTCGTGACGGCGGCGAGCGCCGCGGCCGTGCTCCACGCGTCCAGCGCCGGCCGGTCGGTGCCCTTGATGTCGTTGAGGTTCAGCTCGGCGACCAGCGTCAGGTCGTAGCCCCAGCGCTCCGCCGCCAGCGTCAGGTCGCGCGTATAGGCCCAGCTGGCCTCCATGCCCTCGTCCGGCACGTTGCGCAGCCATCCGCCGAACACGGGCGTCCACCAGCCGTAGCGCATCAGCGCCCCTCCCCCATCACCTGTTGCAGATAATCCACCAGCCGCTCGTGCGGGTCCCAGCCCAGCACCTCCAACGGACGCGCGACGAAATTGGACAGCGCATTGACGTCGTAGAAGCGGGCAACGCCGTCGCGATCGTCCACCATCACCTCGACGCCGCCGACCTCGATGCCCGCCGCCTGCACGATCGCCTCCGCCCCCGCCACCAGTTCGGGCGCGGGCCGCACCGCGGTCATCGCCACGGTCGGACCGCACGCGTCGGCAGGACACAGGTCGAACTGCCCCGCGCCCGCCACGTCGAGTGCGTAGAGGAAGCGGCCGGCCAACGTCTCGATCCGGGTGATGCTGCCGCCGCGCGCGGGCACGTATTCCTGGACCAGCAGCACGCCGTCGACGCTGGTCGGCAAGTCGCCCGCGTCCGCCACCGCGCGAAGCTCGGACAGGTTGTCGAAGCGGGCGATACCCGCGCCGGACCCGCCGATATTGGCCTTCACGACCAGGGGAAAGCCGATGGCGGTCGCCGCGACCACCGCGTCGGCGGCGCGGCGCACCACGCGGGTGGCGGGCGCGGCCAGCCCGAGCGACGCGATAAGCGACAATTGCCGCGCCTTGCTCGAATCGATCGCCAGCACGGCGGCGTCGTTGACCACCCGCGCGCCGCCGCGCGCCCAATGGTCCAGCAGCGCCTGACCGTAGAAGATCGGGTGTTCGGCCGAGCGCAGGAAGCTGGACATGGCCAGCCGGTTGAACACCACGGGGGCGGGCGGGCGCGGGTCGGCCGGGTCCCATCCCCCGTCGGGCGTCAGCGCGGCACAATCGATGCCCCGACGTTCCAACGCGGCGAACAGGGGGCGAAACCATTCGGGATGCTCGAACAGGACGGCCAGGTCGGGCAAGACGCCTCCGATCGTTGGGAGCCGCCGCCTTGGCCGGGCCGCCGTCCGGGAGCAAGCCGATGGATGATGATAACGTTCTCAATTGCGTTTGACGCATCGTTATATGACGATTTTGCACTTGCTCATTGCCGTGCTGCGCCGCACAAAGAGTGCGCCTTTCAGGCATCCTCTCCTAAAAACTTTTCAAAGGCCGGGCTCACCCCCGGCCTTTTTTCTCGTGCGCTTTTACCACCCGGGCCGTGGGCGTAAGCCTGACCGATCACGAGAATGCGAGGACCTGACGATGGAGATGATCACGGATCGACCGCACGGCGCGGCCCCGGAGGGTAGCGACCTGGAGGCGGTAGTGACGCTGCGCCGCGCGATCCACGCCGATCCCGAACTGGGGCTGCACTGCCCCCGCACCGCCCAAAAGCTGAAGGCCGCGCTGGCCGACCTGCCGCTGGAGATCCGCGAGGGGCCGTCGACCACAGGGTTCGTGGCGATCCTGCGGGGCCCACGGGACGGGCAGACCAATGGCCGCACCGTGTTGTTGCGCGGCGACATGGACGCGTTGCCGCTGACGGAGGAAACGGGCCTGTCCTTCGCCAGCCAGGTGGCCGGGCGGATGCACGCGTGTGGGCACGACACGCACGTGGCGATGCTGGCGGGCGCCGCGCGCGCGCTATGCGCCAGGCGGGACCGGTTGGCGGGCAACGTGGCGTTCCTGTTCCAGCCGGGCGAGGAAGGGCATCACGGCGCGCGGTTCATGATCGAGGACGGACTGCTGGACGATTTGGTGCCGGGCGGACCGAACGGCGGCCGGCCCGACGCCGCGTTCGCGCTGCACATCTCGCCCAACCTGCCGCTGGGCACGGTGGCGTCGCGGCCGGGCCCGCTGATGGCCTCCACCGACACGTTGCGCGCCACCATTCGCGGCGCGGGCGGCCACGCGGCGATGCCGCACGAGTGCGCGGACCCCATCCCCGTCGCTTGCGAGATCGTGACCGCGCTCCAGACCTTCGTCGCGCGGCGGGTGGCCGTGACCGACCCGTGCGTGCTGTCGATCACCAAGATCGAGGCGGGGTTCGCGCACAACGTCGTGCCCGATACCGTGGAATTGCTGGGCACGCTGCGCACGTTGTCGCCCGAGACGCGGGCGCTGGCACGCGCAGGGTTCGAGCAGGTAGCGATGAACGTCGCCGCCGCGCACGGCTGCGCCGCCGACGTCCGGATCGAGCAGGGCTATCCCGTCACGGTGAACGACGCGCGCGCGGCCGCGCTGATGCGGAACTGCGCAGAGGAACTGGGCGACTGGCGCACCATGCCGGCCCCCATGATGGGGGCGGAGGACTTCAGCTACGTGTTGGAACGGGTGCCGGGCGCGATGGCATTCATCGGCGCGGCCGCGCCGGGCAGCGATCCCGCCGCCAACCCGCCGCTGCACAACACCCGCATGACGGTGGACGAGGGCGTGCTGGCGCGCGGCGTGGCGATGCACTGCCTGATCGCCGAACGCTTTCTGGAGAACGGCCTGCCGGAGGGTTAGGGGCGGTCCACCCGTTCGGTCCGGGTCCAGGCCAGCCGCTGGCGGCCGAGCAGGAGGCGCGCGTAGAGGCCGAGTTTCCACGCGACGTACAACGGCACGCGCGCCAGCGTCCGGGCCGACAGGTAGCGCCGCCCGCGCGAGATCCAGGCGGCGATCACCGCCCCGCCCACCCCCGCCAGCAGCGCCCCCGCCGCGACCGCGGGCGCCCACGCCCCCGCCGCGACCCCCAGCAGCGACAGCAGAGCCGCCATCCCCAGGTTGAGCGTCACCAGCAGCGCCAGCGGCGGCACGCACAGGTGCAGCCCCAGCCACAACTCCGCGAAGCTGCGTCGGCGCAGCCCACCGGCGATCAGGCCGGGCGCGTGCGCGGCGGCGGTGGACAGGAAACCGCCCTCCCATCGCGCGCGCTGCTCGCGCGTGCCGGCCTCCGAACTGGCGGCGGACCAGACCTCCGCCCCTTCCTCGAACAGGGGCGGTCGGCCGGCGCGCACCATCGCCACGCCCAGCGCCAGGTCCTCGACCACCGCGCCCGTCGCCAGTTCGGCGCGCGCGAACGCTTCCCACGGAAAGGCCATGCCCGTGCCGTTCAGCACCGCGGCGGCACCGATCCGCCGTCCACCCCGTTGGCGGATCAGGTTCTTGACCAGCATCGCGAAGGTCGAGATCTGTACGGTCGGGCCGCCGTTCAGGTCGGCACGGATCAGGTCGGTCGCCTGGACTGGCCGCCCCGTCGCCGCCGCGCGCGCAGCGACGCGCGCGATGGAAGCGGCGTCCATCGCGCAGTCCGCATCCACCACCACCACCGCGCGCGGCGGGTCCGCCGCCAGCGCGTCGCGACCGAAGGCCAGCGCGTAGCCCTTACCGCGGCGCACGGGGTCGTGCCGCTCCACCACCTCCAACCCCAGCGCGCGGGCCGCGTCGGCGGTGTCGTCGGAACAATTGTCCGCGACCATCAGCACGCGGACGCCATCCCGACCCATCGCGGCGAGGGCCGGGCCGCCGGCGCGCAGCGTCGGGGCTTCGTCGTGTGCGGGCACCAGCACCGCAACGCGCGTCTCGCCCGTCGGGGGCGGCGGGGCGGCCCGGCCACCGGGCAGCAGCCCCGCCACCATCTCGGTCAGGAACACCGCGTCCGCCAGCGCCACGGGCGCCAATGCGACCCAGCCGATCGTCGCGGCGACGCTCATGCGGCCCCCATCAGCTCGGCCATCGCGGCGCCGTTGCGGCCGGCATCGTGCATCCGCAGCACGCGCGCGCGCCCTTCCGCCCCCATCGCCGCCAGACGATCGGGGGGCGCGTCCAGCGCGGCGCGCATCGCCTCGGCCAACGCCGCCACGTCGCCGGCCGGGACCAGCCAGCCGCAGGCCTGATCCACCAGCTCGGGCGTGCCGGCGATCGCGCTCGCCACCACGGGCGTTCCCAGCGCCAGCGCCTCCATGATGACCACGGGCAGCCCTTCGGCGAAGCTGGGCAGCACCATCGCGCGCGCCGCCAGCAGTTCGTCGCGCACCCGGTCCGCGCCGACATAGCCGGTGATCGTAACGCGGTCGCCTAGGTCCAGTTCGACGATCCGCCGCTCGATCGCGGCGCGCATGTCGCCGTCGCCGACCAGCACCAACCGGAAATCGCGCCCCTCGCGCGCCAACGCGCCGGCCGCGTCGATCAGCAGCGGCAGACCCTTTTGCGCGCTCAGCCGGGCGACGCAAGCCAGTCGCGGCTCGGTACGGGCGGCAGGCGTCGGCTCGGCCAGGAAACGATCGTCGACGCCGCAACGGACCACGTCGATGCGGTGCCAGTGCGCGGGGTCGCTCCACCGCATCAGCTGGCTGCGCCCGAACGAACTGATGGCTATGGTCCGGTGCGCGTCCGCGACCTTGGCGGGCAGGTCGTATTCGCGCGGGGCGTCGAACTCGTCTGGCCCGTGGACGGTGAAGCTGTAGGGCAGGCCCGTCAGCTTGTGCACCAGCCGCGCCACCGCCGCCGGATTGGTGCCGAAATGGGCGTGGAGGTGGCTCGCCCCGTCCAGGTTGCGCGCCAGCCAGCACGCCTCCGCCAGATAGGCGAAATGCCGCCAGCCGCGCGCCGGATAGCGTAGCGCGGCGCCCGCCGCCGCCGCGAGGGCGCGACCGAAGCCCCCGGGAACCGTAACCGCCGCCGCCAGCGCCGCCCCCAGCAGCGCGGGTGCCCCCTGGGCCAGGATCACGCGCGTGACCCCCGCCTCGCGCCGGTCGTCGGGGTCGGGCAGGTCGGCGGCGGGCCGCCGGATCGAGAAGCGCAGCACCTCGACCCCCGCCCGCTCGACCCCGGCGATCTCGCGCCGGACGAAACTGTGGCTGACGGCCGGGTACTGGCTGGTCAGATAGGCGACCCGCACGCGATCAGGAATAATAGGCGTCGTAGCCGCGCTGCGAGCCGTAGCCGTAGCCGTAATCGTCGCTGCCCAGCCCGCCGTGATAGCGGTTGAGCACGGTGCCGACGCACGGTGCCGGGCGCAGCAGCTCGATCGTGTCGCGCACCTGCTTGGCGGTGGTGCGCCCTTCCTCGACCACCAGCAGATAGGCGTCGATCTCGCGCAGGATGATCGCGGCGTCGTCGTTGGCGAAGGCCGGCGGCAGGTCGCAGATGCTGATCGCCTCGCCCGGCAACGCGCGCATCGCATCCACCATCGCCTTGAGCCTAGGGCCCGCCAGCAGCTCGGCCGAGGAATGCTCGCTGGGCCAGGCGGGATAGACGGTCAGGCCGGTATTGGCCACGTCGCGCGCGCCCGCCGCCGGTGTTTCGACCTCGCCCGCCAGATAGGCCTCGATGCCGCGGCCCTCCTGCAACTCGAACACCTTGGCGACCGAGCCGCGGCGCAGATCCAGGTCGAACAGGTTGGTGTTCAGTTCGGGGATACGCGACAGCGACGCCGCCAGGTTGGAGGCCATGAAGGACTTGCCGACCTGGGGCGTGGGTGAGGTGATGCCCAGCACCCGCCACCCGTTGGCGCGCATCAGCTTCAGTACCTGCGATCGCAACAGGTTGAACGAGCGCGACCTTTTGTCGCGGCTGTTGAAGCCGTAGAGCGCCTGGGCCGCCCAGTTGCGGGGTTCCAGGGCCTGCGCGTCGGGCGCGCGATAGCTCAGGTCGACGCGGCCGGCCAGCACGGGGGCGCCGGGGCCGGTGGCCGCGGGGGCGGCGTTGAAGTCGGTCATGGGGATGCCCATCGGATCAGGCCTGAACGGCGTTGCGACGGCCGAAGGGCCAGAGGGCGGCGAAGCGACCGCGACGCCCGGAACGGCGGGATTTCGAGCGGCCGGGTTTCAATACCGGCACCACGCCCAGCGGCGCCGTGCCCGTGACGCGGGTCAACGCCGCCACGCTGCGGATCGGCTTCAGCAGGAGTTCCAGCCCCAGCACGATCGCCAGCCCCAGCCCCAGCCCGCCGGCCACGCCCGCCGCGATCAGCATCGGCCGGTTGGGCGAGGTCGGGCGATCGGGCGTCACGGGCGGGTCGATCAGCGTCAGCCGCTCGCCGCGTTGCGCGTCGGTCAGCCGCTCCACGCCGCGCGCCTGGAGCAGCTGGCTGGAGATACGGCCCAGATCGCCCTTGATGAGGTCGGCGCGGCTCTGGAGTTGTTGGACCTGGGCCGCGACCTGGGGACCGCGCGCCTGGGCGGCGGTGATGACGGCGGTGCGGCTGCGCTCGGCTGCGCGAGCCTGGTTCAACTGGGCGATGGTGGCGTTGTTGACCGCGATCTGCGTCTGTACCCCGGAGGAAGCGGCGCCGGCGTTCAGCTGGGCCGCGGCGGCGCGCGCCGCCACCAGTCGCGTCTGAGCCAGGCGAACGTCGGGATGGTCCTCGGTATAGGTCGCCCGCGCCGCCGACAGCGCCTGTTCGGCGGCGACGACGCCGGGATCGCGATCCACCGCGCCGCGTCCGACCTGCGCCTGCAGCTGCGCGTTCTGGCGACGGATATCGGCGATCTGCGATTCGTAGTTGCCGCCGCCCATGTTGAGCGACGACAGGCCGCTGGCATTGGCGAGCGCGGTACCGTTCTGGCCGGTGAGCCGGTTGATCTGCCCCTCGATCTGGCGGATCTGGCCGTTGAGTCCGGCTTCCTGGTCTTCGAGGAAGCGGACGTTGCCCGCGACGGACGACTGGGTCTGGCTGGCGTCCAGCTTGAGCAGCCGGTCGATGAACGTCTGCGCCACCAGCTGCGCTTGCGCCGCCTGGGGATAGGCGAAGGACAATTGGAACGCGATCGATCCCTGGTTGCCGCCGCCGGCGTTGGAGATGTCGGCGTTGACCGCGCTGATGCTGGTGGCGTCGCGCATCCGATCGACCAGCGTCGACAAGGGCTCGCTGCGGCTGCCGACGTCATACAGGTCGTTGTCCTGGATCAACTGCACCAGGTCCGACCGGCTGAGGATCTGTTGGCGCACGCGCGCCATGCGCCGGTCGATCACGCTGCCCTGGTCGCCCGCGGCCCCGCCCGGCAGATCCTGCGATTCCACCAGCAGGGTGGCGGTCGAGACGTAGGAGCGCGGCAACACGAAGGCGAGCACGGTCGCCGCGATCGTCCCCAGCACCAGCGGCACCAGGATGAACCAGCGCCGTTCCCACAGGATCACCGGCAGGCTGGTGAGGAACCCGTCCCCGCCGCCCCCGGCCTCGTCGCGATAGCCCGCGTCACTCATCGAATATCTCCGAGGCGGTAGGACAGGCTGACCTGACCGCCGTAATCGTCGTCGCGGTCTATGTTACCGCCGGAGACCTTACGATAATATATAGACGGATTGATCCGCAGGCGTCGGCCAATGGAGCGCGAATAGGTGGCGTTGGCCAAGGCGTAGCTGTCGTCCAGCGGCCCAAGCGCGGTGTCCAGCCGATCGCCGCCGCCCAGGTCGACGTAGGACGCCGACAGCGACACGGCGTCGAACTCGCCCAGCTGGCGCGATCCGCTGACGCCGACGCTGGTCTGCACCTGCGTCCCCGCGAATCCGGTCGGCAGCACCGACCGCGCCGCCTGGAAGCACACGTTGCCCCGGCGTTCGCGGCGGCACAGGCTGGCGTTGCCGGACAGGGTGGTCGAGCTACCCGTCCGCTGTTCGTCGATGAACGACACGCCCAGGGCCCCGTCCAGCGTCCAGAACGGGCTGAGCCGCGTCGAAGCCGTGCCCTGGATCGAGTAGATGCGCGACGTGCCGCGGAACGCGCCGTAATTATACTTCGCGACCGACCCCAGTACGCCGAGATTTGTCTGTTCCGAGATGCGACGCTGCAGCCCGATCGACGTGCCGAAGCCGTCATAGTCGGAGACGGCCAACGGATCGGCCACCGCGTTGCGCCGCCCGCCGAACTTGCTGTTGAGATAAAAGCCGCTGCCGGTCAGCGACGTCAACGTCGACAGCTGGGCGGAGAAATCGGCCGACAGGTTCAACGTCCGCTGGCGCTGGCCGGCGCCGAACGCGCCCACCTCCGCGCCCGGCAACACCGGGGATACGACGCCCGGGTTGACCAGCCCCACGCCGGCGCCGACACCCGTCACCGGATCGGTAGGAATCGTCACCACCGGGTTCAGCGAGCCGCCGATCGCGCCGCCCAGTCCGCCGAAGCCGAACGTGCCCAGCCGGGCGCTGCTATAGCCGGCGCGCGCGTGAACGGACGCGAAGTCGCTCACCCGTTCCGAATAGTCGGCGTAGCCGTCGTACGTCGTGTTGCCGCCGAAATCGTTGAAATATTCCTGGTGGAACACGTCGCCGCCCAGCGTGACGACGCGGCGTTCGTTCAGGATGCGGATCGACGGGCTGACGCCCAATTGAGCAAAGCCCGACCCACTCGACTGGCCCCCTTGGCCGGCGAAGGGGTTGTTGGACCAGCCGGCGCCCGCCGACACGTCGGCGCTGGCGCGCGTCTCGTCGGCCGCGGCCGGCGTCGCCAGCGCGGCCGCGACGCCGGCCAGGCCCAGGAAGCGGGCGCGCCTCACGGCACCACCACCGAATCACCGCTCTCGATGATCGGCAGGCCGGCC
>Ga0325401_1008431_pt1 | contig 10030 bp, 5 predicted proteins | sample PopdelMetagenome_FD_205666 | JGI IMG/M metagenome (GOLD analysis project Ga0325401, IMG submission 205666) | Populus deltoides microbial communities from Bellville, Georgia, United States - Xylem-PdKOR-R2 | ecosystem: Host-associated > Plants > Phyllosphere > Stem > Wood/Secondary xylem | place...
AGTGTTTAGGAGATTTAACTCGTAGAAATTTGCAAGGTTTCCTTTTATTTTTCTTATTTTTTCCTAAGGTTTTCCAAGATCTTTCAGGCTTCTCTCTATTTTTTTTTCTTTCCTCCTTGTTGTGTTAGTCATGAGCAATATATTTATACATAGCTATTTCAAAATTTCCCTATGTATACCTTATTTGTGACCTTTCAAGTTTACTGAGTAATGTATCTCAAATTTTGTTGCCTGTTTATATGAAAACTAAGTTGAGATATTTCAAATTTCATCAAATTACATTCCAATATTTTTATTTCTTTGCATAACTTATTTCAATTAAGTTTTTGTTTTCATTTCTATATCCTTTTAGCTTTTTTCTATATTTTCATATTTTATAAAAAAAATTACCCAAACTCTTTATTCTAGATTTTCCTATTCATTATCATTCCCTTAGTGTAAACATTTAATTTACACACTCATCATAATATTTCTTTCACTAGTTTATTGAAATTTTTTATCTGAAGGTTTACATTAAGAAATAAAGAGAGAGTGTATAGAATTAGAAAAGGAAAAGGAAATCCTTGGAATTAATTGCAAAAAGCTCATCAAATTGGTTAATTAGTTGAAGTAATAGATTCCTTTATAATAAAATACACTTTTCTTTTTGAATCTTGATGGAGGATTGAAAATCTCCAATCATAATTTTTAGGGTTTATGAGTGGTTGTGAATGGAAATGTGAAATTATATAATTATAAGTTAATTGTGATTTAGATGATATGATTACAGATTAAATTGAAAACCAATTATAGAAAATTAAAGCATTAACTAGCCAACCATGATTAAGGATTTTTAGGGAATGAGGAAATTTGACTAAATTGTATGATTTTTTTTCTTTTAATGATGTTGGGGATGCTTGAGATTTGTTTTGAATGTCGTAATGTAGATTTCTAAATGTTTACTTATTGTGGTTATATGTTAGAATAATAAAACAAATGTGGAAATTTGGCTAAATCGTGTAGATTTTTTGGTGTTTTAAATGATGTTATGCTTAAACTTGATTTGTATGATGATGAAATTGTGTTTAATCACGATTGTGATTCATGTGAAATAGAATGCTTATGTTTGTTAAATATGGAAAGATGGAGGTATAAAATTGGGTATGAAAATGTTAGTTTGGATGGATTTTTGAGATTTTATGATAAGAATGATATAAACCAATTCATGTTTTGTGACCAACCATGGATTCCAAGCCATGGGTTGCCGTTGAAGGTTGGGGAAAATTATAGGATTCAAAACTTTTGGCTTGGAATTGTATGAATTGGATATGGTGTTGTTGATTTGTATGTTTAAGTTTTAATTGTAAATTGGTTATGATGCGTTTGAATCCTTGTTGAGGTGTTTATGAAGTTTGGAAATGGTTAAATTCTATGTAAAATATGATTTAAATGGAATGCTCACCATGTGTTTGATTAAACTTTAGACATTTGAAATTGTTGATGAAATGTTAGACATTGAAAATTATAGGTGAAATACTTAGATACAAAAATTTCAGTTATGGAAATTGGATGATGAATGCTTGAGTAAAATGAATAAATTATTAAGTCAAAAATAATATAATAGGGTGTTTATGTAAATGAATGGATATGGTAAGTCAAAAATGACATAATTGGATATTTGTGTATGTGAATGTATTTGGTAATTCAAAATGATGATTTTGGTAAAAAGGACAGGAAAATGAGAGTTTTAGAAAAAAACAATAATTTAGATTTAATGCATACCATATATGTAACATTGTATGTTAAATGCAAGTTGGTAACATGGAGAAATGTGAATTTTTATTTTAGATACAAATAAGTAGTATAAAAAGAATAATGATGTGTTTAAATAAGTATGAACAATAGGTTGAAATGATTTAAGTACTAATTAGGGATGTTAAGGAACATCCTAGGTTGGACCAGTAGTTGAGGAAGCATATATTATTGGAGTGTCAGGTATGTACTAATCACCTCACCTTTTATTTAAATAGATGTTCTTATTGAAATTCTTTTATACATGCACAAAGAGTTTTGAAATAAATTATGGAAAATTGTGTTAAAAGAAAATTAGTCACACTAGTGGAGAATAATTAGATAAATTAAATTTGTTCATATAGATAAAGACTACTTGTATAAATTAAATTTGGCGTATAAAATAAGACTAATTATATAAATTAAAGTCAACCGTATGGACAAAAACTAGTTGCATAAATTGAGTCAGCTGCATTGGTTGAGACTATTTATGTGATTTAAAGTCGATCGCACTAGTAGGGACAAATTATGTAAGATTAAGCTAATCAAAATGGTGAGGGCTAAGAAATATCATGCATATAATTGATGTTAAAAACAAATTATAATTATCAAAATTAATTAATGAGTGTATGGCTGACAAAAGAATAGGCTTAGAGAAATGAAAGAGATCGATAATGAATAATTGACTTAAATAAAGTGTTATGAGTACAAAAATGATTTAATGAATACATTGTCTTAAAGCATTAACAACCTAAAATTTCATATCATTTTTAAATACATCAAATAGTCATATTCATATAAAATCAACTAGAAGTTTTTTTTAAAAAAAATTGGTTTGATCATTTTCTTTAAACAGTCTGACCTTTTTAACTTCTATAAATAACCTTAAAAATAATTAGACCATTTCTCCAAAACAGTTCATCCATTTTAGTATTTAGATAATTTCATCTCTTTTCATTCTTTGGTCTTGTTTAAGTGTGTGTGTGTGTAAGCACTTTGGTAGATGGAGGATTAATCCATGTTGTTATCCTTTTATTTCTTATTAAGGAATGTCATTTTAGAAAGGTAAACCCTTAGAATAAAAAACACATTCATAATAAAGAACTTCATTCTAGGTATACGTATGTAACTTTTTTATTCTCGTTTTATTAATATGACCTAGTCTACAATGTCATAAATAATATGAATATTGATTATCTAATATGTTTTTCTTGCTAGTTATACTGAATTTGGGCATTTCAAGATCAAGTATCTACAAATCATTTATATAAATATCAAATCTATACTAAACATCATTGTTATAGAAGAAACAACATTTGCTCTTAATAATAAATTAAATCCATTCAGAAATGGATATGATGTTTCTAAAAAGTACTAGAACATAATAAAAATTATAAGTTCTAGTATCAGCTTACTTGACAAAGTTAATGCAACAACCTTTATTTCATTGCTAACTTGTACGTCTACTTTACCTTTATTCAATTATAAATACACATGAATCATAAGATTTAATAAGTTTCTAATCATCATGGTCACAAGATGATCTTTACAATTCCTCTTATAGTGGCTTTTCTTACCACAATGATAACAAATTCCTTTAACAACCAATGACAAGGCCTCGAGTTATGTGTTATGAGGGTCAATTTGGATTGACTTGGGTTAATTTAAGAATAAAAATGGTAATTATCATAGTTTTAAGGTTTGACTGGGGAGTCAACTCGAGGTAACGTTCAGGTCACAGATTTGAAAGGGTCAAAATAGTTAGCCCAAAAAACTTTAAAAATAATCAAAGTAACCTTATTTTGACAAAAAACAAATTCAAAAAAAGTTAACAAGTTTTTGACCCGTGTTTTTTCTCGAATCGACTTAAGTTTTGAATCAGGTTAGGTCGGGTCAATCTTTCTTCTATTTTTTAAACTTGAATCAGTCTAGGCCTTAGGTTAGTCCGGTTTTGGCTCAACTTGTCAGGTTAGTCTTGGTTTTATAACTAGCGTTCTTAAAATATTATTAATTTCAACACTTAATATAAACTAAAGTAAAAAAAAATATCTAGTTATTTTTTAAAATATATATGTTTGACAGTAATACATATTAAGGGTAAAATAATTTTTTTTAATATTTTATCTTGTCTTGTTCATTATAACTAAACATGATATAAAAACAATTATTTTGTCTTGTAACCACTATTAAATATAATTTTATCTTTGATTTCTTTTTTGTCTTGTCTTCTCTCATCTACTATCTTCATTTCTTTTGTTTCGGACACTAACCAAATACTATATGTTTGTGTCTTTTATGTGATATCTTTTATTTATTTTATTTGGAATCCTCTATAAAATAAAAAAAACTAAATTGAAAAAATAATATTAGACAATTATATTATTTTTTTCTTAATCATGGATTTTTAATTAATGGATTTTCTCTTATAAATGTATAAGATTGTTTTTCAATCTTATTCCTATTTTACTTGATCCTCTAATTTATTCTTGTTTTTCTCTTACATATATATTTTCTTTATTATTTTTAGTCAATAATCATCTAAGTCTTTTATTCTCTCTTTATTCTCAATTCACTCCCTAATTTTTTTTTGTTATTATATAATTAAATTAATTATATATATAAAATTAAGTTTGATTGAAAATATAATCTTCTAAAACATTTAGAAAATTGAGCGTAAAAAATGGGTCATTACAATCATAATACATAATAAATGTATTAACTTTAATATTTTGAAAAAAAAAAGAATACCTTGATAAATTAATCTTTTATTAATTAATGCAAAATATTAGTTTATCAATTAATTAATTTTTTATGATCCAGATATATTAATTTATAGGGATTTAATTATATAAAATAATATTTTATTGAAGTGTTTTCATACATTTTATTACAAAATATGAAAGTAAAGATTATTATTATTATTATTATTTGAATTGTAAATTATGAACTATTAATGCATTACAAGTAGAATTTTGTAGACGGAGAGCGCGAAACCGAAGATGGCGGCCACCGATCCACAGAGGCAACTCCTAACACTAATTCGCGAGTTTGCTAACGAGAAATCACAGGGAGGTAAGTGCCTCTGCACTTGTTCTTTTCCTCGTTTGGTTCCCTAGAAAATGAAGCGAACAAAATATTAATTTCTCTTATCAAAACCACGCCTTGGGAACTGTTTGAAAGGCGATAAATAACCAGAGTGTCAATTATTGGTTTCTCACATTTTCAGTAACTAAACAGAGGCCGTTTCCCGAGAAAATGCTGGAAAATAGTAGAAAGTTTATTGATCGAGAGCCAAATATTGAATGTTTTATTTTATTAGGTTTATTATTATTATTATTTTTTGTTTTCAAATTTGTATCGGGTGTTGTAAATTTTGTAGAGAGAAGAGTGATTGGGCTAGAGAAGCGAATACAAGAGCTTGGATGTGAAGTAGATGTGGCAAATGGAGAGATGGAAGAGGTGAAGTGTATCAAAGAAACTACTGAGCAAGAACTTAAAGGCTACGAATTTATGTTGGCTTTAAATGAAGCTTCTATTCAAACCCTTGAGGTTTGTTTTATTTATTTGCTTTACTTCTATTTGATTAGGTTTTTCTATTGAATTACGAACGTCTTATATGCTTGCAGGCAAGAATCTCCATTATTCAAGATGAGATGTCCTCGGTTGGATCCCAAGTAGAGGGTCTGAAGGTAGTATGATAGCGTCTCTCTCTCATTTGGATGAAGTGAGACGACTTGCATTTTTTGGTCTTTTTTTTTCTGTTTGTAATTCTTGTTCTGAACCTCATTGCATGGGTCATTGTGCTTGGGCGGTATGAAGAATGAAGAAGGAGCTTCACGGTAGAGATTGCTGTTTATTTTACTTGCCATTCCATTACATCCGAGCATATGATTGTTTGCTTCATTGAAATCGATTCAAGTAGTATTAATTGATGTCGTTTTGGTAACATGTTTTTGTTGTTTGTGCAGAGATGAGTTTATTGGCCAGATGTTTGATCTTAATGCTAAGATAAGGTTAGTCTCACTTACTAGGACCTATGTAACTTTAACTGGGAATTTGTGTAGCCCCTGTCTGATATATAATTGCATTCTTCTTTGATTAACTTCATGATTTTGGAGATGTTTTCTTCTTGGAAGATGAATTGCTGTGTGAATGCGTATGATTTGTTAATTGATTTGACCTAGTTTCAGAATTGTAAGGAAGGGGAGAAAATAAATATACTAAATTAAAGAGCTTATCTACAAGTTCTTCCCTGTTTTATGGCAGAAATTATAGTGGTTGGTGTAAATTTCATATATGTCACTACCTCCAAGTTTTTCTTTCAACTCTTTTGAATCTGAAGTAATGGCAAGAAGTTTTTCTTTGTTATAGATATGCTTGAGCTTTTTTTTTTTCTTTTTTCTTTTTTGGCTATGTATAGATATGTAAAGGACTGGCAACATATACACATATAAATTCCCCTTTTCATAATTGTATATGCCATTAATTTTTATGACTCAACCACATTCCATCTGAATTACCCACAAACTTTTATGAGCTTTTAGAAGCTTGTTAGCTTATCTTCCTGGTAGTGTTTGAGTTTAAACCAATCTCTCTGCAAGTCCTTGAACTGTTTCATTCCTTGGATGCATAATTCTTTAGGCTTGGCCTTGAAGCTTGAGGATATGGATTAATTCCAAACATTGTCATGGAAAACTTCGTTTTTGTACTGTATCTCACGATCATTGTTTTAAACAGAAAAGAACAAAGGCAAGAAGGCAGGAAAAAAAATAAAATCAAGAGCTCATGCATTTCAAGGTTTAACGCCATTGCATATGTTAGAAAATGGGAATGCAAAGATTTGAGTATGTTTAGGAGGAAACATGGATACTAGAATTATTAAATTTGAGAAAAAGAACAATTTTCTCAAAAGAGGAAAAAAAACTACAAGTGTTAGTATTTCAGATAAGCTGCAGAGGGGATGCTGTGTGAAGGTAATCTATAACCAGAAGTTGTAGATTTTTCTTCTTCATATCTCCTAACATCTTTTCCCATCTCAAACTGTATGACCTATCATATAGGATATCCTTCATAATACTTTCCTCTTGTTGCAGGAAAGTTCACAGAACATATTGATCTATATGCTGTGTTTTCCTTTCAAGTTAAATGAATAAATAAGAATGCGATATCATAGATTTGAATGAACGTTCTGGTAGTAGAGTAAAACAACTAATTTTATAACTTATATGTTAATATAGGAAATTTCAAGAGGAAAAGTGTATCAAATCTCAGAAAAAGAGCAGCATTGGAACCACGGCAGGTGTTGCCACCTGTACAGAACATCTGAACCTTTTTCCAATTGCTGGTTTTTCATATATATTTTTTTTATTGATGTTGATATTAATTCATGGCAATTCTTCGTAGTTCTTTTTCTTTTGTTTTTTCCTTTTTCTTTTTAATAAGCTTTGTGGCAGCAAGTGAGCAGAATAAAGTGTTTACTTTTTTTCTTAAAGAAAAAAAAATGGTTACCTTCCCAATTTCAGTCTTAAAATTCTGAAAGATCAAAGTAGCTGATCCCTGATTGATTTGATTCAAGTTTGGGAAACTTTTATGAGTAATTTTTTTCATGAATGAATCCATTTATCTGGTGAGACCATAAAATAAAATTCAACCTTTGAGTTGCTGATGAGTAACACTGGTTGGTTGATATGCAGTATGGATGCGGTATTTGTATTGATACTTTTCTGTGGTATTAGGGACAGGCTTAGTTGGATCATGATTTTGGATTGTGCTTCCAAGATGTTCATTCATATAATTGAACAGATTTGAATAGTAATTAATAAACAAGCAAACAAAGCCAACACTATGTAGGAATCTTGTAAAAATAGATGAGTTGAAAACCCTAATCTGTAACTCAATTAACTAGTCATAAAGGAAAGGATCAAAACAGAAAAACTAAATTTCAGTGAGTAATCTAAAGTTTGAGTCTGCTCTCTTCTCTTTTTTATACATCTAGTTGCGAAACTAGAAATATGAGTTTGTTGAAGTCATTGCGAAAGCTTATAGTGGCTTGCTAGAACAACAAGTTTTGGATTGTATGTGGCATGGGATTATATATTTGAATTTGCTCATCTTCCACAGCCAAGTCATTTGATTTAGGAAAATGTAAATGGATGTATCAGCTGCCTCAAATTTCGATCTGTTTCTTACTGTGGGTGCATGAACACGTGCTCCACGTTTGATTAGCTGATGAACTCCTAATTTGTTGAGACAATAACCTTTTAGCAACCCTATTAGAGCAGAATTTAAAGCATGGCATTTTGTATTTTAGAAGATAAGTGCTGTCCTTGTCCTTTTCTTTGGGAGGCCTTTCTCTTTGTGAGGCCTCAGCTTACTCTGACTTGTGGCAGCTTTAGAGAGAAAGAAGGGAAGAGAAATTTATCTTTTTAAGCAAATATAGAGACAGATTGATGCGATTGGGTGTGCTGGGTATGGGGCATAGGGGAGTAATTTGAGTGGACTTCAATGATATCTTCTTTCACACAGTAAATTTCTTAGCATCTTTGCTCATGGAAGCAGGCTTGCTGAACTGCAATATATACTTGTGTTCTGGGAATGTTTCATTTTTCATTTTTTTCTGCTTGGCAGTTCTTTTAAATGTTATGTTAATCACTACAACCATGGACATTTCTAGGCTTATTAGTATTAACTGAAAATTGTTTGGTCAAAGCATTGAGGAGGCATATTTGTTCTTCTCAGGATACAAATTATATAGACAACTGTTACATCCAAAGAAAAAAGGTCAAATAGGAAATTGACAAACTGCGAGGCATTTGTATGCTTTATGAACTAGCATCTAACTCCAATTCAACCCCTATTTTCTTTTCCTTTTACCATCAATTTGCAAATGCCATATAGAATGTTATATGTTGCTTTGGTTTTATGTTGAGGGAATCATGGTGTCTTTATTTCAGAACCAGACAGAAAAGCTGTAAAGAAGGTAGTTACTGAAGTTGAGTTAAGAGCTCTTGAGGATATTCTTGTCCATGTAGCTTCTCAGACAACTAAAGAGGAACAAGAATACATAGCAGAGGAGAATATTCAGAATCAGGTAAGAAGTTAGTTCAAAATTTCTATAGATGTTTCTGTTGTTATAGAAAGATTCAAGAATGCCTCCTCAATATTTCTTCGTTTCCCTTGAGAACAATTTGAGTTGCCTGTTTCTTTGCAGGTCCAGAAGGAGTATATTGACCTTCAGAGGAAGGTTTCTCTGATGGAGGCAATAGTGAAAGAAACAAAAGCATTGCAGGACTTAACTAGATATCCTTACAAACATTATAGTGTGTGGAACTGGCTGTCTGGTCATGATTAACTATACTTTTTCTTGGAGCGAGATAAATGTCCAGGCAGATCATACGATTCAATTGATGGTAAATGATATTGAGAGTATGCCTAGAAATATGAGCAGCCCATAAGAACATCTGATTTCTACAATTTTATCCTTCCAAAAACCGCCATTTACAAAAATAGCTCTTAAATGTTTCTGAATGCTACTTATGAGCAGTTTTTCCAAGATTTTTGTTTAAGTTTTTTGAAGTTTCTTAAATGGTTGGTCAATTTTATGTTTTCTGCCATCTCAGCCATCAGTAACATATTTCATCTTTTGACTTTTCTCCCAGTAAAAAGAGGGGGAAATCCCAGTAAAAGAAGGGAAAAAAGAACAGCTAAAACTTTTTGTATACAAAGTAAAAATGGATTGCAACGCTTTGCAGGCACAGTTATAGTAAAACATATGATGCATATGTACAAAATTTTAAGTATCTTTGACTAGAAACAAGCAGGCTTCTGAGATGGAACAGAATTATGCTTCCCTTGGTGAGCAGTTGCAAAAGAGATGCGTATGTCCCCGTTGTCGTGCAGATAATGTTGAGGTCCTGGGTGGCTTTCTTCAGGCAAATTAGGCAAATTGATAGTAAGTACTCTACTTGTTATTGCTGCATCCAATGAATATGAAATAATGGACACAATCATACTAGGAAGCTATTGCTCTATGTTCTATTGAAGACGCTTGATGGCCTACCAAGTGGAAAAGTGTTCTCGACTGTTTTTTGCTTTTAAAATTTCATGCTGGTCCTTTTCAGTGTGTAACCTGCTATATTTCAATTTGTCAGTCAAAATGGCCAAACTATTACCCTTTCTCTGTTTCTGGTTATCCATTATTACACTCTATTGAAGGAAACAAATCATATAGTTATTAATCAACTTTCACTTTCCATCAATC
>Ga0325401_1008437_pt1 | contig 10027 bp, 4 predicted proteins | sample PopdelMetagenome_FD_205666 | JGI IMG/M metagenome (GOLD analysis project Ga0325401, IMG submission 205666) | Populus deltoides microbial communities from Bellville, Georgia, United States - Xylem-PdKOR-R2 | ecosystem: Host-associated > Plants > Phyllosphere > Stem > Wood/Secondary xylem | place...
GTTGTTTGTTTCTCATTCCTTGGGTTTGGGAGAGAAAAGAAAAGGTTATCAAAAAATAACAAAACGGAGAGAAAGTTATTGATTGACCATATTCTAGCAATAAAATTAATCAATCTTGGTGTCGACAAATTTTATTCAATGAAAAAAGACTTATTTAGGTGTTTTTCATCATTCATCCTATCGAAAAAAGGTAAATCAAGACTCGGGGATAGTTTTGAATTTGGGTTGCTTTTTCACTTTTTAAACGATTAAATGTTAATTTAATAATTAAAATAGATTTATTAAGGTGTTTATTATGTTTCTCAAATGTTTTCAAATGAAAAATGGTTGGAATGTATTTTTTTTGTCCTTAAGGTTTGCCTTGATTTTCCAGTTACCAAAGATGGATGATAATGGGCTAAAAGCCAACCAATAGACGACAAGTCTTTTGCCATAATAAATGACGTGTCGTTTGATAAACATATTTGAGTACATAATCCAAGTCATATGTTTGACAGGTTTAACCTAACTTGATCAGGATTAATCTAAAATATTATTATCTAAATATGTTTTTAAAAATTATTAAAATTGTGCCGCCATAATATATTTTTTCTAAGTTAGACCAGGTTTTTACTAGTTTGACAATGTCACGCTTAGACTCACTTAGTCAACTGGGTTATATAATGTAAACTTTCATCCAGATTAATTTGAATCCTGGGATAGCCAAGGGCCCAACCCAACAGGTCTTTAAATATTATTTTATTGAAGCAAGCGCATTTTTTTACAACCCTCCATTATGTCTTTTTTGTGTTTTTTTTTTCATAAATTTGATTCAATTAGTTTCATACATATGTTTGTTTTTTTTATTATCATATGATTAAATAAAAAATTAATTACGAGAAATAAAGTTAGTAGATGACTAAGTCAATGACCCAAGTCGTGGGAGTGGTGGTTTAACCCGAGTCAATCCAAAACATCATCGATTCAATATTTAAAAAATGCTAGAATGACATCATTTTCATTTTGTTTTGTCAAACTAGGTTTTAAATTTGTTGACAAAGTTGCGTTTTAATCTGACCAGGCAACCAGGTCATAAAATATCAACTTATACCGAATTTAATTTGAAAACGGTGCCAAGCAAACGACTTAGATAGAGTGTCTCTAGATTGACCTAACCAACATAACTGAGTTAAATAATGCTTTTAAAAAACATTTGCACGACAATGCACGGTGATATCTTATTCTCATATATTCTTTAATACATTTACATTGGAATTATCATAACATTATTTTTTGTTTAATTTAAACTATGATTATGGTAAGATATTTTCTTAAAAAATATATAAAGAAGGATGCCTTTTTTATTTTGATTGTCAAAATATTTTTTTTTTTATATTTGTTCTTGTTGTTTTTTATTTTTATTAAATAAAAGAGAGATTATACTGACATATTTTTTTGTAAGATATAAATTATTAATTTTGTTAAAAAAGTACTTATATCTAATTAATTGAGAAAAAATGAACAACTCTCTAACTACCTAATAAAACCTCTTACCTTTTTAACGTGGGATAAAGTTCTATTTAATTACCTAATATACAAGTTATATTTTAACAACAATCCCCTACTTATCTTATAATATTAGGCGGCACCATGTTTCATGTATAAAAAAAAGTATTTTTATATTTAAACCTCTAAAGAAATAATGATTGCAAAAAAGCTTAAATTAAGATTTTATTTAATAAAATTAGAAATACTACATACATGATCCAATTAATTCAAAACAGAAGTTCACTACTATTTCAGCATTAATATTATCTTGTGCTACTTTCTGAATTCATGAACATTTACAGAGTTTTCCAAACTTTTATTGAAATGACACCACTTTATATGTTCATATTGGTGAAATTTCCATCTTACATTGAGATTTTTATTAAGAGTGTTAATCACTCATCCTCCTATTTATTTAGAATACTAATTTTGTAAATCTTGATTTCATACACAAATTAGAAACACAATTCTTACTAATAATTTTTTATTACCGATGAAACTCCTAACTGACAAAAGTACTAGTAAAAGTTGGGTTCCTCTTATTAATAAGTTTAATTAAATGGTCTTAATCTCATACTAGCATAAATGTTTCTAACTAAATCTCTTGAGAGACCTTTAGTGAAATGATCTGCTAGATTATTGCAAGATCTGATATACACAATGATAATTATCCTGTCAGAAATTAATTGCCTTGTATATTTATATTTCAAGTTGATATGTCTAGATTTTTCATTGTAAATTTTACTAAATGCCTTGGATATAGTTGCTTGACTATCATAGTGTACGAAGATAGATAACATCGGTTGTGGCCACAATTTAATATCAATAACATATTTCTCAACTATTTTGTCTCCTTACCTGTGACTGCTAAAGCTATAAACTCGGATTTCATTATAGAATGAGTTATACATGTTTGTTTCTTTAAAGCCTAAAAAATAGCACCACCTCCTAAAATAAATACTTGTTCAGATGTTGCCTTATTATCACTTGTATTAGTTATCCAACTAGCACTAATATAACTTTAAAGGACAATTGGAAAATTATTATAAAACAATCTAAAATTCATAGTCTTTTTTAAGTAGTCAAGTACTTTTATAATTTCTTTCCAATGATCTTTACTAGGATTACTTGTGTATCTAGACAATTTACATATCATGAAAACAATACCTAATCTAGTACAATGCATGACATACATTAAGCTACCAATTGCATTAGCATATTTAATTTGAACAATTGCTCTTTTAATAATTTTTTTCAACTTAAAAGAAACATCATAGAGAGTATTTGCTTCTTTGATAATCAATTGATTAAATTTATATAAGACTTTATCAATATAATGAGAATGACAAAGAGCAAAACTCTCACCATGTTTTATTGCTTTGATACCTAAAATTGCATCTAGGGGTGTTCACGGTCCGGTCCGGTTTTGTTTGGAATGAAAATCCCAACAAAACCAGAAAATGGACGAACCGAACCGAAAACCAATTCAACCTGAACTGGTTTGGTCCGGTCAATATCGATTTTTTAGGGTTGAAATCGAAAAATCTAATCACATCGACCAGCACAAAAAAAAAGGTGAAAAGAAGAAAATTTGTGAACAAATTATTTACTATACTCTCTTAAGGTCCCTGCCATAGTATGTAAAGACAAATTTGTTGAACAAGAAAATTATGCATGTTGCTCGAGATTATTCGTTGTAGGCGGAGAATGCATCAACCTTTGCAAAAGTGCAATCGTGATTAGTGTGGATGAACGAGGGAGAACACTTCTAATCTTAATATAGAAAGCGGCGTCCACTTCCAACAACTATACAAGAAAAGTGGAGTGGATTATACACCGGCTCACAATGGCTTATATTGTGTAGATTATACATTTTAGATGATGAAGTACAATAAATGGAAGCAGAAATTATAAAACAAAAACAAAAGGCCTTTAAAAATCAAAATAAAAACTAAACATCTCTTGATGGCAACCAAAGAGAGAGATGGAACGAGATGGTTGCTATTTTTATTGGAAAAGTGGGGAAATTTGTAGGGTTAGGGAACTTAGGTTAGGTTACTTTTCTATTTATATCCCTCCCCTTTTTTTAAGTGGGTTTAAGCCTTTAAGACACATTGGGTCCGATTCGGTTACCCGGTTTTAGTTTTTAAAACTGAAATCGAACCAGAACGAGTGAGTTTTCTAATTTTTAAATTGGTTTGATCGGTTTTTTATCTTGGTTCGGTGTTTTTGATTAATTTTTTTCTGATTTTTACAGTTTAATCGGTTGATTGGTTTTTTTAAACACCCATAGTTATATCTATCTCATTTAAGTTTTTCATTTTGAGTTTTAAGGTTAGATATTTCTTTGTATCATTAATATCATTCATGTTAGTACTAATAATGATTATGTCATCCACGTAGAGACATATTATTACACCAAGATTATTTATAAATTTAAAATAAATACATGAATTGTTTATATTAATTCATATAGAATAATTTATTGAAAACGATAGAAATAAAAAGTTTCCTACCAAAAAAACAGAACCATATATCCTGATTTATATGAATCTCTTGTTTTCACCACCCAATCATCTTTTCTACTTTTATTTCCTTTTTTTTTTCAAAGGGTCACATGTTAACATTAGTAAAAGATTTTGATTTTTTTATTTTTAAAATATATAAAAATAGGGTTAAAAATTTGACTACAACAATTGTTTTGGATAAAAATATAAAAAATGAAAAATGCATTGTTTTGAAAAAAAAATTATAAAATATTATTTGAATTGATCTGGTTAGGTCTTACCCGAGTCTACATCCACCCTAGTTCGCAAGGAAATTTAGCCTGGATCAAACTTTAAAATTGATGGATCGAGTTTAATATGAAGATAAATAAAGTTATTTTGAATTTGTGCCTGGGCTTCCCGTAAATGGATAATTTAAAAAGTAAAAAACCAAAACTATATCCAATATGCACAAAGCCCAAACGAAAATAGTTCGTGGTAATTTTTTTACAAAGATCACCGAATTCCCCATCTATAACTAATTAAAAATATCAAATACAAATCCCTGTCTTTCTTTTAATCGCGGGAAATGGAAGAAGCGGCAGCAACTCAGAGAGATCAATCAACGGATACAGAATCAGTAATCATACAACCAGACCTGGATCCACCGGCCATGTGTCCCGATGAACCCGACCGCCGTGAACCGAAAACCAATTTGAACCAGGGCGAGATCTTCAAGGCACTAGAAATCATCGAGAGAGACTCTCTAGCCATCGCCGGTAGCTTCACTTCTCTTTTCGCTTCACTTCGTTTCGCTCTCTCTGAGGTCAGCTTTGACTCTTCTAACTTTCTGTTTGGTTCTTGAGAAAAGGAAATGAAGTATTTGTTTTTTTTTTTTGTGATAATTGTAGGCTACGAGTACATCTGTTGATCATATGCAATGTTTTGGTGATGCTACTGCTCGCCTTCAAGAATCTGGTAAAAATAATTAGATATTTAAGAATTTGATTATTGTTGATATTAATTGTGAATATTTTTTATTTTTTGTAAATCTTTGATCGTTGTATCTTATCTTGCAGTGCTTGATGCAGCAACAAAGGGAAATCGGTACATAAATTCGTGTATGAGGTATAACTTAATTAATTAGTAATTCTTAAATTTGAAAGGTTTAATTAATCAAAAGAAAAGGGTTGTAAAATTGCTTTTATTGTATTTTTAATTAGGAGAAATATTAACAGTATAGAGAGCAAGTTCTTGTGCTCATGCTTGATTAACTGGTAAAGTTTAGATTTTTCTCATATGGTGATTAAAAGAGTGTTTAGTATTGTGGTAACGGTTTCTTTTCAAAGTGTTTTTCGCTCAGAAATATATCTAAATAATGTTTTTTTATTTTTTAATATTTATTTTTGACATCAGCGCATCAAAACAATTCAAAAACATAAAAAAAATTAATTTTAAGCAAGAAAAACAATAAAAATTTTTGGTAACGCGCTACCAGCTGCATCCCCAAACAAGCTCCAAGAAAGGGGGAAAGTTTAGAGTAATAAATGTTAAGGATAGTCACAACTTCTATAAGATGCCTTGTGCTTTTATATATATATATATATATATTGTTACCTACTCTGGTTCTGTGAAGCATAATTTTTACATGGTTTTCAAAATGTTAAGTGCAGAAAAACAATGCTGATGGTTATTTTTCTTTCTTACCTACTGTGATTTAATGAAAAATGTTGGATAATCTGCATGTGTGAAAGATTTTTGGAGTGCAACATGGTTGTAGCTGAATCTGAATGAGATTGTTCTGCTTAATTTTTCACCACCTTGTTGTTTCCCTCAATTGCTCCTGGGATAGTGTCTTTGTGATTAGAAAATAGAATCAAAGTTTTGCAGCTTAATATATCTGGACAATTAGTATTTCATTATCTATGCGTTGAGAATTGAACCTCCAATTTGTGCGAGTTTTTGTTTGCCAGAACCATCTGTCACCATATTGTTTTGCCACCCTCTTCTGAGTATAAACCAGAATTTAAAAACAGTGTTAAATAATTTTCATGTCTACTAGAGATAACTGGTTAGAGCGCTGACACTAACTTGGCTGGAGATAGTTCCTTTTGTTGCCTAACTACTCACTCAAGCAACCCAACTTGGAGTCTTGAAAACCTGTTTACAGTCCTTATTTGCCAATAGTTGATGATATTTTAAATATGCCTTTCCCAACCCGTTTCTGGAATTATGGTGCAGATTGAACGAGGAAATGAAGGGCATTGACACTCTAGCGACTCAACTGTATCCTTTGTGTTTGTTTTCTTAGCATGCTTGTTTACATGTCACTTACCCCACTTGCTGCTTTAAGCTGCTTATGATAAACCGACAGGCTCATCTTACCTACTTGGTTTCTCCTTCTAGCACGGAGGTAACCAAATGCTAGGTGGTTCCTTCTTCTCTGGGAACCACAGGCCTTTGCATTCAAGAAAGCGACTCTTTCTACTATAAAAAAATTCTTGTAGTGCATTATAACTCTATAATTTCTCTTGGTTGTCATCATCGGTGTTCTTGGGTTTCTTAATGCTTGATTAGAAAAAACCTGAGGAGAAATGTCGACGTGCTGGACTCGGCTGTGACCAAACTCCTCCGCTTTCCATGAACCCACTAACATGGAGTTACTCGCCTGAATGGTGTGCATCACTCCCGGGAGCTTTTTATAAACAACTTCATCTGCTTCCCAAGCTGATTTTACTTGGGAAGGTTTGTATTATTTGGTGAGAGGGTAACTCGTTTTAAAATTCTATCAGAAGATTGTTTTCTGTGAATTCCACATCTGGCTGCTCCGGGGAGCACAGCTGTGCATGAGAGCATTGGTGGGCTATTGATATCTGAAAGCATGAACAGTTGTTAAGCACGATTAATAACATTAGTTCAATTGCACACTACTTTCCCCTGGAAGGTGAATTGATATTCTTGACTTGGCTAGCTGACTTTTATTGAAAAGGATTTGGCCTTTTCTTAACAATGTTGTGATAGCCCTACATGATGCTCTGTAATGACCATTGCTCCTTTTCAGCAACCGAGGACGTTGATGCTCCGTCACCATTGTGACATCAAGTATGGTTCATTTCTGGATTCCAATTCCGAATGCATAGAAGGAGACACGAGCCGCTTATTGGAGATGCTGGAAGCTCCGGTAGCCGCGTTTCTGGATTTCAGGATAGACAACAGGCCCAAGTAAAAGAAAAGCCCATGAAGGCCCGAAAAAGAAAAGAGGAATCATCAACCCCTGCGAAGAAAGATTGTGGCCACGCGCTATACCCGGGGCAGTGGTGATATCATGCTGTCTCCAATAGTGCGTGACTATTGGTGATGGGATCTTGAACATAAAGGTTCTTTCTTTGAACAAGCTGGAATAGGCTTAATTATGGAGTGTGAAACCGGGAGAAGGAAAAGGGTTTTTCACGGAGTTTGATTTTTACGTTTAGCAAATGATTGTCCTAAAGTAATCACGCCTTATAGAAACTCGTTCCGCCTTTTGTCCTGCTTGAGCATCATTTAGATAAACGAGGAACACGTTCATCGCAAGTGTTAGATTTTATATGAACAGGGTTCACATTAATCTCAAATGAGGCCACCTTCCTAATTGCTCCAGAAAAATGATCCAGCTGTTACAGCTCAAGATAAACTACGTTTAAGCCCCTATAGTTAGTGATGTCCCACTTCGACCTCCATAGTTTAAGATTTTCTAGCTTTTTTTCTAATAAATAATGCTTCCCTTGGAGGTGAAATAATAATAGATAACGAAAACCAAGGAACCTGCTCCTTTTTTCTTAATTTTTAGTTTTCGAGATTTGGAAAACCTTCGTGGAATGCTGTCCCAATTCCCATGCATCGGTGTTTTGTATAAGAGAAAAAAACATGAGGATTGAAGGGTATTCTCCGAAACTACAGGAGCAGTCTGGAGATTTAAGCTTTTTCTAAAGATTTCATGAGGGTTAAAGTATGGTTTACCACCCTATGCTATAGTCTATTTTCAACGATTTGGTTGCATATCTAATCAACCCGTGAAAAAAAGAGAAGAAAAGTCATAAACCCAACAAGTCAGTCAATCAACACTCGGAAGCATTAGGAAAGAGGGAATAGGCTCCAAGAGCACGTTTCCGTGCACTCATTAAGTAGATTGTCGTGACTGTAATAAAGGTAATTAATCAACCACTAATTAATGTACCTTGATTAATGGGAAACTTAATCAGGTCCCCTCTCTATTGCACAAATTGCAGTTTAGGGACTGTTGTCAGTACAGAGACCAATTCAGAGTTCCAAATCTCTAGACATTCTTGCGTGTGAGTGGGCTACCTAACGTAGTTTGACTCGCCCTCAATAAACTATGAGAGATGCACGTATAGACCAGACCAGACATGCAATAATTTCCCAACGTGTTTGTCCTAGAATTAGCCGTTGACAGGGATAGTTTGGTAATTACAGAGCCAGTGCCAGCATGCTAGCTAGCTCTTCTTCTTTGTTCAAGGTGATCAAGCAAGCACCTGTTATGTCTGATATATAGTGGGCAAAACAAGAAAGAGGCAGAGGTAGTGGACTCCTTGTAGTTGGCTGCCCTAACACACACTCTTGAATTTGATAAAATAAGAAAGAGAGTATAATAAATCACAATTAGTTGCAAAACTCAAGTATTATATACTGAGTGACCATGTCGCGTAACTCACGACCCAGAAATATATATAGAAAGCAGATGAGAGCGGTCACACTGGGCACTGCATGGTTTGGGAAAACAGCACTGCTTTTAAAATATATACAATTGAGTACAGAGACAGACGATAAGCCGTCGCAACATCAATGTGATCGATGCATTCTTGGACCACCTAATTAATTACTGCAGGCTATTGTGCGCACATGTCTCAGTGTCGCGGTCACGAGGAAAGATGATGGCGAGCTCTGTTCTTAAAAGCGACTTGTGATAATTAACAAGTAATAAAATTGTTTTCGTTTATAATTATTTTTTTAATATTTTTATATTATTTTAATGGGTTGGTATATTTTAAAAATAAAAATATTATTATCTTAATATATTTATAAATAAAAAACACTCTAAAAATAACTGTTAAATACAATTACAAACATGCATTGGACACCGTCTGATGGGCATCAAATATGCTGAAACATAAACCAGAATAGTAATTAATACGTAAATTCAAATTCTAATGCGCGTCGGATATGACAAAATTAAACGGAGGATAAGGTTGGGATATCGAGGGACACCGCCGGAATATTCTTGCTGTTAATTTATCATGAAGAAAAGAACTCAGTTGAAATATAATTTCAAGTTTGTAATTTCACAGGGATGATTTGGAGCGAGAAGATAGTGATATATATAATTCATGATCTGCAGGGGAAACTAAACAGTAGAGGCCAATTATTCCTCTCTGCACCCAACTGATGCGGCTGTCAACCTCCATTACTAAAGGGAATTCTTTCTTTAGAATAAAGTATTTATCTTGCAAGTGTAATAATATATATGAATTAAATATACTTCTACTTCCAAGCAGTATGTACTCCATGCAATGGATCGATCCCTGTCATAGCCTGGCTTCAACTGCTGCCCCACTACTGCCTAACCTCCCGTGGTTTTTCTTCCTGTTTTTTTTTTTTTAATTAATTCTACGCTGGATGAAGTGGAAGTGAATTAAAACTATGTTTGTTTTATGAAATTTACTTTTTAAAAAATTATTTTTAAAATTTTTCTTTATTTAATTGATATTAAAAAAATTGATCAATGAAAAATATTTTCCGGTCAATAAAAAATTTAGCTTGGTTTTCAAAAAAAGTGTTTTCCTAGAAAATTTGAACAGAAAACATTTTCCGGAAGTTATGAAAAATTTAGAAATGTCATGTTATTTGCTAATTATATCAAATTTGGTTATCAAACTTTTGATTGCTATATATATTTTGTTTTAAATATTTATTTTTTTATTTCATCTTTTAAAATTTAATTTTTATATTAACTTTTG
>Ga0325401_1008447_pt1 | contig 10019 bp, 7 predicted proteins | sample PopdelMetagenome_FD_205666 | JGI IMG/M metagenome (GOLD analysis project Ga0325401, IMG submission 205666) | Populus deltoides microbial communities from Bellville, Georgia, United States - Xylem-PdKOR-R2 | ecosystem: Host-associated > Plants > Phyllosphere > Stem > Wood/Secondary xylem | place...
AACAAGTTTTGCACTCGGTAAAATTTATATATTTATTGTAGGATAATATGCAAAAGTTTGGACACATTATTTTTTGGTATCATAGGCCAAAAAGTTTCATCATGAATTTTGCAGTATAAAAGTTGTTTTTCAACCTATTCTCTTCAGGTAACATGCTTTTAGCCTATTTAATGACGTTATCATAACCTGCCCCACACAAACTATAATCTGACTTGATCGTAAACAGTCATGTTATGGTTGATAATTTACTGTGAGTTGTGCACTTATCCAATAATGGTTTATCAAAATCTTTTAAAAGTTTTAAAGCCTAACTGCATCTATATTTAGTTCTTCATCTAAAAGGGATGTTATTTGAACCTTCATTTGAATAACTATGATTCATTCTCATTGTATTTATCATCATAGATACTCTTAAATGGATTACTATTATCATTTGTAAACCCATGTTAGTAGAACTGGAAGTTGAGCCAACCATCTTTTCTAACATGATTTCACGAGGAACATAGAATTTTTCATATGCATACCAATATAAATGTTACTTGACAAATCATTTTTTAAGTAGATGCATTATCACAATATCTTTATAGTAGAGGTTTTTATTGTTACACTTTATATATAAACATCTAATTCTACTTGTACTAATATTCTATAGTTTATAAAATATAAAATTAATAAAACTTTCAATCCTTAAAAATAATCTTTTCTATACAACTATTCTGGAAGACCATAACCATCATAAAAATAAAATAAAATAAAATAAACCTTGCCATACTTCTTATTCAAAACCAGTGCCATAAGGTTTAAGTGTCATCGAAAATAAAATAAAAGTTCATTTCTTTCTTTTCAATTATCAGTTGTAATAAGCCTATGTTAATCTGGTAACATGAAAGGTTATGAAGATCCGACTATGAACCAAAATTAAAGAGAGAAGTTTGTTAAATGGAGAAAGGTTATGGAGCCATGCTTCTAGTTTGACATGAAAAGTCACTTCCTTGTTTCACCTAAAGGGAAACAAATGAATCAGATTAAATAAATAAAAAAGGAAGCAAATAGCATTTTCAAGGGCTATAAATCAAATTATAAGGAAAACCTGATACTGCCCAGAGAATCTTGTAAGATGGCTTTAAGTTCACTTCATCAAACTTAATACAAGCATTTTCGGAGGCAACATGAAGTGATGAACTCTAAGCCAAGATTATTCAAAGGCAATTATGCATAGAGTTGTCTCCCTCTCAAGTTCCACTTCACAACTTTAATAACGAATCAAATGCAATCACACACCCAAGAGCTAAAATGAAAGCAAGCAAGCAAGCAAAAACTAATTCCAATTACATCAAAGAAGTGTCAGTGGCAGAAGAGAAGAGCATCTTACTCTAGGATAGGATAATGTTTCAATATATGATCCACTGCTTTTCAAGAAGGCTTCAAAGATTTTCCACCTTATCGTCTAAGAGATCAACCTGGAATTGAAATAAATAAAATTCCAAAATATTGCCAGTGCATTCACATGTATCCTACAAGTTTTATAGTTTTAGAAGATAGCACGAAAACTGTATCCAAACATCAATCAGCCAATAACTAACCATGGAAACTGTAAGAAACCATAGTCAAAACCCTAGAAAATAAAAATATCAGAAAATCAAAAGTTGAATATGTAATTGAGGAACACCTCCAAGTTGAATCGAAGCCACAGAGAAAATTATGGAGTTTTCAATTAATTGAGAAGCTAGGGTTTTGGCTTTAAGAATTGAAGGCTTCTTACTATTCTCTCTTCCTGTTCTTGTTTCGTTTTTGTGGGGATAATTGAAAGAGTCGTTGGAGCAACGGCTACATGTACTGGAAGATGAAGAAAAGTCGGCTGGTTTTTGCTGTCAGCCGGGTTTTGGCTTTTTTCAATACATGTAGGAATGGCTTCTTTGTAGGAGAAATGGCATTTTGCCATTTTCCCCGTTGGAGTGAGTTGAATAGAGATAAAAAGCCAAAAAAACTGCATTTCTTCAGTTTGGCTTTTCATTTAGCGTTATCGTTGAAGATGCCATTATAAAATACAGTGGATTGCAATAATAGATGAACAAGAACTCATTTTTTTGTCTCCTTTTTTCTGCATGGACGTGGCTTCTCCCCTTCTCTTTTTTGAATTTCTTAACCTGAAATCATGTTTTTCAATTCAACCCTTGTCATTGTATGCTTCTCTTCTTCGTTACTTGTTGTACTAGAGGCTGAGTTTTTAGTGATCCAACTATATTGTCATAGAATTTGCTTTGTATATTTGTTGTTTTTTTACCTCCCTTTCACACTACCAATTGATTATTTGGAATTTTTTTTGTTGTAATCTGCCTTGATTGTGTAAGTTATTTTTAATTTTTCTCTTTGATTTTTTTATAGTTTTCTATATTTCTTCCAGATTGTGGAGCAACACAGGAATTCAGCTTCAATATTAGTGGTACTAATTAGAGTTGGTTTTGGTTTAGTTGCTAATGCATTGCCATAAGTTGAGAATAATTAGGCGTATGTGTGGGGCAATATAAAATAGTTACGGTAAAGAATATAATACTAGAATAGTACCTATAATATTTCTTATATAGTATACATTCTATAATATGCCCCCTCAAGCTGAGAGTGGAGGATCGACCTGAAGCTTTAAACGAAAAGCAGTAAACGAAGCAGTAGAAAGTGGCTTAACAAAGACATTTGTAAGTTGATCATGAGAGAAGATAAAACAAATCTGAATCTCCTTCTTCGCAATTCTATCGCAAACAAAATGATAATCAACCTCAATATGTTTTGTGCGAGCATGAAAAAACAAGATTCATAGATAAAAAAGTGGCACCAAGGTTATCACACCAAATGATAGGAGCAGAAATAGATAGAATCTGAAAATATGTTAATAAATACTGAAGCCAGATAACCTCAACAGTACTATCTACTAAGGCTTTGTACTCAGTTTCAGTAGAGGAGCGAGCAACTGTACGTTGCTTACCTGATTTCCACAAAATCGATGTTTGACCAAAGAGCACAAGATAACCACTTGTAGATACTACTTGCCCAATCTGTATTTGTAAAGTCATCTAATGCAAAGGAAAGACTACGAGTAATATGCATGTCATGTGTTGAAGAACCCTTAAGAGAACACAAAATGCGTTTAATAGCAGCCCAATGAGAATATATAGAAGCATGCATAAACTGATAGACTCTATTAAAAACAAAGCAAATATCTAGTCTCATAAAAGCGAGATATTGAAGAGCACCCACAATTTGACGAAAGTATGTAGCATTATAAAACAAAGGATCTGGCAGTATGATGGCTTTGGATGCAGAGATAGGAGTATCAACAGGTTTGTAAGATATCATACCAGCTCGAGTGAGGATGTCAAGTGTATGTTTATGTTGTCGTAGCATAAGACCTATACTAGTAGACTGAACCTCAATACCTAAAAAATAATGAACAGTACCCAAATCGTGAAGCTTAAATTATGAGCTCAGCAATTGTATAAAGCGTTGAAGTAGAAGAGAGTTGTTACCCAAAAGCAAATATATCATCAACATATACCAGAAGATAACAATTATAAATACCAACATAGAAGATAAATAATGAGGTATCCACCTTGGAGGTGTGAAAACCAATGGATAGCAGAAAGTCATTTAGACGAGTGTACTAAGCCTGCGGAGCATGTTTTAAACCATATAGAGACTTATACAATCTACACACATGAGAGGGGAGAGCAAAATCAACAAAACCTAGAGGTTGTTTCATGTAGACCTCTTCGGCAAGGACGTCATTGAGAAAAGCATTATGGATATCAAGCTGATGAATTTTCCAATCATGTGAAACCGCAATGAAGAAGACTAAGTTGACGGTCACTTGTTTGATAATAGGATTAAGAGTTTCAGAGTAATCAATACCTTTTTGCTGAGTGAAACCTCTAGCAACTAGGCGTGCCTTATACCTCTCAATGTTGTCATCAACTATACGTTTAATCATCATGTGCACCCACCGACTACCAACAACTTTCATTGAAAGGTGAAAAGACACTAAGGTCCAAGTTTTGTTAGCGTGTAAGGCTGAATTTCCTAGCGCATTTCACTATGCCACACCTTATACCTGTTAGCATCATTAAAAAAAAATGGTTCATAAGTAGGAGGAGATACTACCCGACTAATGGAAGCAACAGTAGCGGTAGTAGTTGTTGCGGACAGTGTTGTTTTTTGTTACCTAGGACAGAGGACCATGTGATGTTGACGACTAGCTGGTCGTGAAGGAGAAGAGCTTGTACCTGGAAGTTGCTGGAGAGGATACGAGGAGAGATCTACACAGAGTTGCAAGCCGGCTGGAGAGTCTGCGGAGGGACTGGTCGGCACAATAAACACTAGTAAATGTGTTGCAGAACTGGTCTGTTCTGTAGCAGCAGGCCTGAAAACATGAACATTTGTCGATGGAGAACCTATTCCTGCATAATGATCATTGGAAAAATAAGTAGATGGTGACAGTATGGCAGGGTTGGGCAGTGATGAAGTGGTTGCAGAATCTGTGAGCTAGGGGGGTCTGTTGGGGTACGACAAATGGCAGAACAGGGGAGTTAGTTTGGCAAGGTTGTGAAGTAGTAGGCTAAAAGATTTAGGGAGGATTTAAAGGTGGGAGGTGTGTAGGTTGTGTGGAGGGTACTGGTGTATATGTTATCTGTTCAGAATTCATAAAAGGAAAGACATCTTCATGAAAACAAATATGAAGAGATACATAAATACATTGAAATGTTAAATCAAGACAACGATAACCAAGTTGAGATGAGCTATACCCTAAGGACACATATGGAGAAGAATGAAAATCTAATTTGTGAGCATGATATAGATGCAAAAGGAGGAAACATAGACACCCAAAAGTACGTAGAAAATTATAATCAAGAGTATGACGAAACAGACACTCAAATGGAAATTTATTTTAGAGAACAAGAGTAAGCATGTGATTAATAAGATATACTGATGATTGAAAAGCATAATTCCAAAATCGTAATGGTGCACTACATTGGCCTAAAAAAGTGTGGCCAATTTCAACAATATGCTAATGACGACGCTTAACGATGTCATTTTGTTCATAAGTATGAGGACAGATTAACCTGTGATGAATACCAATAGTCTGAAAGAATTGATTTAACTTACGATATTCACCACCTCAATCAGTTTGAACATATTTAATCTTAAGTGAAAATTGACGCTGAACAAGTGTTTGAAAACGATGAAAGATGGAAAATACATCAGATTTGGCAACAAGCGAATAATATCATATATGTTTGGTATGCACATCAATAAATATAACAAAGTAATGGAAGCCATCATAAGAAAACATAGGGGCAGGACCCCAAACATCATGCCGATGACGACGCTTAACGGTGCCATTTTGTTCATAAGTATGAAGATAGATTAACCGGTAATGAATACCAATGGTCTGAAAGAATTTATTTAACTTATGATATTCACCACCTCAATCAGTTTGAACATATTTAATCTTAAGTGAAAATTGACGTTGAACAAGTGTTTGAAAACGATGAAAGATAGAAAATACATCAGATTTGGCAACAAGCAAATAATATCATATATGTTTGGTATGCGCATCAAAAAATATAACAAAGTAACGAAAGCCATCATAAGAAAACATAGGGGCAGGGCCCCAAACATCACTAAATATTAAATCAAGTGGGGCAATAGTTTTGTGACCCGTAGGTCGCAACGACAGACGCGACGACTTGCCTACTGGACAAGCTTGACACTAAGCAAGAGAACGTCTAGAAGTACATACTATTTTATTGTCGGAAACTAACAAATTTAAAATGCAAGGGGTTGGATGACTCAAACAACGATGCCACAGATCGAAAATTATGGAGATGCAAGGAGACCAAAACGCTTGAGGAATGGACGTGGAAGAAGACTCAGAGAGGACATAAAGACCATCATTACTCTAACCGGAAAGGAGAACTTCCTTAGTGATGAGATCCTTGACATAAAACACAGAAGTGTGAAATTTAAAATAAACATGATTATCACGACAGAATTTTTGAATAGATAACAATGGTTTGGTAATATAGGGCACATGAATAACATTAAATAATGTATAAATGTGTTTTGAGGAATGTAACATGGTATGTCCAACATGTGATATGTCAAGTCCCTTACCGTCACCAAAATGCAAATGATCATTACTAAGATAGGTTACAGAATCGGTCAAAGTTGCAAGATCAAGTGTGCCATGTTGATTTGTGCTGGTGTCAGGGAACCAAGTCGTAGCAGAAACATTCCCAATAGCATAGTGAGCAGAGGGTTGTTGGGTACTGCCACAAAACTAGGGACAATGAAGAGCTGTATGACCGAAATTTGAGCATAGTTGGCAGCGGATATTCTGCTGTCCAGACCATTGTCCAGCCCTTGTGTTGCACGTATTCTTCTGCCAATTATTTATGACATGACCAAAAGATTGATGTCTCTCCCAAGTGCAGGAGTGTCGAAGTAATAAATAACCCGGCAAGACCGGGGTCGAACCACAGGGAGGTGAACTATATAAATTATAAATTATAAATAATAATGATGATGATGATTTAAAGAGGAAGAGGGAGAGAAGAGTTTTAATGGCAGAAAACTCTGATACCAAGTTGAGAATAATTAGGAGGCTTAACCTTTGGTTTAGCCAATCCTTTTCTATTTATATGTGTAGTGCAATATAAAATAGTTACGGTAGAGAATACAACACTAGAGTAGTGCCTATAATATTTCCTATATAGTATACATTCTATAATACCATACATCTAGACTTGTGTATTCAACTTTTTTCATTTCCTTTTTACATTCTTAAATTGATTAGTTTTAGTTTTTTTTTCTTAGGTTATCTCCTTCATAATGTATATATTTATCTTTTTATTTTTGGGTGTTCCATCATTGTTTGATGAGATATGGAGTTGTTGTAGGGCTTCAGTTTTACTAATATTTGTTCAGGTCTTCCTTTTCTTTTCTTTTTTATTGGCTCATCTTTGTAGGTATTCCCATTATTGTGGAATATGTTGTAGAATAGGAAATATTGTGTTCTTTGATGTATTGATTTATCATGTGTAGTATGCTACATTATAATACATGTGTATTGCCCTAATCATATAAATAGTAGAGGTGGCTACCTGATATGTTAGCCTCTTAATTATCACAAACTCTGTTTCAACTTAGTATCAGAGCTGATTTATCTAAACAGATTTATGACTTCCCCCCTTCACCTTCTTCTCCAAACAGCAGCAGGATTTCCGTTTTCCTCCTTCATTATTAATTCTACTGGATTAATTCTCTGCTGAAGCAAACATTATCTCCTTCTGCTGCAGACATGTTGAAGTCTGTTTTTCCCTTCCCTACTGCTTCTTCTTTGTAACGATTAAGTGCTCTACACGATTAACATCTTCCCCTATACTGGATTAAGTTTTTTGCTAGATAAACGATTAAGTGTTCTACAATTCAGTGTTCTACTCAACTTCTGTCTTCTGTCTTCTTAACAAATATGGATCCTTTAGTTTTTGTTGCAACTAGCATCAATGTCAATTCTTCTTCTCCCAACACCAATGTCAGCGCATCCTCTCCCAACATCAACGCAACTATGTTCCCCTCTCCAACACACAGCAGGTCATCAACCTAAAACTCACCAACAACAATTATTTATTTTGGCGTATGCAGATGAAGCCATAACTGAGTGGCCAAGGGGTTTTCTTGTTTGTCCATGGCTCGTATACATGCCCATCTTCGCATAACCTGTCCAGTGACCCTTCTGTCGCCTTTGCCCGCTTTAGTTCTGGTCCTTCTCAAGTGTGTCTAACATAGAAACAACAAGACCAACTCATCCTCAGTGCTCTACTCTCATCGCTCTCCATCGATGTTCTTTATCTTGTAGTGGATTGCCTAATTTCAGCCAGTGTTTGGAGCACCTTAGAACGTGTTCTTGTCTCTTCATCCAAATATAAGATTATACAATTGTATGGCTCTCTTTAAAACCTTCATCAAGGTGATGATATTGTCATTCTCTACTTGCAGAAAGCTAAGGGATTTTTTGATGAATTAGCCTCATCCGGCAGACTTATCTCCCTCACTAATTTCAACCTTTATGTTTTTCAGGGCCTTCATGGTGAGTTTCATGATTTGGTTACAAGTCTGACGACCAAAGTTGAGCCCCTTGCTTACTCTAAACTCCATAGTCACTTGTCTACACACGAGTTTTTACACAAGAGCTCTCTTTAATGTATTCTGATTATTGCACCGCTGCTACCCACATCTTCGCAACCTCCCTCTACCTATGTTGCACAATGTACTTTTGCTAGATTTAATGGCAGTGGCTCCTCTCCTCATTGGGGGAGAGGAAAGAGAGGAGAATGGAGGGGACATTCTCACATCAACTACAACTAATATAATGGACAGTCTTATCGTGGCAACAATGGGGGTTTCTTTGGCAAAAAAACGGTAACTATGGTAGTAATTAGAAGCAGCAGAAATCAGCAAGGCAAAACCAGTGGCCACGACATGTTAGATGCCAACTTTGTAGCACGATTGGGCACTCTGCATAATAATGTTCACAGCTTGTGCATCATGAAAATCAAGCCTCGGTCAACCTTTCCTTTAGTGATGCTTCAGCAGCGAATTCTGTCACTTGGTTTCCAGATGCAGGTGTGAATCAACATGTTACTCTAGACATTATCGGTATGACACATGCAGAACCTTATCTCGGTAATGATCAATTATATGACATTATATGTCATTTACTTTATATTATTTTTTTAAAATGTCATTTTCTCATTTAAAATAAATAAATAAAGAAAGAAAGCTATCGAGGCATGCAGATCCACACACGTTTAGCCTCATCTCTTATGGGCTAGGCACGTTGACCTACTTAGACTCAAGCGTCTGGCCTTTTTTTATAAAGGCTTTTATAGCTTCTTCTTTTTTTGTTGTTGTTTCCTTTAATTTTAATTAAATTTCTTTGAAATTAATTTATTACAAATATAGTAGAGATGTTATTTTATTAAATATCGTTCAATTTTTACTTAGTTTTCGAATAAGAATATATTTTTTTTTTTAGTATTAGGGAGCATTCTTTTTGTATATTTTTGTTAGTTTTTTATTCTTTTTTTTATATTTTATTCATTGACTATCATGCACATGTCTATTTTTATGATATTATAATTAAATAATAAAAAACGATTGGCTCCAAAATGTTTACCGCGACAGCACACAAATATGGTGTTGTTCTTAAGTTTGTAACACGTTCGGGCCAAGATCATCACAGCATTACATTTTATTTATTAAAATTTATGTTTATGGTTATGATGAGTTTTTGTTATTTAAAAAAAAAATGAGTAAAAAAAATGTCAAAACAAGTGCATTAACAATATAAGAGGTTTTAATTAAAAAATTTATTTTTATTTCAAATCATCTTTTTATATATATATATATTTATTATGATTGCTTTTGGTTTTCATTAAATAAAGCACATTGCAATAAAAAACATTTTTTTTGTTAAGAAAAATAGATTGATAAGGAAAAGATGAATTATACTAATAAATTATTTTGCTTCGATGTAATTAATTTTTTTTCTTAAAAACAGTTTTGACATATAATTAAATAAAAAAATTAAATAGCTCCCGACCAGTGGCACAAGAATATTATGCATTAATTCATATCTTAGCTTGTTGATTTAACTAGTATTATGAGTCTTTTTAATATTTATTTGTGTATGTAATTATTAATTTGCAAGATTAAAAATATGAATCAATATTTCAATTAACAATTAAAGTTTTAAAAAAAATAAAAAACGCATTGACATTAACTTTTGATCCGAATCACTAAGATAACAAGCTATGCAGCGAAGTTCTATTTTCCAACATTAAAAGTATCGTAATCAATGATGTAATGAGGATATTTTTTATTCCATAATTTTTTCTTCTGCGTTAATCACGCTTAAACAATCACCGTCACCTTCAACGCTGTTGTTTGGTTCTTGTGATCGCCGT
>Ga0325401_1008449_pt1 | contig 10018 bp, 7 predicted proteins | sample PopdelMetagenome_FD_205666 | JGI IMG/M metagenome (GOLD analysis project Ga0325401, IMG submission 205666) | Populus deltoides microbial communities from Bellville, Georgia, United States - Xylem-PdKOR-R2 | ecosystem: Host-associated > Plants > Phyllosphere > Stem > Wood/Secondary xylem | place...
TATTATTGTACAATCAAATTAAAGTTTCTTGAAGAGCTATTATAATATAAAATTAAATATTTTAATCTATATTTATTTTTTAATTTCTCAACCTAATCTTTAGTTAACATTAGCAACACTTTTTCATGAACGGATAATTTTAAATTTATTTTATTAAATATAATTATTGATTTTTCATATGATAATTAATTTTTTTATTTTAAAAAACATGTTAACCACTTTATTGCAAGGGTCTGACCGACAACTACAAACTAGGAGCACTAAGAACACTGACTTGCCTTACATTTCTGAACACTACGTAGTACAATGCTAAAATCGTCGACAACAAACATGGAGTAATATCATGGTCACGACTGATTTGGTCCATCGATGGTCCATATACACTGGTAGGCTCTATTGGTACATGTGGACCATGGCTAGTCTAGATAGAGCAATCACAGCAGGTGGCTGCTGCCTCCAGCGCTGACCAGAAACATGGTGATAGGTACAGACCCTCAAGGTCTAGTTATGGATTTGGTTTGAAGGACTTGCACTTGGGACTTTTGGTATCCAATGGGAAGGTGGCAAGGAAGGCCACTTGAGATGAGGGAATTTGGGTATGGTAGGCAATGATTTTGGGTTTGGCATAGGCCAGGACTTGACCGGTGGGAATTTGGGCAAGGTGGGCAATTTATGCGATATTGGGTTAGGCAGAGGAGGTGACTTGGAGCTAGTCGATGGTGGCGTTTCATCCTTTGGTGGTGACATGGAGGTTGGCGGTGGCGTTTCATCCTTTGGTGGTGACATGGAGGTTGGTGGTGGCAATGTTGGGGGTTCTACTGTAACTGGAGGTGTTTTTGGTGGATTTGGTGGTGTTAACACAGAGATGCTAGGAGGAACCAGTGATAACGTGGGCGGTCCGAATGTCTCAGCTGGGGATGGCAGCGTTGGTACTGATGTTGTTGGTGTGGAAGTCAAGTTTGGTGGCAAAGGAGGCAATTTAGGCCTAGGCAACGGAGGAACATTCTTAGCGTAAAGAAGATGCCGAGTTGCTAAGGCAACTGTAGTGCATGAAAGTGGAATCGATATGAAGAAAGCTATGATCAATAGGTAATGAACAGAAGCCATGACGGAGCAGAGAACTATTTGAATTTGACAATTTGCTTTGGTATATATAGGGGAGGGGTGGGGGTAAGCTTACTATTTACATGAACTAAACATAGAAAAGGAAGTGAAATCAAGCCCAAAATGGTGTTAACTTGGATTCTTAATGAGCAGGAGACTTGACTAACTGGATTCATTGAGTAATTTTCTTTCAGATGTGGTTAGATTTCATGAACTGGTGCAGGTCCACAAATATTGTAATCAATAGTGTCGAATTGTTGTTGTTGAGGACAAGAATTAAGGCCTGTTTATGGCAGAAATTAAAAAAAAAAAACCCTTCAAACTTGCAAGTTGAGAAAGAATCTGTGCTAAACAATTTTCTTAGAATCTGTTTGGATATATGATTGTGTATCAAGTCCATAAAAGAAGAGGCACAACTGCTTTTGACTGCAGATCATTACAGTGTTTTGCATGCTGTTCTTGGGCTACTGCAGCTATCACTCAAACATCAAACATCATTTATTTCTTTTCATAATTCATCTCTAACGATCATTTTCCAAAACATTCTTGATTTTTCATGTTTACAAACTCCATTTTCAAAACGCTTTCGCTAATTAATTGGCTTTCTTGAAAAGTCCTGCTCCAGAAAGGCTTTGGAAATGATCTGCTGCTTTTGTGAGTTACTTTGTTATCTAAGATTGAGATCAAAACTAAATTCTGTACGCAAGTTTCTTACTGCTTCTTGATGTTCATAGCTGAATCTGAGATACAACAACTACTTATGCCAACTCATTAATATGCTATAAATATTGGGTTACCTACAATAGTGTGCAACATTTAATGCCGTCAGGACAGGTAATTTTGAACAACCTGAAACCCTTGTCCTGCATTGTGGGCAAGGGCTCCTTGAGACCATGGCTACTCTCCTCTAACACGAAAAATCCAACATGCGGTTAATTGACGGAACGGATTTTTTTTATTTAAATCTTATCTTAGAAGTAGAATGACCTACTCAGTTTGCACCACTGAGGAAAATGCCCAGAAGGGATAGCAACCTGTATTCATTGCTAATGAATTTTTTTTTTCCCTGATGTTAAATTCTTAAATCCTCAGAATTAGCATCTTATGGCCACTAAGCAATCTCTTAAAGAAGTCGTACTGTAGAAATCTGTGGCGTCGAGATAAATGCAGGATTATCCGATGATAACTGAGTCAATAACTTTTGTGCTAGCAAGTTCAGCTAGTAACTAGTCCCGTGCCCGTGCCCTGCTGCGGCTTGGACAAATTTTTTTTGTCAACATAAATAAGAAAATACAAGCAATGGTAATGTTTTTCACACCATCAGCCTATGAGTAACGAAATTGTTTGATAGATTCAGATATGCGACAAAAGTCAGATACAACAATAAAACTACACAACTAATCTTTTCTTTCTTCTACTCAACTCTTTTACATTTGTGTAGTAAGCTTCTGTTTGGGGCTATTACATTCTGTTTTGGGGATTAGTTAATGTGTTTTCTATCTGTTATGCTGGAGAGTGATCAGTCTGTTCAATGTAAACCAGATCATTATTTGACTGTAAGAAAACCAATCAAGTCCTTAATGATTTCTCCTTATACTAAGTCCTTTCTGATTCTCCAACCTGGTTTATATTAGCTATGATAGCCCTTCTTTAGCATAATGACTTTTCGAATCACTGTTTCAGGAATCGTGAAGTAGTGCATCAATGGAAACTTATCAAGGTAAGGTTTAGGTGTGGCTGAATTGTCAGGCAAAGAATTCTGCTGCTGATCTCTTTTCCATATCTATCAGAAATGTTAAGAGTAGGAAATCTTTTCTACAGCTGATTATGCTCAATGATGCTGGTTGAGGCCTTAACGTGGTTTTATCTTACTTAATTAGCAGAGGATGCTGCCAGAATAAAATTTGGTTATTACAAAGGTTTTGCAGATATCCTTATCTGGTTAAATTAGTTTTCCTGTAATGCTGAAACCAGTGAAACTCGGGTTACTTTGTTCTGATGGAGGCAAAAGCAAAATCTGTTTCGTAACCGTGCTTGTGCAACTCTGTTTCATAGATTACTTTTCTGATGCTTTGTCTATTGATGGTGTTTTGGCGTATTTCGCAATTATACACTGAACTCTGTTGCCAAAAATACTAAAAGATTTGTGTTTAGATAGAAAAGTTTATCTTGCTTAAGGATTACAAACAGGTATAAAGGAGGGTCAGGAATGTTTTCTGCAGAACTCATTTTTGTAGGACTTTTTCTCTGAAGAAATAAAGGTTCTGTTGTTAGAAATGATGGAGATGAAGATGATGAAATTGAAATCTTGAAGATGTAGTTCTGTTTATAAACTGGAAATTTTTGTTTTACCATAAGTGAGAACATATACGTACGCACGAACGTGCATGCATACATAAAGCTTCCATAACAGGCTCAATCGCGAAAAATTCCTGACGTGAATGGCATTTTCTTCAGAATTTGCTGAAGGTAAGTACATAAATGAACATGAATTGTATGCAAACAACCTTTTATTCAGTAATAATGAATTAAAATACACACATAAGTCTATGGAACTCCAATTCCTAGAAAGTAGAAAATAATAAAGCACACAAAAAGAAGAAAAGAAAAACACGACTAAGCTCACATATGCGAGGGCAACTATAACTGCATACAACTATAAGCCTCCATTACTTCCCAAGTCATAGAAGACAGACAGAATTCCTTCAAAAAGAAACATGGAATACTTCTGCACGTCTAGCATCACAAGAAAGGAACTGCAAAAGGGTAAACTATTAGAAAGAGAAGGATGAATTGAGAAAATCAAGGGCTAGTAGTTGCAGGGGGAGGGGAAAGGAATGGAATAGAGGGGATAGTTGGAATTGTGGGGATTGAAGGCATGCTTGGAAGAGGAGGGAAAGTGACCTTTGGGACTGTAGGAATGGTAGGGATTGTGGGGATGCTAGGAAGTGGAGGTAGTGTTGGCTTAGGTAGTGATGGCTGAGTTGTAGGTAAGGTGGGCAATGTGGGCTGTGGCAGGTTTGGTATGGAAGGCAATGGTGGCAGTGTTGGTAACTGGAGGAGATGACGGGCAGCCAGGCTGACGGTCATGCTTGAAAATGCCAGAGCAATGAAGAAAGCTAAGATGAAGCTTTTGCGAGAGGCCATCACTGATACTCAAGATACAATCAATACTTGTGATCACCAGAAATATACGAGTAGAAAATGAACAAGTAAGTTGTTCTGTTAGGCTTGTATGGGAAAATTAAGGCTGGTTATAAGTATTTATAGTAGGACATGGGATCCGTATGGTGATTTGGGCACTACTAGTTGGTTGGAAAAATCTGAAAGACAATTTTGAGATTGCTTGTTAGTTCACCTACTTCTATATCATATTAGTTGACTATTGCTTCTTTGGGATCATCTGTTTGGTTATCTAATTAGAGTTCTTGGACCAAACAACAAATGTTGTAAGTGTCATTCTTTCGTTGATCCTTAGTCAAGTTCTAGGCTCATAAACTAGCAGACTTCTCTGCTCTAAATTCACAACTATAAAAGTCAAGTTGTTAGTTTTCAGCAAGCAACCATGACTTTGAACCCTTGAGTTTTCTTGTTGGCAGTTCATCTTCTCATCTGCAATTCTTCGAAAAGATGTCATAGGCTCCTTACAGGTGTTGATGATGGTTAGAAGATTGGAATATGATTTGGCAAGATGGGATATTTGATGAGTTGATAATTCATAATTAATTCCTCCACACTACGAAAGGAAAGTATAGTAATGTTTTGTTACAGCATAAGTGATGACAGAACAATCTACATCTTAAAAAACATAAAATTACCTTACTCTTTTACCAGTTTTTGCAGCAAACATTATTTAATGCTGGTCAAGTGCAGGGCACTAGCCAAGTTTGCAATATAAAAGATATCATATCTGTAACTACAACTTAATGGTGCAACCAAGAAGATAATCAACACAACATCTTCTGGATGATAATAAGAGGTTGTTTGTGTTTCGGGCAATGATGATTAACATGGTAACAGATCATACAGCAATTCGTCAAGCGTCGTTAAGAGGTTGTTCATAGATCAATTGTAATTTACATTAACCTTAATCAAATATAGTTTTAAGGTACTTACTATAAACTGCAAGCCATTTCAAGCAATGTTTCACATGGTGGAGATTTTCTTTAAAAGGCGTGACCGCAAAAAAATCACGACTGCGGACATCAAATTTAAATTTTGAATCAACTTACCAAATAAACTACAATCAATTAATGATACAAAATCATTCTCTTTCGCGGGAACTTCTCGGTATATTACCGTTATTTGTTGGAACTTAAAGAATCCATACAAAACCAGTTGATCAGCAAGTAAATTGCAGTGGAGGAACATAGTTTAGTAGCAATGGTTTGTAATGCATAGAGTTAGATGAACGCTTTATGCATCAAGAACCTCTAGTCACAGGACATTTTTTCTCCAAAAACAAAATGAAAAGAGAAAACAAGTCATTAATATCTTAACATGAAACCTTTGAAAATCCTGAATTGAATCATTTCCTTGCATATAAAATATTAATATGCTCGACATGATGCATGTATTGGTGTGGAGATCACGACAATCCTTCACAAATAAAAATGGTATTTATTATCATTTCATTTGAATATCTTGATCCACAATACTCAATTCCAACCTGAAAGTATTGACAGATTCAAAACATAAATGAACTGTGTTACGGTTAAGACATTCTATTTCAAAGGAATTATTAACGTTCTAGAAGAAACTAGTCCCATATCCAAGACTGTATCCAAAAGGAGGCATTGCTGAGCTTGCATTGAATGGACTAGCAGTCATGTTTGTGTTGAAAGGAGTCCCACTCATGTTGGTGTTGAAAGGAGGCACAGTCATGTTTGAGATGAATCCAGTATTCCTGGTATCGAAAAGATGATTCCCACTAGTGCTGGGGTTTGCTGCGATAAAAGGCTGAGGAGCTGAATTTTGAATCAGAATCTGTTTGGCGTGCCTGGTCACATCCTGCTTGAGATCCTGTAAAGACGCCCTCAATTGTTGAAGCTGTGCGAAGTCAAGTTCCTGAATAGGCTTCTCCCACCAGTTCCGACTCTGACTAGCTTTCCGCATTCTGTCTAGCTCTTCCCCTCTTTTCTTCTCCACTTCCAATTGGTTGGCCACCTAGTGAATCATTTATTAGTAAGAAAATATTTTGGTTTTCTGATGAAAGCAAATTGATGCACCTAAGAAATTTCTTTAGAAAATGGTTCTCACAATATCTTCTGCAGATAATTCTTACAAAAGGAAAAACTAAATATACTTTGAAAATTCTTGCCAATCAGTACCTGAGTTAGCTGCATGTTGAGTTCGTGGACCCTAGCATTGCGATGAGCCTCAATAAGATGAAAAGCACCTGAAGTTTGGGGAATATTTCCTGAGAGATAACGTTCCGTGACCTTTTCAACAGAAGGGTGGCCAAAAGAGAAAACCTTCTTGCCAGGAGAGAACACAATGATGCTGACTTCAGCACCACAAAGAGTACAGAGTTCACTAGCCTTCTTGAAAAGGCCAGACCTACGCTTGGAGAAGGTTACCATTAAATTGCTCTCATTTGGTATTTTAACCATCTCCAACTTTTGGCGACCCTTACTCTTTCTAACCATGGTGAATCAACAAAAGAATTGAAACCACCTCACTAAGAAAGAAGAGACCAACAACTCTCTTGAGAACACTATGGATGGAGGGGAAATGGTTCACAATTTATACAGGTTTCAGGACTTGACGTTGAGAGTAAAAGCGGTCAAGATACAATGCATTCTTGGTGGCAATCATTCAGTTCTTTTCTTGAACTTAATAGCTTTCTAATTTTGGAGGGTTCAGAATCACCGAGGACTGACATATATGGTATGCATATTCAGCGTCATAATCTGCAGGGCCACTCTAGATGGTTATACCATTCTCCAATTCACCCAGTGTGAGATTTCCACGGCCTGCCTCTTTTATCATCCATTGATGAGTAGGTGAAATGGCTAGCCACTAGCCAGCAACTGAAAGATATCGGATGACTAAATCCCTTAGAATTACTGATATACTATCACTACAAGTTGTGAAATGTACCAATAATGGTCCAACATGAGATACGGGATGTCAGGAAGAATAATTTCTATACATATTACACCCTTTTTGATTTTGTATGCTAAACTTGCTGCTATTGACTTTGTTTCTTCTTACATGAGTATAGCAGAACCCGGAAGTCTGATATAACTTCAAATCAACATGTGACATTGCTATATATCATGAAACATCATTCTGTTCAAGCTTGCTGTTTTTATACATTTTCTTTTGTTGTTTCATATAGAATTGGAAAACTTGTTAGATATGCCAGGATGAAAATAAGGAGCCTGCTGGGCAATTTTCAATGGATTGCAATGGGATTTTTCTTTAAAGACTATAATGAAATCATTTTAGATGTACTGCTTGCATCATACATATTTTTGATGGTTTAGAATAATCTTACTTTCCTATTCAACAAACCATCCTTATCCGTCTGTTGTGTCATAAGGTTTTAGATTTTATGGATTGGGAATCCACAAAAAGAAATCTGTGATATGTTTGACTGATGTTTGCTGTACTGAAGGTAAGGTAAGTTCTTTACCATAACTATGGAAATTCAGATTCATTGCATCACATGATTAAGCACACACATATGGCTTTTGGAGGCAAACTAAAATTGAAGAAACATAATACAATGATCATATATCTCGAAGAGCAATCATAAATACAAAACTCCATCAAAATACAGTATAAAGAAACACAAACAGAACTTAAACAAACCCAGTAACACTCTAAAGACACAACGAAGGAAGAATTCTGGCATCCGATAGCATGAAACTGCAAGAGTGTATATATGCTCCTATACCATACCAAAACCACACTAATGGTACATACAGGTTCTCACTGCTATGAACAGAATGAAGAAACTCAAGGCTTTGTGGTAGCAGGTGGTGGTGAGAGGAATGGAATAGAAGGAATTGCAGTTGGGATTGGAATTGTGGGGATTGAGGGCATGCTTGAAAGTGGAGGCAAGGTGACCTTGGGAACAGCAGGCAATGTTGGCATGCTAGGAAGCGGAGGCAGGGTGGCTTTGGGGATTTTTGGCAGACTAGGAAGTGGAGGCAAAGTGGGCTTAGGCATTGAAGGTTGAGAAGTTGGTAAACTCGGCAATGTTGGCTGTGGTAGTGCAGGAATAGAAGGCAATGGTGGCAATGTCGGTTGAGGCAAATTAGGCAATTGCAGAAGATGACGAGCTGCTTGGCCACCCGACAACGACAAAAGAATGAAAAGGGCTAAGATAAAACAGTTGAAGCTTGCCATCTTGCCAAAATTTCAAGGCCTACAAGATTATGAACTAGAAACCAAATGAAAACAAAGAATTGTATGAGATTCTGTGAGACATGCCAGGCCTATTCTTGAGGTTTTTATACACGGAGATGAAAAGGGGAGATCCCTCTTGAACGGTTTGGTGTAGATGAGAAAACAGGACACTGATTTTGGTTTAGTTTTTGTTAGTTCACCTTCTTATCTACTTACACTGTAAAAGAGAAACATATGTCGATTGTTGCTGACTGTCTATATTTTTATTTGCTGGCCAAAAAAAAAGTGGAATTCTTCTTATCAAGCCTCCATCTTTTGCTAATTGGTTGTTGACCAGTAATCAAGTTTAATATTAGTATAATTTTGTTGTTAAGAGAATGTTGGCAAGTATTTAGAGATATAATAACATTTATTTTTGCATTACAATATGATTTCTAAAAAGTTTTTTTAAATTGTTTATCGTTTAAAAAAACTATCAAATTAATGAATTTTTCTTTATGTTTTTGAATAATTTTAATAAAAAAATATTATTTTAATATAATTTCAGTTGAAAATCACTTGCAACATTGTAAATAAGTTGTCCTTAAAAGTATGAGGAAAAAAAAAAACAGAGAGCATTTTAGCCGAAAGAATCTTGGTGCAAAAGTATCAATTAATGATAAATAATACATCAAGAAAAACAAAAAAAAAAGTAGAAATGATATAAAAAAAATAGGAATTTTTCTATTTTTAGGAAATAATTAAAGTATTATAATAACACATTAACAACTCAAATATTTCATTAAACTCCAAAAAAAAAAACTTACTAAAAAGGAGAAAATTACATTAAAAAAAAAAGTTGTCTTAGAGTATGGAAATGAGAAGTAAAAAGATGATTTTCACATGAAATGCCATCAACAACCACCTTATGTTTTGTGTGTTATGAAGAATTTCAGATGCTCATAGATTATAGATATTGTAGAAAATACTAGACTATTATATTTACTGCGGGTTAAATAAAAAATATTTTAACATTAAAAAAAGCATAGTCATTACCATTATATTTTGTTGCTTCAAGAAAAAATTTTATTACGAGCAAAAAAATTTTTATATATTCCTTTAATAAAAATATAGGGGATTAAAAGCATTATAAAATATTAAAAATAGTTATTGATGATAACTAAAAATAAATTTGAAAAGTTAAGAAATAGATGCAAATTATGATTTAAAATAGGGCAAGAAAGACATATCTTTAATCGAAACTCTTTTTATCTAAAAAACTTGCCTAACCTTTCTTTGCAAGATTTCTTTTCCTTTTTTTAATATAAAACCAACTAAATTTGATGCGGATATGATAAAAATATAAGAACAATAAATTTTAAGTGCGTTGTTGTGGGTAACTTTTTGACAATATCACCAAATACAGCCTAGCCGAGTGAGTTAACATGGAGACTCACAACCTTAACCCGGCCCCTTGCCTGCTTTGGTTTAAAATTAAATTAAGTGAGAACTAACCTGATGTAACTTAGTTAAAACCCTGTTTGATTTCAAAAGAAAAAAAATTCAAGATAGCGTC
>Ga0325401_1008452_pt1 | contig 10016 bp, 3 predicted proteins | sample PopdelMetagenome_FD_205666 | JGI IMG/M metagenome (GOLD analysis project Ga0325401, IMG submission 205666) | Populus deltoides microbial communities from Bellville, Georgia, United States - Xylem-PdKOR-R2 | ecosystem: Host-associated > Plants > Phyllosphere > Stem > Wood/Secondary xylem | place...
GTCCCAGACGAGGGTCCGGCGGCTGCCGCCGATGACCATCTGCCGGATCTTGGTGGGGGAGAGCCAGTTGACGTTGACGTGCGCGATCGCGCCGTTCGCCAGCGGCAGGTTCAGGTAGCCCACGCAGACCTTGCCGGCCCCGAGCGGGTCGGCGCCGCTCGCCGTGACGGTCTCCGGGCAGAGCCCGCCGGGCAGGATGAAGTCGAGGATCGACAGGTCGTGCGGCGCCAGGTCCCAGAAGACGTCGACGTCGGGCTGGACGAGCCCCAGGTTGATGCGGGTCGAGTCGACGTAGAGCACGTCGCCCAGCTCGCCGGAGGCGATCGTGTCGCGGATGTGCTGGACGGCGGGGGTATAGCAGAAGGTGTGGTCGATCATCAGCACCCTGCCGGCGGCCTCGGCCGCGCTGACCATGACCGCCGCCGTCTCGGCGTTGTCGGCGAGCGGCTTCTCCACCAGCACGTGCTTGCCGGCCTGGAACGCGGCCAGCGCCAGCGGCGCGTGGGTCTTGGCGGGCGTGGCGATGGCGACGGCGTCGATGTCGTCACGGGCGAGCAGGCGCTCGACCGAGGTCTCGACCTCGACGGTGGAACGGTCGCCGACGACCTTGCGGGCGCGGCTCTCGTCCAGGTCGCAGACCGCGACGAGGTCCCAGGCCGGGTTGGCGCGGAAGTTGCGGATGAGGTTCGGACCCCAGTAACCAGCGCCGATGACGGCGATCGAGTACATCTCTCCCCCAAGAGGTGTCGGTGGTGCGGTGGAAGCGGTCGTTCAGATCTGCACGAGCACGTCGACCCAGAAGTTGGTCGTGCTCGAGGTGGTCGGCCGGACGTCGCCGGCGCTGCTGACCCCGCCCCCGGCCGGCACGGTGAGCGGGCCGGACGTGTACGCACCCAGGTAGGCGAAGGTGGTCGTCGACCACCGCCCGACCGGGGCGAACGTCGACGCCGTGTACGTGGTGCCGGCGTTGACGCCGACCGGGGTGGCGAAGGTGGCGGTGCGCCAGCCCGCGGCCGTCTGCGTCGTCGTCGCGGTGCCCATCAGGGTCCCGTCCGGCGCCCAGAGCTTCACCGTCCTCGCGGTGTTGGTCGAGGCCGCGTAGTAGCGGATCGCGGTCACCTTGCCGGCGCGCGAGGAGCTGAAGCGCACGCCCACGGTCGTCGGCGTCGTGGTGGTCGAGGTCGCCGACGGCGTGCGCGACGTCGTGTACAGGCTGAAGGTCTGGGCCGCGGTGGTGAACGACCACGTCGTGGCGGCGGGCATCGGCACGCCGGCGGCGCTGGTGGCCCGCACCGAGACGGTGTAGGTCGTCGAGCTCGTCAGGTCGGCCGTCGGGTTGAAGGTGGCCGTCCGCGCGGTGGTGCTGTAGCTCAGCGCGCCGGGGACGGTCGCCCCGCTCGCGGTCTTGACCGTCATGGTCAGCGAGCTGGTGCTGATGGCCCGCGCGAACGTCGCCGTCACGTTGACCCCTGCGGCCACGTTCGTGGCCCCGGCCGCCGGGACCTGGCCGGTCACGGACGGGGCGTCGGTGTCGGTGGTGGTGAAGGACCAGGTCCGCGGGGCGGCCATGGGCACGCCCGACGGGTTCGAGGCCGTCGCCGTGGCCGTGTAGCCCGTGAAGCTGGCGAGCGCCGAGGCCGGGGTGAAGGTGGCCGTCCGACTGGTCGGGTTGTAGGTCGTCGCGCCCGTCACCGCTGTCCCAGCGGCCGACCTCAGGCCGAGCTGCACCGTGTCGGGGTCCACAGCCCGGGCGAAGGTCGCCGTGACGGTCGTCGTGGCGCTCACGGCGGCCGCACCGGAGGCGGGCGAGACCGCGGCCACCGTCGGGGCGACGGTGTCGGCCGTGGTGAAGGTCCAACTCTGCGGCGCGGGCATGGCCACGCCGGAGACGTTCCTGGCGGTCACCGAGGCGCTGTAGCCCGTGAGATCGCCCAGTACGGCGGCGGGCGTGAAGGTGACGGTCCGCGACGTCGCGTCATAGGCGGTGGTGCCCGTGATGGCTGCGGACGTGGCGGCATTCGTGAGCGTCATCGCCACGGTGGCGGGGTCGACCGCCTTGACGAAGGTGGCCGTGACCTTGGTCGAAGGGCTCACGCCAATCACCCCGGGTGCGGGTGCGGTCGTCGCGACGCTGGGAGGCTGGGCGTCGGCCGTCGAGAAGCCCCACGTCCGAGGAGCAGGCATGCTCAGGCCGGACGTGTTCCGGGCCGACACCGACACGGTGTAGCCCGTGTCGTCGGCGAGCGGTGAGGCCGGCGTGAACGTGGCCGTGCGGGTGGGCGCGTCGTACGTCGTCGTGCCCCCGAGCACCGCCGCGGTGTCGGTCCGGGCCACCGTGAAGAGCGCTGACGCCGGGTCGATCGGCGAGGCGAAGGTGGCCAGCACCGTAGGCCTCGGGTCCACCCCGGTCGCGCCGTCTGCAGGACTGACCGTCGTGATCGTCGGGGGCTGCGTGTCCGCGGTCGTGAAGGTCCAGGTCCTCGGGCTGGATATCGCGACGCCCGATGCGCTCGACGCGCTCGCGGTGGCCGTGTAGGCAGTCGCTCCCAGGAGGGGGCTCGCCGTGGTGAAGGTCGCCGTGCGGCTGCCCGCGTCGTACGCGACCTGGCCCGGCACCCCCGCTCCGGTCGGGTCGGCGAGGCTGATCTGTAGCGTGGTCGGGTCGATTGCCGCGCTGAACGTCGCGCTCGTGGCCGTCCCGGTCGCGACCCCGGTCGCCCCGGAGACCGGGCTCGTCGAGCTGACCGTGAGGGGGGCGTCGTCGTTCGTGTCGAACACGACGTCGACGTAGTAGTTCGTGTTCGCGTAGGTCTCGTTCGGGAAGCCGTCGCCGTAGTGGTAGGCGCTGCCAGGGTCGACGCTCTTGAGCGGGGTGTTGGTGACGGGCGTCGCGAAGTAGTTCAGGTCGGCTGCGTAGTGCCCGTCGGGTGCGTAGTAGGCGGCGACGTAGGTCGTGCCGGCGCTCACCGGGACGTTGCTCGAGAAGTTCGCCGTCTGCCAGCCGGTGCCGTTGTCGCTGAACGTTAGGGAGGCCAGCCGGTCGCCGGTGGACGAGAAGAGCGTCCCCGTGTGGGTGCCCGTGTTGCTGGCGTCGCGCCAGTAGCGCAGGCCCTTCACGTAGCCGTTCGTCGTCGGCGTGAACTTCAGCCCGAGCGTCACGGCGTCCTTGTCGCCGGAGTCGCCCTGGTTGGGCTGGGTGGAGCTCTCCATGAGGGAGCAGGGACAGGCCGCGGCGCCGGACGTGGTGAAGCCGAAGGTCACGCTGCCGCTCATCTTGGCGCCGTCGGTGCTGATCGCGCCGCTCACGGTCGCCGAGTACCGCGTCCCGGGATCCAGGCTGCTCGACGGGACGAAGGTCGCCGTGGAGCCCTGGGACTCGGTGCCGTTGTTCCCGTCGACGGCCGCGCCGTCGGCCGCCCGCTTGACGACGATGCTCGCCGAGCCGGGCTGGATCGGGACGCCGAAGCTCACCTGGACCTTGTCGTCCACGGGGACCGAGGTCGCGCCGTTGCCCGGAGACGTCGAGAGCACCGTCGGTCGGATGCCTGCCGGGGTGAAGACGGGGTCGACGAAGTAGTTCGCCGCCGAGATGCTGGTCGGCGCACCGCCCGAGGAGTAGGTGAAGCGGCCCGCGTTCGACGCAGTGCTGAGCGGCCCGCTCGTCACGGGGTCGGACAGGCCGTTCGTCGTGTAGCCGTACCGCCCGTTCGAGGTGTAGGAGACGACGTAGGTCGCGCCCTTCGTAATCTGCTGGGGGGCCGGGAAGGTCACCTGCTGCCAACCCATGGAGGACTCGGTGGTCGTGGTGGCCTCCGCGATCTTCGCCGACCCGGACCAGAGGTCGACGGTGTGCGGACCGACGTCCTCGAAGCGCTTGTAGAAGCGCACGCCGGGTACCTGACCGTTCTGGGTGGCCACGAAGGCCGTCCCCAGCTTGACCCCGGGGGCGTCGTTCTCGGGCCCTGCCGTCGGCTGGTCGGAGTCGTTGAAGAGCGTGCACGGGCAGTCGTTGGGGATCCCGTCGGGGTCGACGGTGGAGAAGGCCCACTGGAACGGCGACGCGAGCGTGCTCGAGTTGACGGTGGCCGTGTACGTCGTGCTCGCGCCCAGCACCTGGGCCGGGTTGAAGGTGACGACGGTGTTCGTCGCGTTCCAGGTGATTGCACCGGGGGTCAGGTTCTGCGCGCCGTCGACCACCTGCAGCATCACCGTCGACGGGTCGACCGGCTTCGAGAACGTCGCGCTGACGAGCGAGGCCGTGGCCACCGAGCTCGCTCCGGACTTGGGCGTCTGGGCGACGACCGTCGTCGGGCTCGTGTCGGTGAGCGAGAAGACCGGGTCGACGTAGTAGTTCGTCTGGTGGTACGAGGTGGCCGGGAACGCGGTGCCGCTGGAGAAGACGCCGTTGCTCACGCCGCTCCCGCCCGGAGCGGTCAGGGTGCCGGCGCCGAAGGACTTGGTGAAGAAGTACGAGTCCGCCGCGTAGTGGCCGTTCGGTGCCGTGTAGGCGGCGACGTAGGTCTTCCCGGTCTGGACCGCCACGGGCTTGTCGAAGACCAGCGTCTGCCACCCGCTGCTGGTCTCGTTCGCGAAGACGCCGGCCGCCAGGATGCTCCCGGTGGAGGAGTACAGGGTCCCGGTGTGGGAGCCCGTGTTGGCTGCTGACTTGTAGAACCGCACGCCGCTCACGAAGCCGGAGCTCGAGGTGGTGAACCTCGTCCCGAGCGACACCGCGGACCCGTCGCCGGAGTCCACCTGCTTCGGCGTGGCGATGCTGAAGATCGTGCACGGGCACGACGAGCTCACTGCGACCGAGACGGGCGCGGAGGTGTTCGCGGAGTCGTCGGACGCCCGCAGGCCCGTGTAGGACCAGGTGGTGGTGCCGTCCGCCGGGTGGAAGGTCGCTCCGCCGTCGACCGAGACCTCGACGCCCGCGACCTGGCCGCCGACGTCGCTGGCGGTCCCGCTCACGGTGAGCAGCGAACCCTCGGAGAGGTCCTTGCCCGGGGTCGGAGACACCAGGCTCACCGCCGGCGGAGTGGTGTCGGACGACGGTGTCACGGCCGCGATGCCGGGAGCCGGCGTCGTCGCCGGGGCTCCCATGTCGGTCAGCACGTTGACGGTGGCCTGGCGCATCCGGGGGTCGGCCGTCGTGCTCGCCCCGTCGTGCGCGGAGTCGAGGCCCCAGGACCACTGGATCGTGCCGGCGGAGAAGACGAGGGCGCCGCTGGCCGCGCGGTAGAGCGTGATGTGGTGCGTCGTGGTGCTGGGCTCCACCTGGTTGCCGAAGTCCGTCAGGTACTCGGGCGTGCTCCCGGTCGCGGTCGACATCCGGATCAACCCGGCCGGTCGGTAGCCGTTGTCGACGTCCTCGTTCGACTCGTACCCCACCGTGTGGTCGCTCAACGAGGCTGTCGTGCCGCTCGCGAGCGAGGCGAGAGAGCTGCCCCGCCAGATCCGCAGCTTGCCCTCGGCCGAGCTCACCTGGATCGGGAAGTCGTCGAAGTTGGCCTGATACTGGGTGCCGATGAGCGCGTTCTCCGGGCCGTAGCCGTAGCCGAGGTCCCCGAAGCGGGGGTCGCGCCAGGTGGCCTGGACGTCGTTCCCGGGCCGGTCGATCCGCGTGTTGGCCCAGGTGTCCTTGTAGTCGACCAGCGTCCGGTTCGGGGTGCTCGTCCCGTCCTGGGACGGCTCGAGCAGCGTCTTCCAGTAGATGTCGTTGCCACCGAAGAAGGCCAGGTTGACCTTCGCGTCCCGGGCGTCCGTCACGTTCTTGCGCTGGTCGGCGGTCCAGTACTCGTCGTGGCCGACGGAGAGGAACACCTTGTGCCCGGGCAGGAGCGTCGGGTCGGTGGCGACGTCGATCCCCGAGACGTAAGAGACGTCGACCCCGTTCTGCTCGAGCGTGCGCAGCATCGGGTACTCGTTGGAGAAGAGGAAGTCGCGCCCGGAGTTGTAGCCCCGTGTCGAGTAGGGGCGGTTGTAGCTCAGCTTGTACGCACGGCCGTTCGCGCCGCCCTGGTAGAAGTTCGAGCCGCCGTAGGTGTTGTAGGCCTGCCAGGTGGCGTCCGAGGTCTGGAACAGCGCGGCGGAGGTGTTGCCGTCGTTGCGGACGACGAACGGGATGTGCGAGTCGCCCTTGGTGTCGCCGCGGATGAGCCGGGCGATGTAGATCCCCGATGTCGATCCCGAGGGCACGTTCCAGGAGGCGGAGACGGCCCAGGTACCGCAGTCGACCAGCTGCGTGGACTCGTCGGTCGCGCAAGGGACCTGCGTCTGCGGGAGCGGCGCCGAGGGGGAGATGGTGGTGACCAGCCGGGCGCCGTTGCCCTGGTACCAGCCGAGCCGGTAGATCTCGATGGTGTACGCGCGTGCGTCGGTGTCGATCTTGAAGTCGATGCGGGAGCCGGCGTCGACGCTCGTCGCCGTGGCGAAGCCCTGGATGGAGGGGTCGCCCGTCCCGTCGACGTCCCAGACGCTCTGCGGCGTCCCGGGCAGCTGGTTCTCGCAGACGATCGCGTTGCCCGAGCACGCGGCCGTAGCCGTCTGCGCCGGGAGCACCAGGGCGAGGGCGATCGTCGAGAGCGCGACCAGGACTGCGATGACTCGCGCTCGCGCTGCTCGGTCCCGCGACCCGCGCCCCAGCTCGTCCTCGTGTTCGCGCACGTCGCCCCCCGGTCGTGCCGCCGCTCGCACGGCGCTGCCCGTCACCCCCCGCGACGGGTGCTGGCGGCGGTCCTGTGCCTCGCCTGTCGAGGTGCGGCACGAAGGACCGGTCTCCGCCGGCGGGTCGACCTTAGGCAGAGGGGGCGAGCGCCACGGCAGGAAGCAAGAAGATGCTGAGAATCAGTTGAACGTGTAGATCGTTGACATCGATTCGGGAGCCGCTGGTGCGGGTCCGAGCGGTCCGACTCCGCGAGGTCGGGGCTGGACTCCGGTTGCTCATTCCTCCGGACGGTCCACGGGTTGTCCGTCGGTGAACCGGTTCCCGCTCCAGACGTTGCCCTTCGGGTCTCCGACCTTGTTGAGGCTGTTGGTCGGTCCGAAGACCCCGCACCGACCCGAGCTGCCGCGCCCGAAGACGTTGCCGGTGACGGTCACGTTCAGCGGGGCAGGGTGGGGCTTGCCCGGGTAGTAGCCCGGGTTCAGGCAGTACCCGGCCTGACGGTCGACGCTGGTGCTGACCGGGTTCCGGTCCTGTGCGGTCCCCACCAGGTAGTTGTGGTCGACCGTGATGTTTTGGACGGGGTCGAAGTCGCCGTAGAAGCCGATGGCTGCCGAGCAGCCGGCGTCACCGTCGGTCTTGGCGTCGCCTGACTCCCAGTCGCCGCACGAGGCCCAGTTGTGCCGGATCACGAAGCTGCCGGAGGACATCCCGTTCGAGCCGAAGGCGTTGTAGTGGTACGCACCTCCGAGCTGCATGCCGTGGACCCAGGAGTCGACGGCCTCGCAGTTCTGCTCGCACTTGATCACGCCCTGCGAGCCGTGCGAGTTCACGCGGGTCACGAACATGTTGGTCCGGCCGACGTTCTCCCACCATGAGAGTCCGTCGGGCGCGATCTCGGTGTCCGTCACCACCGTGGGCCCGAACCGGCCCTCCTCGCTGTAGACCACACCTTTGACCAACGAGTTGCGGATCGTCACGCACGGCTTGTCTCTCGTCCTCGCGCCGTTGCCGGCCTGGATGAGGAGGTCCTGCGACACGACCTTGGCGTCGATGACGACGCCGCACGTACGGATCGTCGTCGGTCCGGTGTAGGCGCTGAGCTTCACCGGGGCGCGGGTGTCGCCCGGCAGGCCGTGGGGGTAACCGGTGTTCTGGGGACCGGGCCAGCACCCGCCCCACGGGTCTGCCCCGCCCGGGGTGCCGGCGGCACCGACGCACCCGGACGCCGCGCCGGAGGGCGAGGTCGAGCTCGGCCCGGGCGTCGGCGAGGAGCTCGAGGTGGGACCCGAGGTGAGCGACGGTGTGGGCGCCGGGCTGGCCGAGTGGTTCTGCAGCTGCGCCAGCTGGGCCTCGATCCGCTTCAGAGCCTCGTCCTGACGATCTTCCCGGCAGGCCGTGTAGGCCTTCAGCTTCTCGATCGTCTTGCTGCTGAACCGCGCGTCGCACGGGTCCTTCGTGGCACCCACCGCGACGATGCCGCCTCCGAGGACCAGCCCGACCACGAGGGCGAAGAGGACCGTGAGAGCCGTGCTCCGACGCTTCACTGGAACTCCTTGAGTGACCCTGGGACCGGCGTACACCAGTCAGATCGCTCCTGAGCCGTACTGCGTTTCACCAGACAGCAGGCTTCTGCGACCGGACCGGCGGGGCCGCCGAGGTCGCCCTGACACACTGAACCCCGTGCGTGACGTCGTGGTCCTGGGCAGCACCGGTTCGATCGGGACGCAGGCGCTGGAGGTGGTCGGTCGCCGTCCCGAGGAGTTCCGGGTGGTCGGCCTCGCGGCCGGGGGAGCGTCCGTCGAGCTGCTGGCCCGCCAGGCGCTGGAGACCGGCGCAAAGGTCGTCGCCGTCGCCCGGGCGAGCGCGGTGCAGGACCTCCAGCTCGCCTTCTACGCCGAGGCGAGCCGGCGCGGGTGGTCAAGCGGTGAGGCGACGCTGCCCAAGATCCTCGGCGGCCCGGACGCCGCGACGGAGCTCGCCGGGATGCACTGCGACGTGGTCCTGAACGGCATCACCGGGTCGACCGCGCTGCGCCCGACGCTGGCGGCGCTCGCGGCGGGGACGACGCTGGCGCTGGCCAACAAGGAGTCGCTGGTCGTCGGTGGGCCGATCGTGCTGGCCGCCGCTGCCCCCGGCCAGATCGTCGCCGTCGACTCCGAGCACTCGGCGATCGCTCAGTGCCTGCGCGGGGGACGTGCTGAGGAGGTGGACCGGCTCGTGCTCACGGCGAGCGGGGGACCGTTCCGCGGGCGTACGCGGGCGGAGATGGACGACGTGACCCCGGCGCAGGCGCTGGCGCACCCGACCTGGGACATGGGCCGCGTGATCACCACGAACTCGGCGACCCTGGTCAACAAGGGGCTCGAGCTGCTGGAGGCCCACCTCCTCTACGGCGTGGACCTCGACCGCATCGACGTCGTCGTCCACCCGCAGTCGCAGGTGCACTCGATGGTGCAGTTCGTCGACGGTTCGACGCTCGCGCAGTGCTCGCCGCCGGACATGCGCCTGCCGATCGCCCTCGCGCTGGGCTGGCCCGACCGCGTCCCCGGTGCCGCGGCGGCCAACGACTGGTCGCGCCCGACCAGCTGGACCTTCGAGCCCCTCGACGACGAGGCGTTCCCCGCCGTCGAGCTGGCGCGGACCGCCGGACGCCACGGGGGTAGTGCGCCCGCCGTCTACAACGCCGCCAACGAGGTCTGCGTCGACGCCTTCCACGAGGGCCGGCTCTCCTTCCTGGGCATCGTCGACGTGGTCGCCCGCGTCCTCGCCGAGCACGTCGGCGAGCACATCGGCGACGAGGCCGCGGAGCCTGCGGGCGGGACCGGCGCCGACGTACGCTCGATGTCGGCCTCGAGGTTGGTCAGCAGCGCCGAACTCACCCTCGAGGTGGTGCTGGCGGCCGACGCCTGGGCGCGCTCACGCGCCGCGGCCCTGGTGGAGCAGCCGTCGGAGCAGCAGACGTAGGAGGAGCGCAGCGGTGGACCTGGTGATCTACGTCCTGGGGGCCGTCGTCTTCTTCGCCCTCGTGATGGCCTCGATCGGCCTCCACGAGATCGGGCACCTGGTGCCGGGCAAGCTCTTCGGGGTCAAGACGACGCAGTACTTCGTCGGGTTCGGCAAGACGTTGTGGTCGACGCGTCGCGGCGAGACGGAGTACGGCGTCAAGGCCATCCCGCTGGGCGGATACGTGCGGTTCGTGGGCATGTACCCGCCGGACAAGGCGCACCCGGACCAGGTCCGCAGGACGCGGACGGGGCTCTTCCAGACGATGACCGACCAGGCCCGCGCCGCGGAGTGGGAGGACATCCGGCCCGAGGACGACGGCCGGCTGTTCTACCAGAAGCGCGGC
>Ga0325401_1008457_pt1 | contig 10014 bp, 8 predicted proteins | sample PopdelMetagenome_FD_205666 | JGI IMG/M metagenome (GOLD analysis project Ga0325401, IMG submission 205666) | Populus deltoides microbial communities from Bellville, Georgia, United States - Xylem-PdKOR-R2 | ecosystem: Host-associated > Plants > Phyllosphere > Stem > Wood/Secondary xylem | place...
ATTATTTCTTGCACGCAAAAAGAATAGGATACTCTTTATTCAGTTGTTGGTGGGACTTCGGCTCCTTCATCAGCACGAGCTGCAGCAGCAGCAGCTAGCTCTGGCTTAATCTCCTCAAGTTGCTGAACAACTTGTTCGGCTTCAGGACGAGCTGCTGGTGTGGGATCAACACAATGCAGAGCTAATTTCAAAGTGTTAAGCAACTCATCATCACCTATAGTTTGTGCATCCCTCATAATCTCTAAATCAAAGACTTCATTAGTCCACTCTTCCTTCACTATTGATGCAACCCATTGTGGCAAATCCATGCCATTCATTGGTTCACCTGGTGATTTCCCAGTCAAAAGCTCTAAAATGATCACCCCGAGGCTGTACACATCAGTCTTCGTGCTGGCGTTCTTGAGTTTTGAGAGCTCTGGTGCTCGATAGCCGAGTGTTCCAGCAGTGGCAATCACATTCGTGTTTGCAGCAGCAGTCATGAGCCTGGAGAGGCCAAAGTCTGCAATGTGTGCATTAGTTTGCTCGTCTAGTAATACGTTGCTTGATGTGAGATTCCCATGAATGATGTTCTCTTGGCTGTGGAGGTGATTTAGTCCACGCGCAACGCCAATGGCTATGTTCATCCTTGTTGGCCAATTGACAGTGGTTTCAGGCCCACGAGCTGCAAAAGAAAGATTAAGGTAGACAAGAATCGCTCCTGATGGTTAGGAATTTGCATACCAAGACAAGGCCAGTTATTACTTTTTCTTTAAATTTTTCATTCCAACCTCGGTCTTTAATTCCTTGTTCCCATGAAGCATAATAGACAGTTCTTGCTCAAAACTCATCTTTTACACCAAAACTGTACCTCACAAGTTCAATACAATCATTAACAACATCTTTTGGCTTTTTAAGATTCATGAAAGCATGATCATAAATTTCCTTTGTTCCAAACCAAGTGTTTCATGCTACTTTCAGCCTTCTTAATTTTTATTTCATCTTGATTTTAGTTCTCTAAAATGATTCCTAAATCATGAATTAATACAAGCAGTCAAAATGAATCATTAAATGTGCAGATAGTGTAGATGACATAAAAACTTGTAGAATTAACTTACCATGGAGGTAGGATGCAAGGCTCCCTTTATGCATGTAGTCAAAAACAAGAAGCTTCTCTCCTTTGGGACCTAAATAATAAGCCCTTAGTGCTAAGAGATTTGGGTGCCTAATCTTTCCAAGAGCAGCACCCTCAGTCTCAAACTCCCTCTGCCCCTTTGTAGTCTTCTCCCTCAACCTTTTCACCGCAACTTGATTTCCATCCTCTAATGTTGCCTTGTATGCTGTTCCGTAAGTGCTCTTCCCCATTATCTCCGCAGTTGCACACAACAAGTCATCTGCTGTAAACAAAAATGGGCCATCAAAGTGGACTAACTTCCCACCCATTTCACCTCCAGATTCAACTTCAGGACCTGCCGCAGCACCTGTTTTCTCACCTTTCCCTGGGAGCCCCTGCGTAGTAGTTTTGCCACTCTTTTCTTTAGAAGCAGACCTTTTCTTCATCAAACAACAGAGCAGAATGGAACAGAGAAGCAGCAGCACAACTAAGAGGATACCAGCCGCTATGAGGCTGATGTCTTTGGTGCTAAGTTTTCGGTGATGATGTTTCGGTGATCCTTTTGTTGGAGCTGGAAGAATTTCTGGAGGGGGTGAAGGACATGGGGTTGAAATGCTATAGCCACATAGCTGAAGGTTTCCCACAAAGGAGCTTGAATTGAACTTTTTAGCAATAGAAGAGGGAACAGAACCAGAAAGGTTGTTGTAAGAAACATTGAAATAAGTGAGATTGGCTAGGCGAGCAAGAGAAGCTGGAATTTCTCCACTAAAATTATTTTGGGCTAAATCAAGCTGGTTGATGCTAGAAATGTTTCCAATAGAAGCTGGGATAGGGCCTTTGAACTGATTGTTTTTCAGGTTTAGCATTGAGAGGTTATGCAATCTATCAAAACCTTCTGGGATCTGATTGTCGAGACGGTTTCCCTCAAGATTCAGAGAGACTAACGAGGTTAAATTGGAGAAGCTAAATGGAATGCTTCCACTGAAAGCATTGTTTGAAATATCTAGCTTTTGGAGCCTTGAGAGACTCCCCATTTCATAAGTTATGGCTCCAGAAAGCTGATTGTGACTAAGAGAAATCTCTTGAAGTAAAGCCAACTTGCTAAGACTAACAGGAATAGTTCCAGAAATGCGATTATGATCAAGGGTCAAGAACTGAAGGAGAGAAGAATAGTTCCCTTTACTCCCCCAAGAATCTGGGATTGGCCCAGAGAGGTTGTTGTGTTGGATAGCAAGGAATATGAGAGAAGGGGATTGAGTAAGACCAACTGGGATCGACCCCATTAACGAATTAAAGCTCAAATTAAGTCTATATAACTTAGTAGAATTTGTAAGACTTGGAGGAATTGTACCAATGAGTGAATTGTTACTTACATCAAGACTCTGAAGAACAGGACAATTACCAAGTGAGGGAGGAATAGAACCTGAAAGCCGGTTGTTGAAGAGGTAAACCCCTCTAAGATTGTGAAGAAAACCAAGAGAAGAAGGGACAGTACCGCCAAGAACATTGTCATGTAAACTAATCTTCCTGAGTGCTTGAAGCTGACCAATCTTCTCGGAGATTCTGCCACCTAGTCCCTTCCAAGGAAGCTGGATAGCAATAACCTGTCCTTTGACACATTTGATTCCTACCCACCTACCAGAGCAAGCTCCATATCCACTATCATTCCAGCTGCGTAAAAACCCTTTGAAGTCAATCAGTTCATTCTTTATAGCTCGAAGAGATCGATAATCTGATTGGGTGACAGCTACACCGTCCCCTTTTTGGCTCGAAGCAAACTGGGGCAAAAAAACTAGTAGAAACAAGCATAAGTGTGCACATAGAAAGCACTTGTCGCGGGAATGACAAGTATTTTCCATGAACAACTTCAAGAAACAAGAACGTTGAAAGAAATGAAGAGAGTTTCTAAGAGTGTCTGCACTCTCCTCTCTTGAAGAAAGAAAGAGAATAGCGAGGAGAAATTTGGTCCGTGAGGGAGCAATGTGATAGTGGAGGTTAGAGAGGAGATAAGGGGGGGGACAAAAGGAGGGGGAGGGTGTAGTTTCTTCTCTGCTTCCAACGGCTAGTTTTACTTGTATACAATATGTTACTGAACGTTCATGAGCTGCTGAACCAGTCTTCAACCTGAACAGGGACCCTCCTTCAACGGCTATATTTCTTGGTCAGGGAACAACACAACACACATGCTTTCAGTCTCGGTCAAAATTACAATTCCACCACAGTAAACTAGCATCTAGACTCCAGGCAATACGTGGTAGTGTTAATTATTGGCAAATCATGAGACTAGTTTTCTCTGTTCTTCGTACAGGGCTAATCATTAAATTCAAGCTTTTCTATGCACTCAACAGATTGATCTGCTCTCGTCATCGCCAAAAAGCTTGGGCATCACTCTGAACCTCTTGATTGCATTGCATGGATGCTTTTGGACCACAATAGTTCATTGAGATCTTAGTATAATGCGTTTGCCTTTTTCAACTTTAGAAAATAAACAAATCCGCTGCTACAGACCACCACACTGCACTCTCATAAGTTTATTCATGCAGTATTATTATATTTATTTAAAAAATTAAGCCTCCCCACAAAAGCCCAATTAGATGGGGAAAACGTCTGAATTTAATTGTTGAGTATAGAATCCTGAACCGTCTTCCTCCATGTGACGGCAGAGGGCGGAAATTTGGGTCCATCACTTGCAGACAGAGCAATGCAAAAATAGTATCCAACTAAAGATTTATTAGGCCTAAATTACAGTGCAGATGTGGAAGACCAACGATAATAACCCTCCCGAACAACAACCTGTATGCAGACATAGCAATCATGCAAACATGCTGATTTCTAGCTGCATGAGACCTGTAAGCAGACAGCCACTGAACCACAAAAACCTGACCTGCACCTCCCTCAACAATAACCCTAACAGTATGAAGATATGTCAAGTGAGAAGCATCCTAACGTAATGCTATAAAATGAAATCAAATGAACAAAGGGTTCTGGAGGACAGCAAAATTGACACATTCAGCTGCAACAAAGAATATGATGACTTGTAAAGGAAAGGTCAAGATCAAGACAGAATATCTTGCATGACCAAAAAAAGGGGGTTGTATGCACCTGAGTTAAATTTTGGCTTAAAAATCATTAGCACAAGGCATAGACACAGCAATGACAAGAACAAACTCATGGAACCAAGACCATGCTCAATTGAGCTTGGGGTGAGTTGCTAGAATTCTCATGCCCATTTAACTCAATAACTTCATTACACACAGTATGGAGAGTATAGCCTAATACGAACACTACTGCTAAAGCAAAAGGAATAAGCAAACATCATCATGCAAGAAGTCCACAAAACGTATCCCTGCTTGACAAAAATCATAATTGGTGGTTCACACAATATGAATCCGTTATAGCCTAAGCACACAGAAGAATATCACATTTAGATTATCAAAGGTATGCATACTATTTACTTACTATGACTAGTAAAAAGTCCTATATAGATTCTCCAAGAACAGCACTGCTCCTAATTTCTCTGAGCTTGGAACCTCATCACCATTCAAATTAACCACCAATGGCGCCGGCATGATAATGGTCAAGATCATACTGATCTAGACATTGCATTTAGGACCAACTCAATCAATAAATCAAGCATGCCCCCGCAAACTAATCTACATAAGGACATTTAAATCAGAATACACTTCTAAAACACATGAATCAAACGCAAGCAACAAAAAGAAAACCTGTTAAAGGATATCCTGTCCTGTCAAGACAAACAAATTCATTGATGCAAATTCTTTTATGACCGATCAGTTGCAAGAACAAAAGTTATAACAATGTCATGAAAAAGTCTCAGACCCTTCCTTCCTAACAATGACAAAATCAATGTCTTGAAAATTTGATCATGCATGCATTCCAATAACAGGCTACCAACAAAGTTCATCAGCATTCGACTCTTACGAACGAAAACACATAACCAAGACACAGCAATCTCCCAACCACAAAATCAACCCCAAGATCCCATAGATCTGTCCAAATATTTCGAGTATGCGCAATCCAATCACAGTAAAACAAGATAAAGATTCACTAATCATGTAAAATCAAACTAATTACAGCCAATCATATGAATTATATCCTAAAAAGAAAGAGAAACTTGTAGATCCGTTTACAGAATAACAAAACCCAATATGAAAAAAGTACAAAAAATAAAATATAAATCCATACAAATTAGACCAAAATCCATGTAAGATCCGTGTTTATTTCATCTATTAAAACACGTTAATTGATACCACATCCTCCAGATCTTCAAGCACGGGCGGCAGCCACAATAGGAGCGGCGGAGGCGACAACATTAGAGGCAGCGCCACCGAGGAATGAAGACAAGAACCCAGTACTCGCGTTTTCTTGAACATCATCCAAGAAAAGATCCTCAGGAACACGAAAAGCGCCATGAGCACAGACAATCCCCACACCGACCAAAAGCGCCGAGATGATCACTGACCCAACGTTCGTTAGAAAAACCACGAAAACGCTCAGAACGATTAGAATCCCGAGCGTTTCACGGTCACTGAATGTCCGGCCGAAGAGGACCAGAGGCTGATCGGAAGCGCGGAAGAGATACAAGAAAAGCCAGGAGCATAGGAGACCGACGAGGAGGAGGAGGGAGAAGGGGTTAGTAAGGAGGGAGAATGCGAGGATTAGGGAAATGGTGGCGAGGTAATTGATGCGGAAATAGGCGTAGTTTTTGCGGATCCGGGTTGTGGCTTCGGATATGGATTCGGGTTTAGAGAAAGCGGATCGGTCGATTAGTTCGGAAAAGGGGCGGCGTTGGGAGAAGCCGTTGCGGACGGATTCGGTTACGTTGTTAAGGAATGCGCGTAAGGCGTGTGGAGGGAGTGGTGGTTGGGAAGCTGTAGCGGTGGTGGTGGTGGTTGGTTGGGGGTTTGTGATAGGGAGGACTGGCGGAGATTGAGACGACATCGTGTAGATTTTTGTTTTGTTTGAAGGAAGGGAATATAGGTAGATGACAATGGCCAAGCTTAGAGAGACGATTTAAGGAATGATTTAGCGTAGGGAGTTGAGAGAGAGAGAGAGATTTTATTATTATTAATATTTTTTTTTATTTTTTACGGTCAATGTTTACTTTCCTTCTTAATTACGGTTCAGTCACCGACACGGGAGGACCAGCTTCGTCTTGCCTTCCTACCGTCAATTTGACTAATAAAAAGGTTTGACATGCCAGCTTTCTTTGTAGTTCGTTGGTACGTTCCTGTCTCTTCCTTTCTGCTGGAAGGATGATGAAAGCCTAGAAGGGAAGGGTTAAATTTTGGAAGCCCAATGGGGGTTTCAAGTGAGTTTGGGCTTAGCACAAAAAAAGCCCACCTTGACCCAGGGATTAGCGGGATGGTTAAGAAATAAAAAGAAAATAAAAATAAAAATTAAGGATGTTTTTAGCATCTCTTAGCTTGGGAGGTGAAAATAAAAATACGTTTTTTTGATATATTATTTATATTTATTAAATTCGGTTAAACTTGGTGTATGAACTTGATGATCAACATTAAAATATTTTTTTAAAAAATATTTTTATTTTAATAAAAAAATAATTTACTCAAGTTAATCCATAACACCAGTATCACAACTATGATAAAAACAAGCACCTAATTTTTTTAAATAGATTTGTTATTTGTTATTTTGATTTTATTAGATAGACGTAGGTCATGAATCAGCTTATCATTTCATGGCTTCATCCAGCGTAAGTAAACTAGAGTTATGTCACTGCGATCTCACGATAACGTACTTCTGTACATGTTCATAGTTAATTGGATTAAGTCAAAGCACAGGATTTTTTTTCAAATACTGTTGTTCTACAGCTTCAAACAAGAGAAGAAGGGTGCAATTACACGACCAGTATCAGACAACATCGTGCGATATCAGATCCAAGATATTTGGTTAGAATATGCTCAGATCATTCATCTTAATTTATCATATGCTAACTTCTCTAGCTCCATTGACAAGACTTTTACCATCTGGAAGTGAGGATATTGTGCATGGGGGGCTGACAGAATTGATTCTTGGAATTGAGAATGAATGGGCATGCATCAAATTAATGAGCAGCAAAGATGCATGCAAGATTACTTGCTTCAAGCAGGTGCAGAGGCATCTTGAATCACTGTTTTTGATACACGAATGATAATTTGCAAGAATCTGTATCATGCGCCAGATTCGAAAAATTTGTAGCTCTAGTAGCTAGCCACACAGAAGAAAATGATACTAGAGTGCCTTTTATAGAGATGGTTTGAACAATCCAATGTCTGAGTTCTCTTCGTTGCAGGGTTAACAAGATTTATGCTGAACAGTCTGAACAAGAATCAGTAACTAGTTTGAGATCATATGAGGATGCAAAGTCTAAATATGCATGTCAAAGAACATCCATTAATGACTAAACAGTTATTTAGGTTAGATTTCAAGCAAAAACATAGTTTTCCCATAGAAGAGGCACAGTTTAAAAGCATTCACGTTCTACATGCCATAACCCTAGACGGAAACAGAAATATCCTACTTAGATGAGGCTTCTACAGCCGCAAAGCACCAAAGACGCATCTGTCTGAAAGCGTGGTGTCAAGTCTGATAGCAAATCAGGCAAGAAGCTGGATTTAGAAGGTGGAACCATTCCAACCAAGGTGGGAGCGCTGTAAAATAAAGCAAGCATCAAACCATTAGTAGTGGCAGAAAAAACCCATAAAACGGCAGTCGATATCAACAAAATCAGAAAATAAGCTGAATCCTAAGGGAATTCAGCAACTGTTCTCCCAGTTTAAAAACAGTAAGGATTTAATTACATGATCTAGTACTGGTGTAAAGCATGCAAACACTGTGCATAATCTTGGCTTTGATGGGCCTTAAATACACGAAGAATGCAATGATAAGAAAAATGCAGATGACAATGATCATCTTCTGGACAATTAGATGTTGAGATGGCTTGCCTGGACATCATAAAACTTGAGGAAGAACCGGGACTTGGGCACCGACAGCTTTGACAAAAGAATAGTTGAAATTGCAGAACTCAATTTCTTGTTCACATCACTGCTAAGGCCACCGATAGATACCAATTCACCATAAGCTGCTGGCTCCTCAGTTCCTCCAAATGAAATTGGAACCGAGCCCTTCAACACAATCATCACATACTGCAGGATTGCACGCATAAAAATAGTTAAAAGAGACACATCTAGTGGGCAAAGTAGGATATCAATCAATGCAAACATGCAACTTTCTTTTAGGTTGTAAAAACTGAAAACTAACAAAAACATAAAAGCAGAAAAAAAAAATCTAATCAAAGAGACTACTGTTGTAGGTGTAAAGAACATAATTGTCGACGTCCACTATAAAGATAAACAAGCCAAGAACATGCAGCCAGTGATGAAACCCATTTTATCTTTCATAGCCCAACAAGTGATAGTTGAATTAACTATATTATAAGCTACGTACACGAATCACTTCGCCCAGTCGCACTTTGAACATTGGATTTCTCAAGAAACAAGTGATAGTCAAAACCTAAACCTATCCAGGTCAAAATCAAACGATAAACAACCCAATCATATCAAGTGAGTTTAGAACCATAAGCAAACTCAAGCTGCCATGACCGTGCCAAGAACTCAAGTATCCAGGAAAGAAGATTGTAAACAAGCATATAAATACACTCATGGCAAGCACATTTAACAATATCAACAATAACCCACTTAATCATTACAGAAATAAATATATATTTCCAAAACTTTTGAGCATCAAGAAAATATAAAAACACATTAACCAAATCATGAATACCCACTTTAGAACATTTAACAGACTAATTGTTTCAATAATACAAAATCTTTTTCTTGCACAGAGGAACCCACAAAGAAGTTGTGTCAGACCATAAATTTTTATTATTCTATCCACATTTCAGCATTCAAGGCTAAAAAAACATGTATTAACAAAAGGGTATTACCAAAATGAGGAGATTGAACTAAACACCCTAAAACCACAAAATAAAATGAAATAAAAAGAAACTTCAAAGAATCTGAGGCAAAAGGAAAAAAAAAATTCTTACAGACTCAGGTTTCTTGATGATTTTGGCGACTTGAGAGGAGGCTTCGGAGAGGATGGCAGATGTGTTGACGCCATCAAGATTAACGTTCGTCGAAATGTTCAAGCAAGGCATTTTCTCTGTCGATTGTTTCCACTAAGCTCTTGTTCTCTTTCCTGCACATAAAACCCGCCTGCAAATAACTATATAAAAGAAGCCTCACCACGCTGCCTTCTACGGACTGTTCTGGAAGTATAAATTGGTGAAATGACTGAAGGGCCCTTGTTGCCATGCTCGTGTGTAGTGTACGTAGAAGTGCTTTTCTAACTCTATTGATGTTCGGTGCTTTTTTTTTAGCTGACCTCCTAATATTAAAATTATTGAAAAGAAAAAATAAATACATTTTTAGTATTAATTTTATTAAAATCAATTTCTTAAACAATCAATATTTTAAAATAAATATGTTGTTAAGTTTACTATTAATTATTTATTAAAAGAAGTTTCGTCGCCTTTAAAAAATATTGTAGCTGAATACATTAAAAACATTATTTACTAGAATAACATGTAATAACGATTTTATCTCTCCATCAAAAAAACTTAATACGGGCTTTTCAAGAGTGTTGAAGTCTTTTTATAAAATCATTAATCATTATTAAATTAATAAATAAATCTTTTCTCATCTTCATTGTACTATAATACAACCATAATACCTTTAGAAGAAAAAAATTAATATTGGCATCAAGTGCTTTTTTGTATTTTTACATATTTTATCAAATATAAAAAATAATAAACAATTAAAAAGTATAGTGAAATAATCAAAATGCCTTTAAAATTAAAAATTTTAAAACTATAGTTGAGGAGCTTTTTTGTCTTTTCCTGA
>Ga0325401_1008461_pt1 | contig 10012 bp, 10 predicted proteins | sample PopdelMetagenome_FD_205666 | JGI IMG/M metagenome (GOLD analysis project Ga0325401, IMG submission 205666) | Populus deltoides microbial communities from Bellville, Georgia, United States - Xylem-PdKOR-R2 | ecosystem: Host-associated > Plants > Phyllosphere > Stem > Wood/Secondary xylem | place...
GCACTCGTGGGCGACCAGGCCCTCGGCGCCGGTGTAGAGCACCGGGTAGTGCTCGCGCAGCCGGGCGGCGACGTAGTTGGCGGCCAGGATCGCGTGCTCGGTGGCCGACCGCAGGCCGTCGGGGCCCATCAGCCGCAGGTAGGCCCACGAGATGGGCAGGATGCCGGCCGACCCGAACGGCGCACCCGACACGGCCGGGCCGTGGCCGCCGGTCTCCACCAGCGGGTGGCCGGGCAGGAAGGGCACCAGGTGCTCGGCCACGCCGATCGGGCCGACGCCGGGGCCACCGCCGCCGTGCGGGATGCAGAACGTCTTGTGCAGGTTCAGGTGGCTCACGTCGGAGCCGAACCGACCCGGGCGGGCCAGCCCCACCAGGGCGTTGAGGTTGGCGCCGTCGACGTACACCTGGCCGCCGGCGTCGTGCACGGCTGCGCAGATGTCGCCCACCGCGGTCTCGAACACCCCGTGCGTCGAGGGGTAGGTGATCATCAGGGCGGCCAGCCGGTCGCCGTGCTGGTCCACCTTGGCGCGCAGGTCGGCGACGTCGACGTTGCCCTGGTCGTCGCAGGCGACCACCACGACGCGCATGCCGGCCATGACGGCGCTGGCGGCGTTCGTGCCGTGCGCCGAGGACGGGATCAGGCAGACGTCGCGCTGGGTGTCCCCGCGCGAGTGGTGGTAGCTGCGGATGGCCAGCAACCCGGCGAACTCGCCCTGCGAGCCGGCGTTGGGCTGCACGCTCACCGCGGCGTACCCGGTGATCTCGGCCAGCCCGGTGCACAGCTCGTCGACGAGCTGGGCGTACCCGCGGGCCTGCTCGACCGGGGCGAAGGGGTGCAGCCCGGCGAACTCGGGCCAGGTGATGGCGGCCATCTCGGTGGCGGCGTTGAGCTTCATCGTGCACGAACCCAGCGGGATCATCGTCCGGTCGAGGGCGAGGTCCTTGTCGCTGAGCGAGCGCAGGTAGCGCAGCATCGCGGTCTCGCTGCGGTGCGCGCTGAACACCGGGTGGGTGAGGTAGGCGCTGCGCCGGTGCAGGGCGGCCGGCAGCGCGTCGGTGGCGTCGTCCAGACCGCCGGGCTCGACGGCGAAGGCGGCGGCGACGTCGCGCAGCGTCGCGACCGTGGTGGTCTCGTCGCAGGCGACCGCGACGTGGTCGGCGTCGACCCGGCGCAGGTTGATCCGGCGCTGCGCGGCGGCCGCGACGACCTCGTCGGCCCGGCCCGGGACGGCGGCCAGCACGGTGTCGAAGAAGTGCTCGTGGACGACGTCGACGCCGCCGTCGCGCAGCCACCCGGCAAGCGTGGTGGCGCTGCGGTGGGTGCGGGCCGCGATCGCCGCCAGGCCCTCGGGGCCGTGGTAGGTCGCGTAGGCGCCGGCGATCACCGCGAGCAGCACCTGCGCGGTGCAGATGTTGCTGGTGGCCTTCTCGCGGCGGATGTGCTGCTCGCGGGTCTGCAGGGCCAGCCGGTAGGCGACGTCGCCGTCGGCGTCCACCGAGACCCCGACCAGGCGGCCCGGGAGCTGGCGGGCCAGGCCCTCGCGGACCGACAGGTACCCGGCGTGCGGGCCGCCGTAGCCCATCGGGACGCCGAAGCGCTGGGTGGTGCCGCACGCGACGTCGGCGCCCCACTCCCCCGGCGCCTCCAGCAGGGTGAGCGCCAGCAGGTCGGCGGCCACCACGACGGCGGCCCCGGCCTCGTGCGCGGCGGTGGCCAGCGCCCGGTGGTCGCGCACCGCACCGGAGGCGCCGGGGTAGGCCAGCAGGACGCCGAACGCGGCCGGGACGTCGGTCGGCCAGCCCTGCGACAGGTCGGCGACGTGCAGCGTGATGCCCAGCGGCTCCGCCCGGGTGCGCAGCACGGCCAGGGTCTGCGGCAGCGTGTCGGCGTCGACCACGAACACGCTGTCGGCCTTCGCGCGGCCGGCCCGGCGCACCAGGGTCATGGCCTCGGCGGCGGCGGTGGCCTCGTCGAGCATCGACGCCCCGGCGACCGGCAGGCCGGTGAGGTCGGCGACCACGGTCTGGAAGTTGATCAGCGCCTCGAGCCGGCCCTGGCTGATCTCGGGCTGGTAGGGCGTGTAGGCGGTGTACCAGGCGGGGTTCTCCAGGATGCAGCGCTGGATGACCGCCGGTGTGGTGGTGCCGCTGTAGCCCAGGCCGATCATCGAGGTGAACACCTCGTTGCCGGCCGCGCGCTCGCGCAGCGCGGCGAGCACCTCGGCCTCGCCCTGCGCGGCCGGGACGTCGAGGGGGGTGCGGTCCCGCACGACCTCGGGCACCGCGGCGTCGACCAGCGCGGCCAGCGAGGGCTGCCCGACCGCGTCGAGCATGCGGGCGACGTCGGCGGGGCGCGGCCCGATGTGCCGGGTGGCGAAGGCCCCGGACGGCTGGAGTTCGGCGAGTGCGGGGAGCGGGTGGTCCACGCCCCGAACGTACCCGGCTGCCGTTACGCGGTGGCGCGGCGACGGCGGCGCGCGGAGAGCTCGTCGTCGGCCTCCACCGGGCCGCCGTCGAGGCGCTCGGCCGGGAGCTCGGCGAGCTCGCCCGACAGCTCACGGAGGGCCCCGGACACCGCGATGCCGAACACGCCCTGGCCACCGGCCAGCAGGTCGACGACCTCCTCGGCGGAGGTGCACTCGTACACCGTGGCCCCGTCGGACAGGAGCGTGATGTTCGACAGCTCCTTCACCCCGCGGGTGCGCAGGTGGTCGACGGCCTTGCGGATGTTCTGCAGCGAGACGCCGGTGTCGAGCAGTCGCTTGACGACCTTGAGCACGAGGATGTCGCGGAAGCTGTAGAGGCGCTGGGTGCCCGACCCGGTGGCGGTGCGCACGGACGGCGCGACCAGACCTGTTCTCGCCCAGTAGTCCAACTGCCGATAGGTGATACCAGCGGCGGCGCAGGCCGTCGGGCCGCGGTAGCCGAAGGCGTCGCTGTCGGCCTCGTCGTAGGAGGGAGCACCCACAGCTGCGTCGGTGAAGAGCTGACCCTGGTTGCCGTCGCCCACGTCAGCGTCCTCCTCGTCGAGCGGCCGAACCGGACATCCGGGTCGGAGGCCCCGCGCGACGCCCGAGCCGTGGGCTCGAGTTGCACCGGGGTGATTCGTCGAAGGTAAGCGGGCCCGACGGGGTGGTCAACCGAGGCGGGCGGCGTGTCGACCAGCTCACCCCCAGGGGTGACCTCACCGTGACCAGCGCTCGACCGTGCGCCACCGCACGCTCACCCAGCGTCAGCTGCCGGGCTCCTGCCGGCCGGGGCCGAAGAAGTCGTCGGGGGTCACCTGGTCCAGGAACTCCCGGAACTTCTCGACCTCGTCCTCCTGCTCGTCGGGGATCTCGATGCCCACCTCGTCGAGCAGGGCCTCGGCGCCGTAGATCGGCGCCCCGGTGCGCACGGCGAGGGCGACCGCGTCGGACGGGCGGGCGCTGACCGTGCGCTGCTCGCCGAAGACCAGCTCGGCCAGGTAGATGCCGTCCTTCATCTCGGTGATGTGCACCGCCTGCAGGCTGGCACCCAGCGCGGTGACCACCTCGCGGAGCAGGTCGTGGGTCATCGGCCGGGCCGGACGCACCCCCTGCTGCTCGAAGGCGATGGCCGCGGCCTCGACCGCGCCGATCCAGATCGGCAGGTAGCGCTCACCCTGCGTCTCCTTGAGCAGCAGGATCGGCTGGTTGCCGGGCAGCTCCACCCGGACGCCGACCACTCTGAGCTCCTGCACGTCGGGCCTCCCCGGTCGGTGTGGCGGCCCCGCCCTCGACGGGACCCTGGTGACGAACCTACGCGGCCTCAGGCGCCCGCGTCGGGGCCCAGCACCTCGCGCAGCCGGGCCTCCACCAACGCCGTGTGCAGCTGGGCCGACAGCTCGCCCAGGTCGTGCAGCTGCTCGGCGGCGCGGGTGCGGGCGTCCTCGGCGCGGGCCAGCAGCACGGGCGCCACGACCTGCTCCAGCAGCGCGGCCTCGCGCTCGGCACTGGTGCGGTAGACCCGCAGGTGCCGCGCCTCGATGCCGTGCCGGGCCAGCCCGCCGGCGGCCCGGGCGACGGGCAGCGCCGCCGCCGGGTACCGGCCGTCGGCCCCGGGGGCCAGCAGGCCGTACTGCACGCAGTCGGCCAGCTGGCCGGGCTCGAGACCGGCGGCCGCCACGAAGGCCGCCTCGGTCATCGGCTCGGCCGGCGCGGGCCGCTCGTCCACCGCCGCCTGCTGGGCCGGCCCGACCGGCACGGCCGGCTCGGACGGCACGGCCGGGGTAGCCGCGGCCGGGGCACCGGGTGCGGTCTCGCCGCGGTCGAGGGCGTCGAGCTGCTCCTTGATCACCCGCAGCGGCAGGTAGTGGTCGCGCTGCGCGGTGAGCACGAACCGCAGGCGGGCGATGTCGGCGGTGGAGAACTTGCGGTACCCCGACGGCGTCCGCTGCGGGTGGACGAGGTCCTCGCCCTCCAGGTAGCGGATCTTGGAGATGGTGACGTCGGGGAACTCGTCGCGCAGGTCGGCGAGCACCTCGCCGATGGTGAACCGGGGCCGGCCGTCGACCTGGGCCCTGCCTGCGTCGGGGTGGTGTTCCTCGGGCCGGGCCGCGGCGGTCACGACGAGACGGGCTCGCCGGTGCGCGGCCCGGTCAGGTAGACCAACCGGAACTTGCCGATCTGCACCTCGTCGCCACCGGCGAGCGAGGCGACGTCGACCGGCTCACGGTTGACGTAGGTGCCGTTGAGGCTGCCGACGTCGTGCACGGTGAACCCGCCGCCCTCGCGGTGGAACTCGACGTGCCGGCGGCTGACCGTGACGTCGTCGAGGAAGATGTCGCTGTCGGGGTGCCGACCGGCGGTGGTGACCTCCTGGTCGAGCAGGAAGCGGCTGCCGGCGTTCGGGCCGCGCTTCACGACCAGCAGCGCCGAACCCGCGGGGAGCGACTCGACCGCACCGGCGTGGGCGTCGAGCGGGGTCTCACCGGTGGCCGGGGCCTCGCCGGAGTCCTCGCCGCCCACCTTCGGGATGACGCTGGTGGACTCGCCGACGCGCTCCGGGGAGAGGGCCGAGCCGCACTGCGCGCAGAAGCGACTGCCCTCGGGGTTCTGGTGTCCACATCGAGTGCAGTGCACGGTGTCTCCTCCGGTGAGCAGGCGGCACCGCCGCGGACCTTCTGTCGACCATGGTGGTCGGGCCGCGGCCGGCCGGGGTGTGGTCGGCCGCCGCGTGTGCGGACGGGCCGGGATCATGGAACCAGTCGGCCGACCCGAGGGTCAACCGGACGTCGAGGCTTGTGGTGCCGGGCTGTCGCGGTGCACTCCTCGCACCGCGTCGAACCCGACCGGGCGAGCATAGTGAGCGCCGCACGCGGGGCGCCCGGGGGTGGGCCGCGGGGCCGTCAGCCCTGCTCGACCAGGGCCTGGTAGGCCGCGGCGTCCAGCAGCTCGGCGGTGGGGTCCTCGGTGTCGCCGGTGACCTCGATCTCGAGCAGCCAGCCCTCGCCGTAGGGGTCGGAGTTGACCGTCTCGGGGGCCTCGGCCAGGGCGGTGTTGACCGCCGAGACGGTGCCGGCCAGCGGGGCGTAGACGTCGGACACGCTCTTGGTGGACTCGACCTCGCCGACGGGGTTGCCCACGGTCAGCTCGTCGCCGACCTCGGGCAGCTGCACGAAGACGATGTCGCCCAGGGCGTCCTGCGCGTGGTCGGTGATGCCGATGCGCACCACGGTGGCCGCGCCGGCGGCGCCCTGCACCTGGGCCCACTCGTGCTGGTCGGTGTACCGGCGGTCGTCGGGGGTGCTCATGCGTGGGTCTCCTCCGTGCTCGTCGGCCGCGGCGCCCGGGGCACCGCGGTCCTGCTGCTGGTCGCCGTCGGGGCTAGTCGCCGTCGGGTTCTGCGTACTGGGGCTGGTCGAGGGGGCGCAGTGCGTCGACCACGACCTGCTGGGACTGCACGATGGTGACGTCCCCGCCCTTGCTGCGCACGGTGGCGCTGACGCCGCCGGGGATGTCCATGGCGGTGGCCAGCACCTGCGGGTCACCGATCGCCACCACGGTGTACGGGGCGGTGAGCGCGGTGCCGTCGATGCTCAGGGCGCCTGCCGACCCGGTGACCGCGCTGCTCACGCCGATGCGGACGTCGTCGATCTGCATGGTCTCGGCACCGGCCCCGCGCAGCTCCTGCACGACGTTGAGCAGGACGGCCGGGGCCACCGCGCCCTCGGGGTCGGTGATGGTGAGCGTGACGCCCTCGCCCTGGGCGGCGATGCTGCCGTTGAGGATGCCCAGCTCGGTGGCCCGCTGCTGGGCCTCGGCGAGCGCGGCCGAGGACTGGCTGTCGCTGTCGGTCAGCTGCTCGAGGGCGGTCCGCTGCTCGGAGATCTGCGCGCGCAGCCGGTCCTCGCGGGCGTTGACGTCGTCGAGGATGCGGACGAGGTCCTCCTCGCGGGCGCCGGAGTAGGTGAGGTCGGTGTCGTTGCTGCGCACCTGCACGGCGAACGCGAAGCCCAGCAGCAGCGTGAGCACGCCGATGAGCGCGGCGGCCAGCCGGTCCCGGCGGTGGTGCCGGATGCGGTGCCACAGCGACGGCTGGGCCTCGGCGGCGTCCGGCGTCTCGTCGGCAGCCACCTCGTCGGCGGGCTGGTCGTCGGCGGGCTGCTCGGCGGCGGGGTCCTCGTCGGGGGTGCGGTCGGCCACGGGTGCTCCCCTCAGGCCCGGAAGAGGTGTCGGCGGATGGCGGCGGCGTTGCCGAAGATGCGGATGCCCAGGACGACGACCACGGCGGTGGACAGCTGGGCCCCCACGCCCAGCTGGTCGCCGAGGAAGACGATCAGCGCGGCGACCACGACGTTGGACACGAAGGACACCACGAACACCTTGGCGTCGAAGATGCCGTCGAAGCGCGCCCGGATGCCGCCGAACACGGCGTCGAGGGCGGCGACGACCGCGATCGGCAGGTAGGGCTGCAGCCACACCGGCACGCTCGGGTCCAGCAGCAGACCGAGGACCACGCCCACCGCGAGGCCGAGGATGGGGATCACCGGGTCAGTCTCCGTCGTCCGTGGTCGTGCCCTCACCGGGGGTGGTCCCGGCGGGGGGAGCGGCCGGGCCCAGCGGCCGGGCGGCGCGCAGCTCGGTGCTGCCGGCGCCGGCCATGCTGATGCTCCCGACGCGGTTGAAGGTGAACACCCAGTCGTAGGTGACCGCGAGCTGACCCAGGTAGAGCGTGTCGGGTCTGGACACGAACCCGTTGTTGAGGGCGTCGGGGTCGCCGATGGCCTGCACGTCGTACGGGCTGGTGACCGGCCGCAGGTCGACCAGGATGGCGCCGCCGGCCTGCCGGATGGTGGTGGTCGGGCCCAGCCGCTGCCCGTCGATGCTGATGGCCTCGGCCCCCGATGCCCACAGCACGTTGACCAGCAGCTGCAGGTCGCGGTCGAGCACGAGGGCGACGTCGGAGTCGGCGGGGGCGGCCCCGGCCACCGGGTCGTCGTCGGCGGAGGGCAACGCGTTGCCCAGGACGACGTCGAGGCCGGGGCCGCTGACCGGCTCGGTGGCCGCGCCGGCCTCCTGCCGGGCCAGCTCGGCGAGGGCCTGCTGGCCCTCGGTGGAGGCCGAGAGCGCCTGGGCGCGGGCGGTGCCGACGTCGGTCTGCAGCTGGGCGAGGCCGGCCACCAGGTCGTCGGTCACCCCGGACTCGCGGTCGATGTCGGCGATGAGCGCGTCGCGGATCTGCTCGCGGCCCTCGGAGCCGGCCGAGGCCTGGTCGTAGGTGAGGGCGGCCAGCAGCCCGGCCAGCACCATCGTCGCGGCCACCAGGGCCTGCCCGCGGCGGCGGGCGCCGCGGGTGGGCGCGGGCCGATCGGCACGGGCGGCGGCGGCCTGCGCGTAGGCCGGGTCGACGGTCTCGGCGAGCACCTGGTCGAGCAGCGAGGCGCCCAGCGAGCGGGTGCGGGAGGCCTGCTGGGTGCCGCTCACCGCTCGGCCCGGCTCTGCCGCACGAGACCGACGGCCTGCACCACGTACAGGACGGCGGACAGCAGGTAGAGCGCCCCGCCCCAGATCGTGAGCGCGTAGGCCGGCGGGGCGATGACGGTGGCCAGCCAGCCGGTGCCGTCGGCCATGAGCAGGCCGGGGAAGGCGTACAGCAGGATGAAGGTGGCCGCCTTGCCGAGGTAGTGCACCTGCAGCGGGGGCCAGCCGTGCGCGCGGAGCACGAGCAGCACCACGGCCAGCACGAGCTCGCGGGCCACGATCACCGCCACGAACCACAGCGGGACGACGTCGCGGAGCACGAAGGCCACCAGCGTGGCGACGATGTAGAGGCGGTCGGCGGCCGGGTCGAGCAGGGCCCCGAGCCGGCTGGACTGCCCCAGCGCGCGGGCCAGCTTGCCGTCGGCCCAGTCGGTCACCCCCGACACCATGAGGACGACGACCGCCCACCCGTCGGCCTGCGGGCCCAGCAGCAGCCACAGGAAGAGCGGCACGCCGAGCAGCCGGAGCACCGACAGGGCGTTGGGGATGGTCCACACCGCGTCGCCCAGGTCGTCGCGCGACGTCACCGCACCGGCACCCTCGGCGCTGCCCTGCTCCCCCACTGCCACCGGGTCAGGCTAGTGGCCGGCACCGACAGGACGGCCGAGCCGCCCCCGGCTCACCAGTGCACCGGCAGCGACTCCAGGCCGAACACGATCGAGCGCTGGCGGAACGCCGGTGCCCAGCCCGGCTCGGTGCGCAGGTCCGGGAACCGCTCGAGCAGGGCGGGCAGGGCGACCTGCAGCTCGAGGCGGGCCAGGGGCGCGCCGAGGCAGTGGTGGATGCCGTGGCCGAAGGCCAGGTGCTGCTTGACCGGTCGGGTCAGGTCCAGGTCGTCGAGCCCTTCGGCCCACCGCGGGTCGCGGTTGGCCCCGGCGAGGGAGCAGAGCACGAGCTCGCCGGCGCCGATGGCCTGGCCGGCCAGCTCGACGTCGGTGCGGGTGAACCGCGGGAAGGCGACCTGCACGACCGAGAGGTGGCGCAGCAGCTCCTCCACGGTGCGGTGCACTGCGGCCGGACCGTCGTGCAGCCGGCGGGCCGCCTCGGGGTCGCGCAGCAGCAGCACGGTGCCCAGGGCCAGCATGCTGGCGGTCGTCTCGTGCCCGCCCACGAGCAGGCCGTCGACCAGCCCGGCCAGCTCCTCGTCGCCGACGGTGTCGCCGTGGGTGCGCACCAGGTCGCCCAGCAGGCCCGGGCCGGGGTCCTTGCGCTCGCGGGCCACCAGGTCGCGCAGCATCCCCAGCGACCGGGCCGCGGAGTCCAGCGGCGCGACGATCGACTGCAGCAGGTCGAACCGGCCGGCGGCGAGCTCGGCGAAGTCCACCTGCTCCGAGGGCGGCACGCCCAGCAGCTCGCCGATGACCATCGCCGGCACGCGGTCGGCGAAGCCGCTGACCAGGTCCACCCCCGGGCCGGCCGCCTCGAGGGCGTCGAGCCGTTCGGTGACCACCCGCTGCACCGCCGGGGCGAGCGCGGCGATCGACCGGGCGGTGAAGGCCGGGGCCAGCATGCTGCGCAGCCGGGTGTGGTCCGGCGGGTCGCGGAAGCCGAGCCCGCCGGGGTCGGCCAGCCCGAGGTCGCCGTCCTCGTCGGCGGCGGCCAGGTGGGCGAAGTCGTTGCTGAACCGGTCGGTGTCCCCGAGCACCGTGCGCACGTCCTCGTGCCGGGTGACCAGCCAGACCGGGTTGCCGAAGAGGTCCAGGCGGGTGACCGGGGCGGCCTCCCGGTGCCGGGCCAGCCAGGGCAACGGGTCGACGTCGACGCGCTGCAGCGGGCCGAAGACGTCGTCGTCGGCCGGCTCGGGGATCGTGCTCGGGTCGACCGGTGCTGGCGGGGTGCTCACACGCACATGGTCGCCCCCGGCCGGCCGGTGGTTCCCGGCGACGCCGCGGGGCGACGTGGCTCACAGCCCGCGCGACGGCCCACGCCCCGCGTCACCCCTCGCGCAGCAGCGTGCCGGGGTCGGTGTTCGCCCCGCACAGCACCGTGACCACGCGTTCCCCCGGCT
>Ga0325401_1008463_pt1 | contig 10010 bp, 13 predicted proteins | sample PopdelMetagenome_FD_205666 | JGI IMG/M metagenome (GOLD analysis project Ga0325401, IMG submission 205666) | Populus deltoides microbial communities from Bellville, Georgia, United States - Xylem-PdKOR-R2 | ecosystem: Host-associated > Plants > Phyllosphere > Stem > Wood/Secondary xylem | place...
AGGCGAAATGCTCGAATAATGCTTGTCCGCAATGGCCTCTTGGTGGCCTGCCATGCCCGCCGATAGCTCCCGCCCGTACTTGTCGCGCATCATCTGTGAGAAGGTAGAGCGGGCATCTTTGTGCATCAAGTCGGGCAACGACAAGCCTACTTCCTTGGCAATCAGCTTGAGCTTCTTATCCAGATAAGAGCGATCAAGCACTGGCAGCTTGTTAGCATAGCGGCGCAGCAAGGCAAGCGGTTCAGGAAACAAGGGCACCCAAAATTGCTGGCTCATGCGCAGCATCTTTTGCCGCTGCATGCCAATGCCCCACACGCCTTGATGCGTGGCCAGGAACTCATTGGTATTACGGGCAAAGCGCACATAATCACAATACGCGAGGCCCGTATAGGCGCAAAACACAAAGATGTCTTTTGCCTTCTGCAGCGTGCTATGCGCAAACATATAACCCGCCAAGTGCTCGACTTCTCTTTCCGACAAGTGCCGCTTCGCTGGCTTTTTTATCTCCGATAGATAGCGGTAGCCAACCGCTTTATTTTCGGGGGTAATCCCTTCGTCTACCGCCGCATCTATGGCTCGGATGCTAATGGAAACGTGCTTGCGAATTGTGTTTCCGCTTAATTGCTCGGCTAAGCACCAGCGTTCAAAGCCGCGCAGCCATACCCGGTCGATTTGGGGCATCTGCACCTTCAGTTGCTTGCCCGGCGTGAGGTAGCGCGTGAGCGTGTTAATGGTTGACTGAATGCCACGCAAGGTAGCAGGCTCGCGCCCGCGTTGGGCTAGGTTGTCATGCAACAGCCGAAGAGCAGCTAGGAGCGTGCGGTCGTGCTCAATCTTCTTGCCGCGTAGCATCAGCAGCACGTCAGTAGGGGAAGGTTCGCCCCCTTGGCCCTTACAGCTTTCGTAGGCTTGTTCCGCGGCTAGATACCACTTGCTTAGCTTGGCATTATCCTTTTTAAGAAGCTGCTGCTCTTCTTTGCCTAAGCCCCGCGTGACGATAAGGCGCTGCATGGCGGCGTTCCATTCGGCTTCGGTGGCACAGACCCCCGTATGTAGCTCGGCGCGAGCATAGCCCTTTAGCTCGATACGCAAGGAAATAGGCGCTTTGCCGGTGGCGGCTTTGGTGCGGCTGTTGCGCCGCCAAAAATAGAGGCTCAACTGGCTTACATAGGTCGTTAGCATTACTTGGTTCCTCCTATGTTTGAGCGCCTAAGCGGAATTGAATAATCCGACCTGTCTCTGCTAGCGCTGACTCTGGCTCAAAGCCAGATGTGGGGGCGTTAATACTGCCAAAAGCCTTATCAATGGCATCTGTTACTGTCTGGTCCAAAATTTTTGCGTAGACCTTCTCGGTCATGCGAACTGACGAGTGTCCTAGGATCTTACTCACCACCTCCATGGGTATGCCGCTATTGAGCAGCAGTACGCCTGCTGTTTTGCGACCCGTGTGCGTTTTCATCTTCGCCACGTCGAGTCCTACCATTTGTCCTATTTGCTTCAAGCATCGGTTGTAGAGCTGATTGCACGGTACAGGAGGCTTATCCTTGTAATGTGCTAAAACCCGTTCCGCTTCGGGCAGCAGTGGAATAACACACTCATAACCTTGGAACACAGTGCTTTTCGCTCGCCGCACGCGCAAAATGCGCCTCCCATTGCGCGTTTCGACGCAAGAAGGCACGTCGAGCGCAGCCAGATCGGCATAAGCTAGGCCGGTCCAGCACTGTAAGACAAAGCAGTCACGCACCTTGCCTAGGGCAGCTGATGCAAATTCGAAGCAGCTTAATTCTTCTAGCTCTTCCTCTTCTAAGTAGACAATTTCTCCCGGCGCGGTGCGCTTGAGGCGGTAGCCCTGTAAAGGATTTTGCATCAGGTACTCGCGCCGCACGCCCCAACTCAGTACTTGATTCACCGTCTGCATCAGCTTGGCGGCGGTGTTAATCTTGTAGCCTCGCGTAAGTTGGAGCCAGTAGCGTAGCTTGTCGGCGACGTTGCTGTTGAAATCTTCGGGCCGTAGGTCGCTTTGTTTGCTCTGCTGCAAATACTCTTGCACGCGGCGAAAGCGCACGCGGTAGGCCTCTACCGTGCGCGGGCCTTTCTCAATATTGACAAGCGGGCCTTGTTCTTCTAGAAAAGCATTGAAGAGCCCCAGCAAACTGAGCGGCGACTGATCGGCTTGCCGGTAAATACGGAAGATAGCTTGGGGCGTAACGGGACGCTTCTGACGCTCTAAATCGGCATGAATGTCGTTTAAGTCGTCCCGTAGTTTGGTCAGCACCCGATTAGCCGTGTGGGCAGCAGGGGTGTTGCCTACTACTTTGCCCGCGTCCGTAGACCAATCAGCTTTGTGCACATACACATTCGAGACAAAGTTGACGGCCTTACAGCCCTTGACCGTTAGGCGGCACATAATTGTACCTTCCTTTTGGGTGTTGCGGTTTTTGCGAAACCAAAACAGAATGGAGACGTGGGTTTTCATGAGCAGCTATTCGATGGTTAGAGGGCACACGTCGCGCACGGCTTGCAGTTGCGTAAGCAACTTGCGGTAGTCGTCGGCCGAAGTGGCAAACATGAAGGTGATAGCGGCTTGGCGGGCGAGTTCCAGTGCCGTTTTGAAGTAGCCCACGATGGATTCGTTGCGCAGGGTTTCGTTCAACTCGTTTTCTACTTCGTCCCCGAGCGATTGCGGTACCATCTCGCCGGCTTCGTTTTGCCGGTAAAGGGGCAACTCAGCGTTGAAAGCTTGACGTAGGAACTTCATGCTATTGAAGTCGGTAGCGTGCTCAACCAGGGTAGAGAAGTAGGCGAAGTCTTCGGCTTGACTGGAGCCAATTTTCTCTCCCATATCATCTTCGTTCTTGAAGTACTGCTGTAAGTCGGCGCGCAGCGAGTACCGCTTTAGCGTCTCTTCGTCGTCCTTATAGGCAACTTTCCATTTTTGGCCTTCCTCGTCGAAGCCGTCTTCTTGCCAGTCGGTTTCATCGTCACTGCCGAACTCATCAATGACGCTCAGGCGGGTTTCAATAGCGTAACGCTTCAGGTCGCCGTCGTACTGCTCGAAAAACTTCGTGAGGTCTCGAATGCACCAGCCGATATTCTTGTGCAAGTCGGTAAGCGAGTTACTGAGCACCTGCAACATGTAGAAGCGTGGCACGCTATGGCCAAATACATGCTGGGCGCTTTCACTCGGGGTGCCGGAGGTAGCAGAGCGCAAAAGCTCTTGATAGTCGCTCATGCTCTCTTTGGGCAGGGTGATGCACTCCAGCGTGTGCAGCTGGCGTTGGTAGGCGTTGAAGAGTTGAGCTAGGTTGTCTTCCGCCTCGATTTTGGTAAGCACTTGGTAACGCATCGTGTAAGGGTTGGTAAGGGAAGGGATTGACAGGGGGCTAGCCGCTTAGGAAGCCGTCCAGTTTTGTGGACTACTTCGGCCGGTAGCTAGGTTTGTGGTGAGTGCCTTGTAGCAGGCGCAGGTACGTTTTCGTGACGGCTGCCCACTTACTCAGGGCCGTGTCGAGCAGCGCGTCGGCTTGGCCACGAGCGGCCCGCACGGCCGGCCAAAACAGCAGCCAGAGTTCCTGGCTGTCTTGGTGCAGTTGCAGCTCGGCAGGAACGCCGTGCGTCGCGCGCCAGGCGCGATAGACTTCCTGCACGGCTGGTTCCGTGTCCTTCAGCTCCTGCCAGGCCGCGCGCAGGGCGATGATGGTTTGGTCGACTTCGGCGAGCAAAAGTTGCCACTCATTGGCGTTGGGCCACGCTCCGTGGACGAAGGGCTGGCTGCCGGCGGGCCGGCAGCGGACCATGATGCTGGTTTGCATGCGGCGGCAGTCGGCGGCGAGTGAGCGCAGGATCTTGCGTGTGCTCCGGAGCCGTTGCGGGCTGTCCGTGGAGCTGATAGTGCGCGCGGCAAGGCTTCGTAGCGCTTCGGGTACCGCAGGTAGGGGTAGAGTCATCGTTTCCATCGGCTAATCAAGTGGCTCGCCCGAGTCGCTGAATTCGCTGGGGGCTGCTGTGCGTAGCCCGAGAAGGCGCGGGCCAAACTGCTCGGGGGTTGGAGTAGGTGCCGGCGTACTTGGCTGTGCCGGCTCAATATCCAGGTCGAAGTAGCGACCGTTCTTCATGGTCGAGCCGACGGTAACTTCGCCCAGGGGCCCGTTCCGGTGCTTGGCGAAGATGACGTCGGTGGTATTCTCTACCGACTCGCCTAGCTCGTCCTGCTTGATGCCGTGGTACTCGGGGCGGTAGAGGAACACCACCACGTCGGCATCCTGCTCAATGGCGCCACTCTCGCGCAAGTCCGTTAGAATCGGTTTCTTCTCCCCGCCGCGAGTCTCCACGGCCCGGGAAAGCTGCGAGAGGGCCAGCACGGGGATACCAAGCTCCTTGGCTGTGAGCTTGAGGCCGCGGCTGATAGCGGCGATTTCCTGCTCGCGGTTACCCTTACCCTCGGCCGTCATCAGCTGCAGGTAGTCGAGCACGATCCAGCGAATGTCGTGGTCGGCTTTGAGGCGAGCGGCTTTGCTGCGAAACTCGCTGATGGAGAGGCCCGGCGTTTCATCCAGGTAGATTTCGACCTCGCGTAGCCGATCGACCCGGCCGCGAATGCTCTGCGCTTCCTCCAGGCCGCCTGCGGGGAAGTAGCCTTTCTGCAACTGGCTGGTGCTGTACTCGCGCAGTTCGGTGGTGATCATCTTGCGCACCATCTGCACGTTGTTCATTTCCAGGTTGAAGATGGCCCCGGGCTGACCCGCGAGGGCGGCGGGCACGGCGTTAGCCAGGGCAAAGCTGGTTTTGCCGACGCCGGGGCGGGCGGCGATGATGATCAAGTCGGAAGGCTGCCAGCCGCCGGTCATCTCGTCCACGCTGCGCAGGCCGCTGGTGACGCCGGTGAGCCCACCGGGGGAAGCGGCAGCCCGCTCGATGCCGTCGGCTACTTCGTCGATGATGTCCGCCACCTGCACGACGCTGCGGGTTTGCAAGCCTTCCTGCACGAGGTGAATGCGATTGTAGGCGCTGGTGAGCAGCTCGTGCACGTCGGTGGTGGACTGCGCGGCCCGCTGAATGACGTGCTGCATGGTCTCCACGATTTCGCGCTTGCCCCACAGCTCCATCAGGAAAGCGCAGTAGTCCGCAAGGCCATTACTGTAGAGGGGGCTGACAGACCAGGGAGCGAACGTACTCCGCGCCGCCGGCCGCCAGAATCTTGCCCTGCTGGGCTAGCTGCTGCATCAAGGTGATGTAGTCGACGCTACTACCCTGGGCGTTCAGCGTGCGGATGGCGTGGTAGATGTGGCGGTGCTGCGGGGCGTAGAAGGCGGCCTCGCCGGCCCGCAGCAGGATGAGGGCTTCGCGCAGGTTGGTGGGACTGGCAATCACGGCGCCGAGAATGGCGCGCTCCAGTTCCTGGGATTGCTGCGGGAGGTGGAGGAATCGATCGGTGGCGTTCATAGGGGCATGGCTTGCCGTTGCGTTCTGAGTTTATTGGCCAGCGAAGCCGGCGGGGGCGTTGTGCTGCTGCTCGGTTGAGTTCGGGTGCTGGGCAACTCCTCGTCCTGCCAGTTTTGGCCGTTGAGGTAGGTGTAGGGGTCTTTGCGGAACTTCTTCTCCGGGGTGGCCGCCACGTAGCGCGGCACGTGGGTGAGGATGGCTTCGCGCACATTGGGGCTTAGCGTGGCCCATTTGCGCTGGCACTTGACGCGGTCGGCTTTCTTGTCGTAGGCCTGCCAGAAAGCTTCGAAGCTGAGCCGGTCGGCTTCCGCGGATTCGGCCGGTAGTTGGTTGGATGGCTTCGGGGTACTGGCTGGACTAGCAACAGCAGAATTCGAAGCAGACGCACTCGGCGCGGTAGCGCCAGAGAGAGTATTATTAATCTGTTTTATTAAACTGTTATTATAGTCTGCAGATTCTGCAAGAACTCCATGCAGATTTTGCAGGGAGTTCTTGCAGATTTTGCGTGGACTCGATGCAGATTTTGCAGGCACTTCATGCAGATTCTGCATGGACTTTTTGAACAGATTCACGGCCTTGCGCGTCGGCACAACGGCGCGTTTGGTGCGGGCCGAATGATCGATTTCGCGCGTAATCCAGCCGGCTTCTTCGAGCCATTTCATCGCGTCGCCGATGCTGCGTTTACTCACGCTGTAGCGCTCGGCGTAGTGGTCGTCCGAGGCGAATACCTTACCCGTCGACTGGTACATGCTGATGACGTCGGCCAGCAGCACTTTCGCGTTGAGCGAGGGCGCTTCCATGGCCAGAATCGACAGCGGAATACAGAGGTAATGAGGAGTAGGCGACAACATGAAAGGGCAGCAAAAGCAAGCGGGATGACGGGAAAGGGCGTAGCAGGGGTATAGCATCTCGCGATACCCTTGACGTTACAAATGGCTTGCGGAGCTTAAGCGCTGACGGCTTTGGGTCTTACTGCCTCCGGTAATAAGGGGCACCGCTCGTGACTGCCGGTAGGCTTGGCTTTTGGTAGGCACAAGGCCATGATGGCGTCCGTTTCGGGCGTGGGAGCACACTCTTCCAGTAGTTCGGGCAGCTCGGCCGTCATGGCCACGATCTGCCGCTCCACCGCGGCAAGCTGCTTAAGGAGCGGTTCTACGATCGCGCCAAATAAATCAATGCCGCAGGTGCCGATATCGATCTTGACGTGCTGCGTCCAACTTTTCAGTGTCAAGAAGCGGGCGCCGTCCGTCTCGGCTTGCTGCACGGCGTGGTACGTGCTGAGCAGCGTCGCGTAGAGGCTTTGCAGGCGGCGCAATTCATCGGTGTGGAAGTCGGCGGTGGCTGCTACTGCATTGCCGCCGTTGGCCTCTTGGTAGATAGCTAAGGAAGCGGGAGTGAAGCTGGGTTTTTTCATGAGACTAGCGCGTTTCTACTGAGTGGTGGCTGATTGATGATTATTAGGGGTGTTTCGGCGCGGTTTCCGTTGGTTTTGGGGCGCGTGAGCGACGGCCGGTAGGGGCCTCTGGATGACAGATGCAGGGCGAGGGGAGCAGTGGGCAAGCAGAGCCCACCAGCGCAGGCGTTGTCCGAACCGGGTACCCCTGCGCATCTACCGGCGCGAGCAGCAGCTCCAGCATTTTGATGCGGTTCTGGCTCTCGCCTTCCGTGACCAGCAGTCGGTGTTGGTCGGCAATGATTCCGGCCATACGGTCAGCTTTGTTGCCTAGCTCCTCGAACAAGAGCATGCCTACTTCGCTACCCGTGGCGGCGGAATCAACCGGTAGCGTGAGCGTCGTGCTGCGGGTGCGAATCGTTACTTCGAAGATGCCTTCCGAGACGGCCTGGGTGATGGTGTCGATATCGGCAAGCAGGGTGCGCAGAATCGCTTGGTGGCGGGCGATGTCAAGCGGAAAGAAGTTAGCCTCGTAAGCGCCTGCCACGCTTTGTGGCAGGGTTTGAATTTGCTCGTGAATCGTTTTCATGGGAAAAGGAAAAGAGGATGAAAGGAATGGCCTGCGCTAGCGCGCCGAGCTGCGCAGGTAATCGTTGTGTTGCTGCATCATGCGCGCCACCGTTTGCGAGGCGCGTTGGCATTCGAGCGAGCAGGCCTGGTTGCCGCGCACGTTCTTCTGCTCGATGCTTTCGGCGGCGAGGAGCTCGGAGAGGTGCAAGGCGACCATCTCTTTTTCGCTCATGTGCTCGCGCGGATTGGCTTTCTCCGGTAGGTGCTTGCGCTGCCGTACGTGCGCCGCATTGCCGCCCCACAGCGGCTTGTAAGTTGCGTTGGTGCAGAGGCGGTAGCCCTCGCCCTTGACGCCGTGGTGAGCCAGTACCGACACGAGACGATTGCGGGTGGCTTTGCCCTGAAAGCGGGCCCGGATCTGGCCTTCGCTGAAGCCGCGCCGGCGGTAGGCGGCCTCGGCCCGGTCCAAGAGCTTGTCGGGGTTCTGCTCTTCGACTTGCCGCTCGATGAATACCTGGTTTACCACTACCGACAAGTCAGCGCTTAAGTACTGGGCGTATTCCAGGGCCAGCTGCCGGTGGCCGAAGGTGCTGCCCCCGCGGCCGGCGGCGGAAACTAAAAGGTCAGATTTGTCGACCTTTAAAAACCGCTCGGTGGCGGCCAGAAAACCGACCGTGGTAGGCAAGGCCAGCCACGCCGCGGGGCGCTGGCTCCGATTCTTGCCGGCGGCTTTCCACAAATCGGTCAGGCAGATGCGACCCTGATTATCCTGGCGAATCACGACGCCACCGAAGGAGAAAGGAATAATGCGCGTGCTCATAGGGAGAGAAAAGAATGGGCAAAAGAGTGGCCGTCAAGCAAGAAGGCCTTGCCGATGAATCTTGGGAAAATCTAGTTTTGAGGAAGGGAGTACGCTAGGCGTGCTAGCTAGCCGGTCAGGCGCAAATCACCGAGGAATTCGCGCACGGCGCGCTCGGAGATGCGGTAGTTCTTCTTGCCGGCGCAGGTGAAGGCGAGCTTGCCGTCGGTGAGCAGTTGGTAGGCGGTGCGCGGGGAGATGTCGAGGCGGCGGGTGAGCAGGCCCCCGTAGGGGCGGGTGTCGTCGGGCTCACCATCGATGCGGTAGACGACGCTCATGGCTTGCTCAAAGGCATCGTGGCGGGCCTTTTCTGAGGTGTGGGTCAGGAGCACTTCGCGCTCCAAATCGGGGTTAGACACTTCCAAAGTGCCGCCCCCGGCCAAGGGAATCGTCAGCATACGGCGGGCGTGTACGGGTACAGCGGAACGATGCGGCAGGTGTCGGCCTGTAAGGCGTCCAAGCGGGCTTGCTGCTCTAAGGTTAAGGCCTCGTGTAGTTCTTCTTCCAGGGCAGGGTACTCCGCGCTTAAGGTCCGGTGCACGGCGTTGAAGTTGTCGATGGGATGCAGGGGCAGCAAGGCTGATTTGAGCACGGCCGCCGCAATGGGACGTTCAGCGGGGTTGATCGGGGTAGCAGGAGCGGGGATAGTAAACATGAGCATTTGCGGAATTCGCCGTATCTTGCGGCATCGTTAAGGGAATTTTGAGCACCCCAGCTGGTAGCACGGCTGGGGTGCTGTTTTTTTAGGCGACGCGCAACCGGGGTAGCGCTTCTTGCTTGTTGATCGGGTAGAGCAGTAGATGCCCGTAGGCGTACTCATCAACCATGATTTCGGTGAGGGTAGCCGGCACGGGACCGAACCACGTTTCCTCGGCAAAGCCAAGCCCGAACTCCAGGCTGGTGCGTAGTTGGCTGGCGGTGCTGCCCGGCAAGTAGTAGCAGAGCCCATCCGGAGTGCGAGCGTAGCCGAGGATGGGCTGCCGAGGCAGGTAGGTGCCCGTGCGTTCGCAGCGGAGTTGCAGCTCATCGCCGGCGCTGGGCTCGGCGAGGGCGGCGGTAGCGCCTTCTGGTAGCAGCAGACGGAGCTTGGATGATCGTTTCATCGTCGATAAGGGAGGTTGGGAGGTGAAGGAAGACCGGCTAGCTGGCCGGCGCAGGTATTTTTCCGACGAATCGGAAAATAAGAAAAGTGCTAGATGGACATGCCCGCGGGCTGGAGCTGGGCGGCTTGCCAGGCGGCGAAGCCTTCGGGATTGGTTTCTCGGGCGAGGGCTTCCACGGCGGGCCAGTGCTTGCTGGACATCTGCTCGTAGCGCACGATCTGGGAGAGGTTGGGAATGGTGCGCACCCCAGTCAGATCAGACAGTCTGGCTAAGTAACCGTCCGGCATCAAACTCCGGATGCGCGGCGGCGCCGATAGGGTTTGGATAGGCATTTCCTAAGGGGGTGTATATTGCGGTTTCTGATGATGATGTAAATATGTACGCTATTACGTATAAAAACAAACGTAATAGCGTATAAATTTTTATGGATTACGTATGGTTAGTAGCGAAGTGCCAATAAATCAGCGTATTGCGCAACTCATAGAGCATTTTGCTGATGGTAAGCAAAGGCGTTTTGCTGAGAATATAGGTGTTAGTCCTAGCATGATAAGTGATCTATTTGGCAAACGTCAAAATAGACCTGGCTTAGACATGCTTCAAAAAATCGGTATTACGTACCCCTCTATATCGATGGATTGGTTGA
>Ga0325401_1008465_pt1 | contig 10009 bp, 10 predicted proteins | sample PopdelMetagenome_FD_205666 | JGI IMG/M metagenome (GOLD analysis project Ga0325401, IMG submission 205666) | Populus deltoides microbial communities from Bellville, Georgia, United States - Xylem-PdKOR-R2 | ecosystem: Host-associated > Plants > Phyllosphere > Stem > Wood/Secondary xylem | place...
TGCACGCCTCGTTCGTCGGCGCCGCGGTCACCGAGGTCATGGCCGCCATCCACGCCGGGCGCATCGCGGCGGCCACCGACCTCGACGACGCCGCCGCCTACGCCGAGCTGGCCGCACTGGTCGTGGGTGGCCTGCACCGACCCTGACGGGGCCTTGACCGACGGGGGCACGACGGAGGTAAGGTGAGGCTTACCGATCATGGTCCTCCGGGGCCGCTGCCGTCCGCCCGGAGGAGACGCCCGTGCCCGAGCACGACGGTGCCCCCGTGCGCACGGAGCCGCAGCTCGCTCCGCAGGGCACCCCGCACCGCGCCCCCGAGCAGCTGGCCGCCGACGCCGCCGGCGAGCAGCGCCGACGCGGCCTGCTGCGCGGCCCCGCCACCCGCATCGGCGGCCTCTGGCTGCTGCTCGCCCTGGTCGTGGTGGTCTGCGCGCTGAGCATCGCGGTCGGCAGCCGGTCGATCGACCTGGGCACCGTCTGGCGGGCGCTCACCGACCCCGGGTTCACCGGCGACGACGCGGTGGTCATCCGCGAACTGCGCATCCCCCGCACCCTGCTGGGCGTGCTGGTCGGGCTGTCGCTGGGCGCGGCCGGCGCGCTCATGCAGGGGCACACCCGCAACCCCCTCGGCGACCCCGGTCTGCTGGGCGTGGCCGCCGGTGCGTCGGCCGCCGTCGTCCTGGCCATCTTCGTGCTCGGCGTCGACAGCCCCTCGGGCTACGTCTGGTTCGCCTTCGGCGGCGCCCTGCTGGGCTCGGTGGCGGTGTTCGCCATCGGCTCCAGCGGCCGCGGCGGGGCCACCCCGGTCAGCCTCGCCCTGGCCGGGGCAGCGATCTCGGCGCTGCTCTACGCCCTGGTGCGGGCCGTGCTGGTCACCGACTCCTCGACCCTGGACAGCTACCGCTTCTGGGTGGTCGGGTCGCTGTCGGGCCGCGACTCCTCGGTCGGCTGGCAGGTGCTGCCCTTCATCGCCGTCGGGCTGGTGCTGGCGATGGCCAACTCCCCCGCCCTCAACCTGCTGGGGCTCGGTGAGGACGTCGCCCGCGGACTGGGCCAGAACGTGCTGCTCGCCCGGGTCGTCGGCATCACCGGCATCACCCTCCTGACCGGTGCGGCCACCGCCGCCTGCGGGCCGATCGGGTTCGTCGGGCTCGTCGTGCCGCACCTGGCGCGGGCGGTCACCGGCCCCGACCACCGCTGGCTGGTGCCCTACTCCGCACTGATGGGCGTGGTGCTGCTGCTGGCCGCCGACGTCCTCGGCCGGGTGGTCGTGCGCCCCGGCGAGCTGCAGGTGGGCATCGTGCTCGCGCTGGTCGGCGCCCCGTTCTTCATCGCGCTCGTGCGCCGCCGCACGCTGGCCGCCCTGTGAGCCCCACCCTCACCCGGCCCCGGCTGGGCCCGGACAAGCGGCGCACCGTGCGCGTCGGCCCGGCCTCGGGCGTCGTGCGCACCCGGCAGCTGGTCGTGCCCGTGGTGGCCCTCGCCGCCCTGGTCGTGGTCAGCGCCGCCAGCATGGGCCGCGGCGACTACCCGATCGGCGTCCTCGACGTGCTGCGCACCCTGGTCGGCGCCGGCGACCCCACCCAGCAGTTCATCGTCACCGAGCTGCGCGCCCCCCGCGTGGTGGTCGGCGTGCTCGTCGGGCTCGCACTGGGCATCTCCGGCGCGCTGGTGCAGACCTTCGCGCGCAACCCGCTGGCCTCCCCCGACACCCTGGGCATCAACGCCGGCGCCTCGGCCGGGGCGGTCGCGGTGATCGTGCTCGGCGGCAGCGCAGGGGCCGGCGGGCAGCTGCTCGGCGGCCTCGGGCTGCCGCTGGCCGCCCTGCTCGGCGGCCTCGTCACCGCACTGCTGATCTTCGTGCTGGCCTGGCGCAAGGGCGTCGACGGCTACCGGCTGGTGCTGGTGGGCGTGGGGCTGTCCGCCGTCGGCATCGCCGCCGTCGACTGGCTGCTCACCCGCTCGACCATCCAGGACGCCACCGCCGCCACCGTCTGGATCACCGGCTCGCTGAACGGGCGCACCTGGGACCAGGCCTGGCCCCTGGGCCTGGTGCTGCTCGTCCTGGTGCCGGTGGCCCTGGCCTGCTCCCGCCAGCTCGGCGTGCTGCAGTTCGGCGAGGAGACCGCCCGGGCGCTCGGGGTGCGGGTGGGCGCCACGCAGGCCGTCGTCGTCCTGGTCGCCGTCACGATGGCCGCGGTGTCGGTGTCGGCCGCCGGCCCGATCGGGTTCGTGGCGCTCGTCGTCCCGCAGGTCGCCGTCCGGCTGGTGGGCGGCTCCCGCCCGCCGCTGCTGGCCTCGGGGCTGCTCGGCGCCCTGCTCGTGGTCGCCGCCGACCTGCTCACCCGCACCGTCCTGCCCGTCGCCCTCCCCGTCGGCATCGTCACCGCCGTCGTCGGGGCCCCCTACCTGCTCTGGCTGCTCGTCCGCGGCCGCCGCGCGCTGACCTAGGAGGAGAAGGACCCCCGTGCCCCCCACCACTCGCTCCGCTCGCCGCGGGCCCCTGCACGCCGGCCGAACCACCACCGGAATGAGGTACCCGTCGTGACCGCTGTCCTGAGCCACCCGACCGACCTGCAGCGCACCGCGCCGCGGGTGCGGCTGGCCGCCGAGCAGGTCCGGCTGGCCTACGGCGACCGCGTGGTCGTCGACTCCCTCGACCTCGAGCTGCTCGACGGGTCGTTCACCGCGGTGGTCGGGCCCAACGGGTGCGGCAAGTCCACGCTGCTCAAGGCGCTGGGCCGGCTGCTGCGCCCCACCTCGGGGCAGGTCGTGCTCGACGGCAAGCCGATCGCCAAGACCCCGACCCGCGAGGTCGCCCGGGTGCTGGGCATGCTGCCGCAGACCCCGGTCGCCCCCGAGGGCCTCACCGTCGCCGACCTGGTGGCCCGCGGCCGGCACCCGCACCAGTCGTGGCTGCGCCAGTGGTCGCGCGACGACGAGGACGTCGTGGCCGAGGCCCTCTCGTGGACCGACATGGCCGACCTCGCCGACCGGCCGGTCGACGCGCTCTCCGGCGGCCAGCGCCAGCGCGCCTGGATCTCGATGGCCCTGGCCCAGGGCACCGACCTGCTGCTGCTCGACGAACCCACCACCTACCTCGACCTCTCGCACCAGATCGACGTGCTCGAGCTCGTGGCCCGCCTGCACGCCGAGCGCGGCCGCACGGTGGCCGTGGTGCTGCACGACCTGAACCTCGCCGCCCGCTACGCGCAGCGCCTGGTCGCCATGAAAGACGGCGTCGTGGTCGCCTCGGGCACCCCGCACGAGGTGCTCACCGAGCAGCTGCTCGCCGACGTCTTCGACCTCGAGGCCCGGGTCATCGACGACCCGGTGTCGGGCACGCCCATGGTGGTCCCGGTGCGCCGCCTGCGCTGAGCAGGGCGCGGCACGACCCGTCAGGCAAGCCTTCGTTTCGTGGCGGCCGGGCCGCGGCGCTGCCATGGTGACCCCATGACCAGCACCCAGCAGATGCCCCAGGTCCAGGACTGCTCCGTGAGCAGCTGCTCCTACAACGCCGAGTCCAGCTGCCACGCCGGTGCCATCACCGTCGGCGGCGACCACGCCCACTGCGGCACCTTCGTCGAGATCTCGTTCCGCTCGGGCCTCGAGCGCACCGGCGTCGTCGGCGCCTGCCACCGCACCGACTGCGCGCACAACGCGAAGCTCGAGTGCACCGCGGCGTCGGTGCAGGTCGGGGCCGCCGCCGACAAGGCCGACTGCCTCACCTACTCCGCCCGCTGACCCACCGGGCCAGCAGAGCGGCTGGCCAGCAGAGCGGCTGACTACCCAGCCAGCAGAGCGGCGATGTCGGGGAGCTGCTCGAGCTCGACCCGACCGGCCGCGTCGACCCGCAGCGCGGCGTCGGCGACGGCCAGGACGGCCACCGGGTCGGCGTCGTCGACCACCACGGTGGCCCCGCGGTCGGCCAGGGCCCGCAGACCCGCCAGCGCGGTGCGGCGCTGGGCCGAGGTGAGCCCGTCGGTGATCCGGTCGACCAGCACGACCGGCGCGGTGACCTCGGCCAGCATCGTCATGCGCTCGGCCAGCGGCAGACCGGGCCGGGCGGTCAACCGCACCACGCCCAAATTGGCGTGGCCGGCGCTGCACCGCGCGCTGTCCTCGTCGAGGGCGGCGCACACGGCCGCACGGACGGCAGCCGGGCCCGCGAGGGCGACGACGGATGCGACGGGCAACTTCAGCGGCACGGAACCGACCTCCAGAACGGGTGAGGTCAGGCTAACCTGACCTCACCCGTCCTGTCGAGGAGTCAGTCCCGGGGCTCCTGCGGCCGCCCGGCGGGCAGCGGCTGCTCGCTGGGGCGCGGCAGCGGGGAGCCCACCTCACGGGCCGTCAGCCCGCCGGGGGTGCGCCCGGCGACCGTGCGGCTGGGCGTCGGGCCGTCGGCCACGCCGTCGCCGTCCTCGTCGGGGGCGTGCTGGACGCTGAGGACGAAGTCGTCGCCGTGCGTCTGCAGCCCGTGGACGACAGCCTGCTCGACCGCCTCGGTGGCCACCACGCTGCGCAGCATCATCGGGTCGCTGCGCAGGTCCTTGGTCAGCGACACGGCCAGGCCGATCATGACCAGCACGAACGGCAGCGCCACGATGATCGTCAGGTTCTGCAGCCCGGTCAGGCCGTCCTCACCGCCGATGAGCAGCATGATCGCCGCCACCGACCCCATGACGACGCCCCAGAACACGACGACCCACTTCGAGGGCTCGAGCGTGCCGCGCTGGCTCAGCGAGCCCATGACGATGGAGGCGGCGTCGGCACCGGAGACGAAGAAGATGCCGACCAGCACCATCACCAGCACCGTCGCGGCGGTGGCCAGCGGGTACTGCTGGAGCACCCCGAACAGCTGCCCCTCGGAGGTGGCCTGCCCGGCGATGTCGGTGCCGCTCTGCTGCGCCGCGATGCCCGCGCCGCCGAAGACGGCGAACCAGACCAGGCTGACCACGCTGGGCACCAGCAGCACGCCGGTGACGAACTGGCGGATGGTGCGGCCCCGGCTGATGCGGGCGATGAACATGCCGACGAACGGCGTCCAGCTGATCCACCAGGCCCAGTAGAAGACCGTGTAGCCCTGCAGCCAGGTGGCCATGGCGTCGCCGCCGGAGGCCTCGGTGCGGGCGGCCATCTCGCCGAGCTCGGAGAAGTAGCTGCCCAGCGCCGTGGGGATGAGGTTGAGGATCAGCACGGTCGGGCCGACGACGAACACGAACACGGCGAGCACCAGGGCCAGCACCATGTTGGTGTTGGACAGCCACTGGATGCCGCGCGAGATGCCCGAGACCGCCGAGGCGACGAAGGCCATGGTCAGCACGGCGATGATGACCACGAGCACGCCGTTGCCGACGTCGCCGGCCCAGCCGAGGATCTCGACGCCGGAGCCGATCTGCAGGGCGCCCAGGCCCAGCGAGGCGGCCGACCCGAACAGCGTGGCGAAGATGGCCAGCACGTCGATGACCTTGCCGGCCGGGCCCTCGGTGCGGCGCTCGCCGAGCAGCGGGGCGAACGCGGCGCTGATCAGCTGCTTGCGGCCGCGTCGGAACGTGCCGTAGGCGATGGCCAGCCCGACGACGGCGTAGATGGCCCACGGGTGCAGCGTCCAGTGGAACAGCGTGGTGGCCATGGCCGTGGAGACGGCGGCGGCGGACTCGCCCTCGACCGTGCCCGGGGGCGGCGAGGTGTAGTGCGCCAGCGGCTCGGCGACGCCGAAGAACATGAGGCCGATGCCCATGCCGGCGCTGAACATCATCGCGATCCACGAGACGGTCTTGAACTCGGGACCCTCGTCGTCGCGGCCCAGCGGGATGCGCCCGTACCGGGAGGCGGCCAGCCAGACGACGTAGACGACGAAGGACGACGCGGCGAGCACGAAGAACCAGCCGAGGTTGGTCTCGATCCAGCCCAGGGCCGACGAGCTGGCACTGCCCAGGCCCAGGGGGCTCATGAAGCCCCACACCACGAAGGCCAGCGCGAGGGCGGCGGCGACCCCGAACACGACGGTGTCCAGGTGCCCCTTCTCGTCGGCGGGAGCCGGTGGGGGCTCGGCGATGGCCGGGTGCTCACCGGTGTCGGTGGGGAGCGGGTCGGGCTCGCCGGACGTGCTCGGGGGTCGGGGTGCAGTGGTCGTCACAGTCGGGTACGCCGCATGGTCTCGGGCGCCCTCCCTCCGGTCTCGGGTGCAGGTCCGCCCACGTCTCCGCAGGTGGGAGAGGTGGACCGACCTCCCACCGTCCACCTCGAGGTTGCTGTGCGCAAACCAGGACCGGTCAGTGCAACCCCTTCGTGACATGCCGCGCGGAGGTCCGGGACGGGGCGCGCGCGGGGGGTCAGCCGGCGAGGGCGGTCTGGATCTGCGGCACCAGCTGGTCGAGCGCGAACGGCACGCTGAGCACGTCGTTGTAGCTGATCGCACCCCCGCCGCTGAGCGGGTCGACGTAGACGATGCGGCCGGCCTGCACCGCCGGCAGGCTGCCGAACACCGGGTCGGCCTCCAACGTGCTGCGGGTCTCCTCGACGCTGCTCAGCGCGAGCACGACGACCAGGTCGGAGTCCAGCAGCTGCACCTGCTCGGCCGAGACGGTGACGAAGAACCCGCCCTCGGCGTCGATGTCGGCGATGCCCGGGGTCAGCTCGAAGCCCAGGTCCTGGAAGAACTGGGTGCGGGTGTCGCCCTCGACGTAGGCCGAGTAGCCGCCGCTGCCGTCGGTCGCCGGCAGCGCGACCACGACGGTCTTGCCGGCGAAGTCGGGGTTGGCGTCGCGGGCGTCGGCGAAGTCCTGGTCGACGCCGTCGGCCAGCTCCTGGGCCTGGTCCTCCTTGCCCAGCGCCTTGCCGATGGCCAGCGTCGCGTCGTCGCGGTCGACGAGGTAGGCGGTCGAGCCCTCGGGCCGGGCCAGCACGGGCACCAGGGCCGAGAGCTGGTCGTACTCCTCCTGCTCGATGCCGCTGCTCACCGCCACCACGAGGTCGGGCTGCAGGGCGAGCACCTCCTCGACGCTGGGGGTGGCCGCCACCGGGAAGACCTGCATCTGCGCCTCGCCGGCGAGGTCCTGCGCCCACGGGCCGAGCCCGGGCACCGCCGCGTCGGGGAACGTGACGAACTCCTGGAAGGCGACCGGCTGCACGTCGAGGGCCAGCAGGGTGTCGACGTCGGTGTAGCCGAGCACGACGATGCGCTCGGGCGCGGAGTCGATGGTGGTCTCCCCGAACGCGTTCTCGATGGTCACCGGGAAGGCGCCGTCGGAGGACCCGGACCCGGAGGCGGACTCCGCGGCGTCGTCGGTGGACCCGCCGCAGGCGGAGAGGGCGAGGGCGGTGACGGCGGCGAGCGCGGCCAGGGTGGTGCGGCGGGACACGGTTCTCCTCAGCGATCAGGGCAGTTGTTAGGGAAGCCTCACCTGCACGTCGTCGTCCTGACCAGCGTCGAGACCAGATCGTGACCCCGCCGGGCCGCCCAGCCGGTCCAGCAGCGCAGCCTTGATCGCCGGCCGGGAGCCGAAGACGAGCAGGAACAGGGCCTCGCGGGTGAGCCGCTCGGCCGGGTGCCCCCGCGACACCGACCGGCTGCCGACGGCGACCGCCAGCAGCCCGGTCGCGCGGTGGGCCAGGGCCGCGGCCTCGGCCCGGGCGGCGGGCAGCCGGGCCGGCCCGGCGGCATCCAACCGGGCCCGGACGGCGGCGAGGTCGGCGGCCAGCCCCGGGAGGTCGGCCAACCGGGTGCACCGCTCGACCAGGCCGAGCGCCAGCGACCCGTTCGTGCGCAGGTTGCCGGGGTCGGCGGCCTGCCACTCGGCCAGCGGCACCGAGCGGACCAGCCGGGACGCCGGCACCTCGTGCCCGTGCAGCGACAGCTCCACCGTGGCGCTGGCCTGCACCGCGACCAGCTGCTGGGGCACGGCCGCGAGCGTCGGGCCGGCCACGGCGTCGACGAGCAGGAAGTGGACGACGTCGGCGTCGTCGCGCGCGGCGACCAGCACGACGTCGACGTGGCCCCAGCCGGTCACCCACGGCACGCCGCCGTCGAGCACGAACCGGTCCCCGTCCCGCCGGGCGGTGATGGCGACCGGCTGCGGGCGGGTGGCCGCGAGCAGGGCGATGCCCGCGCGCACCCGCCCGGCGCAGAGGTCGGCCAGGTACTCCTCGGCCAGCGGCGAGCCCGCCACCATCGCCGGCACCGTGAGGTGCTGCAGCCAGATGAACGCCGCCGACAGGTCGCCGCCGGCCACCGCCTCGGCCACGGCGTGCACCGTCGGCGGGTCGGCGGCCAGCCCCCCGTGGGAGACCGGCCCGGTCAGCCCGTAGAGCCCGGCGTCGGCGAGGGCGTCGAGCACGGCGGTGGGCACCTCGCCGGCCCGGTCGACGGCCGTGGCGCCGGGGAACAGCAGGTCGTCGGCGAGGGCCCGGGCGCGGGCGACGATGTCGGGCACCCGGCCATGCTGCCCCGACCCGGGGCGCGGCACACTGGGGCGCGATGGATGTCCTCGCGATCGCACCGCTGGCCAACCTGACCGACTGGGTCCGGGGCCGGGGTCTGGCGGTGCTGCTCATCGTCCTCGGCGCGGTGCTCCTGGCCCGCCTGGTCACCTGGGCCGGCGGCAAGATCACCGCCCGCATCGACGCCAGCGCCGGCGGCGGCGACGCCCTGGTGCGCTCGGAGGCGGCCAAGCACCGGCACTCGCTGACCCAGGTGCTGCAGTGGGTCGCCGTCGTCGTGATCTACACGGTCGCCACGGTCACCGTGCTCTCGACGCTGGGCCTGCCCGTCACCAGCCTGGTCGCGCCGGCCACCGTGCTCGGTGTCGGCCTGGGCTTCGGCGCGCAGCGGGTCGTGCAGGACGTCCTGGCCGGGTTCTTCCTCATCACCGAGCGGCAGTACGGGTTCGGCGACGTCGTCTCGATCGCCGTCGTGGGCGGCGGCGACCCGGCCGAGGGCACCGTGGAGGACGTCACGCTGCGGATCACCCGCATGCGGTCGATCAACGGCGAGGTCGTGATCATCCCGAACGGGCAGATCGTCAAGGTCATCAACCTCTCGCGCGACTGGGCCCGGGCGGTCATCGACGTCCCCGTGCCGGCCAGCACCGACGTCACCCACGTGCAGGACGTGCTGCGCGAGGTCGGCGAGCAGGCCTTCGCCGACGAGGGCCTGGCCAAGCTGCTGCTCGACGCCCCCAGCGTCATGGGCGTCACCAGCCTCGGGCTCGACGAGGTCAACGTGCGCATCGTGGCCCGCACCTTGCCGGGCAAGCAGTTCGACGTCGGCCGCGACCTGCGCTCGCGCATCGCGTTGGCCTTCCGGCGCGAGGGCATCGTCGTCCAGCCGCAGAGCCCCGAGGAGCCCGTCACCGCCCACGACCCGCGCGAGGTGACCCCGTGAGCGACCGCCCCGCCGACGAGCAGCCCACCACCCAGGTCCCGACGGTCACCGCCCAGCCGGCCACCCGTCGCCGCTCGCGGCTGTGGCCGCGCCGGGTGCCCGCCCGCATCGGCCGCGCGCGCACCTCGACCGTCGTGCTGGCCGTGCTGTTCGTGGCCGCGTTCTTCGCCTGGGACCCGCGGTTGATGACCACGTCGCTGAGCGACCCCGCGCCGGTCACCACCGAGCAGCCGGCACCGACCACCGAGGCCCCGGCGCCGACCACCAGCGAGCCGGTGCCCACCACGACGCCGGGGACGACGACACCGCCCACCACGTCGGCGCCCACCACGTCGTCCCGCCCCACCACCACCGCGCCGAGCACCACGACGCCGGACGACGAGGGCACGACCCCCACCACCACGCCCGCGCCGACCACGTCGTCGGCGCCCACCACCTCGTCGGCCCCCACCACCCAGGCCCCGCCGACTTCCGCCGCCCCCACCAGCTGACCCCCGCGCCCTGCCGCCCCGGGTGCGCTCCCACGCGGGTCGGCGCCCGGGGTGCGCCGCGCCCGAGCGCGCGGCCGGGGCCGGTGCGCGCCGGCGCGGGTCAGGGGCCGGGGTGAGCCGCATGGGCGCG
>Ga0325401_1008466_pt1 | contig 10008 bp, 6 predicted proteins | sample PopdelMetagenome_FD_205666 | JGI IMG/M metagenome (GOLD analysis project Ga0325401, IMG submission 205666) | Populus deltoides microbial communities from Bellville, Georgia, United States - Xylem-PdKOR-R2 | ecosystem: Host-associated > Plants > Phyllosphere > Stem > Wood/Secondary xylem | place...
AGGTTTCAGTATAACTTACTGTCTGCACCGATTGACTTGCAAACTCCTTGCTGGCGAAAGGTTTAATAAAAACAAACTTAAAAAAAATTCAGAGAGAGACGAGAAGAGATCGAACAGTTAAAATTTTGAATAAATAACTTCTTCGGGCGGTTGACATTTTTTATCTGGATATATTCACTACTTTTTTTTTTTTTTTAATGACGTTTTCAAAGGTACTATAAATTATAAAAGTGTCAACTTCTTTATTTTGTCCCTTTTTCTTTCTCAAATCTTTATTTTTGGAACTGATATCTTCACCATTCTTCTAAATGTGTAGTAGTAGACTCATTTTTAACGTGTTAGTGGTTTATTTTGTGGATCTTAAATTTGAGTAGGAGCTTTTAAATGCAGTACATGTGATTTTAGTCAAAGATGTGATTTGGTCACTCTTTTTAAGCACTGTTATTGTATATTTGAGATTGTAGTAATAGCCGCGGTTAATATTTTATAGTATTTTTTTGTTTAGAAATATATTAAAATAATATTTTTTTATTTTTAAAAAATTATTTTTGATATAATATTAAAATAATCTGAAAATATATAAAAATATATTTTAATAAAAATAAAAAATTTAAAATTTTAAAAACCCAATTTACACTGTATTATCAAAGACTCCCAATTTACACTGTAATATGAAAATCTAGTGTAAAGAGAACAACATAAGCATGTATGGCCAAAGAGTATAACTACGATGGAAGATTGAGAATAACACAAAAAAATAATGGCCATGATCATTCTACCAAGAAAGGTTTCAAGGGCTTTATCTTCGCCTATAAATAAAGGGACAAAGTAAGAAACAAAATAATCAACTTAGAGAGAGAACGTTCCAATTTAGAAAGAGATAAATGAAAAGAAAAGTTTAAGCTAAGAGAAGTAAGGTTAGATTGAGCTAAAAGGTAGGGGAGGTGAAAGAAAAAGAGAAAGAACAAAGAGAGGAGAGGAAAAAACCAAAAGAAAAATAAGAGTTAAAATGTTGTTTTTTAATATCTATTGAGATGTATATATTTGATGAATATTAAACCGACTTGTAATATTTTTAATTGTTATTATTAGTATTCATTTTAGAACAGCTAATTAATCCAAAATAATATCGATACCAAAGTAATCACCTTGGTATCCAAGATAACCATCTTGGTTTCATTTTTTTTCTCTACTGGAAATAATTAATCAAGTTTAAGTCAATGTTGATGTAAATATCACTATATTATTATCATTAACTTTCATTATCTGGACAACTAATCAAGTTGAAGTCAATGTAGGCTATGATTGGCACTTAGCATTATACGAAGAAAAAAGAACCAGAATAATTGTAATAAAGCAGCAAGAAAAAGAGTCCCTGCTGAAAATGAAACCTTCGACAGATTACTCCAACTGGACAACTTGGTTACGAGAAAATGGCAAAAGTAGCACTCTGTGGAATGTGGTGCTTCAGTAACCCAAATAGCATAAGTCAACAAACAAAATGCAGAAAAAGGTCACTACCGCAGCCTGAAATGATACTCTCAGGCTCCCTGTAGAAGAGAACTGTTGTAAGTTCAGAACAAAAGCAAGAGATTCTTTTACATAAATACCTTGAGGTAAAAAGAAACTCTACATTCTTCATATTGTATGGTTTTCTAGATACAACATTAAATAATCAATGATTCTAGCTAGCTATCTTCTTTTATACAAGTTCAAGGACTACCTCCGCAATCAAGGGGCAAATTGTCCAACCACGAATCATCCAAGAGAGGGTTCGAAGGTTCCAACTCGGTAGGCCATTCTGAACTAACATCTATTTCATCATAGATAATAGGTTTACATTTTCCATCATGACTTTGGGTAATGGCATGTAACCAAAGATTGCAGTGCGCAAAAAGCAAATCATTGAATTTTTCAAGCTCCGCTCTGTTACGTTTCTTGGTGTGTACGCTCTCAAAGGTGCTCCGATTCCACCTGCACCAGTGGGAACTACAGGGTTGGCTAAGTATCTTTATTGCAACTCTCTGCAGAGTGGGGATTTCATAGCCATATCCAGCCCACCAATCACCTAAAGATGCACATGGCGATAAAAATGAGATTCTAATCCGCTAACATATAAAATATCTCAAGGCAGTCAAAAAATGAACCTCATATCTCAAAACACATGAAATATACGGGAACAACCCAGGATAAAGGAGCCGCATTTACAGGCACCCAAAGGACACGTCAGGGATCTCCAAAGTTGATTCAGCCTATTCTGACAGACTGTTCTAACGGATAAACTATATCACTTAATGATTCTATTCTGACCAACATTAACCTCGTATGCCAACAAGTACTATCTCCTGTTGGCTGCTGCTTTGGTTTTCCGATCCCAAGGAGCAGATGTAAGGGGATATTTCGTTTTACCAAGTACTTTTAAGCCCCATGAGAAGAATTGATTGATAATGAATGCAGCTTAAACATACCTGGGGAATTCAGCGTCCTTCCCATAATAGCAAATTCTGTACCAAGAGCGCCTTGTGCATTTATGTATATTGGGTGTTCTTTAGTGATTTCTATTTTATCTCGATCTGTTGTAGCCATCTTTATCATAGTTTCTTGAAACCCATTCCTCATCCTCAAATCAATCAAATTCGGGTTATAGAAAATTGAAGGATTAAGGAATGCTGCGGCTGCCTGTAATGGGGAGTGAAGCTGCTTATTCCATCCTCGATCAACGATCTCCCAAATTGGCATATATTTTTCTTCAATACCCTTATAGTATGCCTTGATTGCAAACTTTGCCCTCTCTATTCCCTCATATATATAGCCCATCGCAGGCATGTCCCCATCAACAATCCTTAGAATTTTAATAAGAGGTTCAGACACACTGACAGCTTCATGTGCAGACTTCCAAAAGCGATCTTGATACAGCAAGGATTTGATAGCTTGAGCCTCAGGATGTCTGCAATGCATGGATGATAGACATTCTGATTGTGAAAACATGTTCTTTAGATTGTCCTCCTGAATAACAATGGCCCTTAAGGAGAGATAATCAGCGACAGATCTACTAATTCTTGGTCTTATCAGTTCACTTCCACCAGTGAACTTCCTCATCATGTTCAAAGTCCATGCGTGGCTATACATATAGCGTGTAATGGTCTTTGCCTCTTCCAAAACCATCCCCATCCACTCTTGTTTACCAATATCCTCCAACATCTTATCAATACAATAAGAAGCACAAGGCGACCAAAACAATGAGTTGTATTTGGACATGAGAAGCTTCCCTGCATATACATAGCTGGTTGCACTATCTGTTATTACTTGTACAACATTTTCCACACCAACTTCCAAGACAATTGACTCAAGCAACTCGAACAAATAAGTAGTATCATCTTCATGACCTGATATATCAACTGACTTCAAAAATAGCGTCCCTTTTGGGCATGTGACTGAAATTACAATAATTGATTTGTTCCTACCATCAGACCAGCTATCACACAAGATTGTACAGCCTGTTTCTTTCCACTCATCTCTGTATTTCTTGTAACAGTCATGTATGTCATCTTTCACTTTTTCCAGGAGGGTAGATCTCAATTTTTCATAACTCGGAGCTCTATAACCTGCCCCGCAGCCTGCTATAGCATCCGCCATTTCCTGATAGTATATGGATTTAGAAGCACTAAAGGGAATAGAATTGTGGAAGAAGAACACAGCAATTTTCTTATCAGCATCGTCCTGCTTTTTCTTTCGAGCATCATCCACTTCTGGCTGTGCACTAGGTGAAGGACGTGGAAATAACAAAGAGGGGCCGGTGCTACCATGTTGTCCACTAGATCCATGGTTAGGATGTGCACCACCACTAGCTGAAGAGCTATTTTGTTGAGCAATGGCTGCCCGGTCCACCCTCAGTTTCTTGGGAGTTTTCTGCTTCTTGGGAGTGCTTAATATAACACGAATGTGATCCCGCACATCATCTGGAACTTCTGCACAGGGTACTATATCTTTGTTCTTTATTTGAGCCAAATGAAACTTCATTCGGTATACCCCTCCACTGAACTCCCGATGACAATAATTACATCTAACCTTCTGTCTCGTGGCATCCACAAGAACACAGTGCTCCCAACATGCATCTCTTCCACGAACCATAACCACTAAAACAAATCGGAATATCAAATTTAGATGCAAAAACAGGCATCAGGATAAACCACGTTTGAGGCAACAGCACTATAGGTCAGAAGTGATTAAAAAAGATTGAGATTTGAGGTATATTAAAACGTATAAGATGAATGCAAGACTCTCACATTTTGCACAATAAAATCTTGAACAGAAACACGGAGGGCATATCGCCCTCCAGAGTAATCCAGCAAAGGATGCCACACTGCCTTGGCATATAAGCATCAAATTTGAGCCCAGTAAACAGATGAAGTGGCATCAAACACCTTGGTTAGATTGAAGCAATGCCAAAGAAACCTTAGCTCTTAAACACAGGAATAGTTAAGACCTTGCTTTCACAGATGTAACTCACACAACTGGCAGATGACATCAAGTTTAAAATGATAATAAATGCTGATCGTCCAAAAAGCTTGTTTAGCTGCAAATAATCTATATGCAAATTAATAAAACTGACTCTGCAAAAATGTTTCGCTTTAATTTGGTAGCTCCAACACAATATTCTCACATGTACCATCATCTGATAAACCTTGACCTTCATATTTTTCACATTTCTAACCTTGACAGTCTCATTTTCTTCAGAAAAAGAAAAGTTAAAACTCTATTAACAAAAAAAAATCCCTTTTTTACTGGCAATAAAATCAGTCATAAAAAGAAAAACCTTTGATTAACGCTGCATATTAAACACTGACTGACTTGTGAAAAAGATCATACCACACCATAACAGTCCGCATAAAATCCCGGTTTTTAACATGTACACAACTTTGTAAATTCTTGGTGATATAGCTTCTTCTTCTTCTCCATTTGTTTTCCTTTTGATAAATGTTTCCGTTATTTTTCTTGGTTGTAATTACTTTAATTTTTCTATATACGATAGAATTCAAGTTGTTAGATATCTTTAAGTACAAACACTTGACAGACTTAGAGTACCATAAAAAAACTACAAGATTAACAAAAATGAAATGCAAAAACTCGAAAGCTAGAGAAACAAAAGGAGTGGTAAATCCTTATCTAGAAAGAAAGAAAGCTAGTAAAGATAAGAAGAAATAAAAAAAAACAAATTATTTTCCTTTTGTTGTTACCTGGATCCGATTCTTGTAAGAAAAAGAGGGTGGACAGAGGAAAATTCGGGAAAATTCGGGGGCTGGTCGGAATCTGGAGAAAATTGTGGATCGGCGATTTGGAAGGGAGGTAAGAAACGAGGAAATGGAAAACAACGCCGATAAATTAGTTGAAATCGTCTTTACTACTTTCACGTGATTAGTGCGTGGCTCCCGTTATGCTGACGTGTACTACAGAAACAGTTCCTATTGGAATTGGAATAGGAGCAGAGCCATTCTTCGCTGTTGTTTTTGTGATTTCTATTCACGGCCTCACAAATTTACAGGCCCGCTCGCATTCTATTAAATAAAATTAACGTAAAAAAAAAAATACAGTAAACAGAATATTATTTGATAAATATATAGTATATATAGAATTATATATTATTATTATTAAATTAATTCTAATGAGTCAATTTTAAAATCTTCGGTTTCTTATCCAACTCAAATATATTACGTGAAAGTTAATGTAATGTGATACAATGTACTGAACCAATTTAAAAATAACTTGTTTACCCATAAAAAAGGCATGAGGATGAAGCTGACCAAAAAAACAAATTTCGACTCAACTTTTTACCTGACTTGAATTTAAAATTAAATTATATAAAAATTGTATTAGTGCAACTCATTTAACTTGTTTAACTTGATTAGTCCAAAAACAATATATTTGATCGATAAAAATAATTGAAAAAAAAATAAAATTGCCTGAAAAAAAATCTCTTAACCCAACGTCTTACCTAAATTAAGTTTAAAATTAAATTATATTAGAGTTCTTCTAATATGATTCAGTCGACTTGTTAATGTAAAAAACAACTTTAATGATTGTTAAAAGAAGTTCGAGAATAAAAAAAAAGTATAATTGAAAAAAAAAAAAAAGTTTCACTTTTGATATAAACAATGAAACTTTATTATATTTTTCAAGTTTTTGTATTAGGTAATTGGTATTGCTTATCACTTTATTTATCTCATAAAACCAAACTAAATATTTCTTGTTTGTTGTTTATGCTTTTCTGAAAATTCATTCATTATTATTATTATTTTAAATATATTATAGTTAATATATATATATATATATATATATATATATATATATATATATATATGACTTAATTATAGTAGTGAAATGGTGGAACAAGAATGGTGATGGAAAAAAAATTGTACTGGAAGTAGAAATGATTTTGGTTGTGAAGGTGCTAGTTGTAATAACGTATTATTAAATTAATGATAATTGCTATTTTATTAATAAATAATAGTGATAATAATAGATAATGATGATGTGATACATTATAACATGATAATTATAAAAATAGTTATAGTGTTTATGTGAAGGTGTCAAATTTTACTTAGTTGAGTCAATTAATAACAATTATATTTAAAAAAATTATATAAGTTATTTTTATACAAATATTAACTTATTTAAAATTTTATTGTTCTTACTTTATTAGTTTAAAATTAATACTACATTGGCGATTCTCACTATAACTAAGTTAAATTTATTCTAACATAAAAAAAAATTATTTAGACGATGATAATATTTTTAAAGAATCAAGAAAAATATAGAATTCAAATCATTAATTTGAATAGATTTAATAAAAATTTATATAAAATTAGAACTTGATCTAGGGTTGAATCGAGATCCAAATCTGGTTTATTGTTGGACCTAATACTTAACAAATATGGGTGTTCATACCGACAACCAAGCTTTCCGGGTTTTTTTTTTTTTATGTGAGTGTTGGCCTTAGCAATGAGAAAATGACATGTGAATTATAGTTTTGATGACTAAAACAATGGTGGTGGTTATATAATAATGTTACAATAAAAATGATAAATTGACAATGTTAATAATATTGATAGAATAATATCTTGTGAATAAAAAATATTTTTTTATTGTCTATTTCTATTTTAATTATAAAATTGTTTACAAACAAAATTAAATGTTATAGTTCAATCCTATATATTTTCTTTTAATTTTTTTTCAAAAAGAAATTTTACTACAATAACATCACAAAGCACCTTGATGTTCTCTAAAAAGATTAGTATTCATCATTCCACCCAATGCTCACTCAACGAGGAAGCTAATCTTGCCTTTTGCTAGACGGTGTACAACATTAAGAAAAGCTAAGTGAATTCAAGAAATAATATCAAGTGGAAGAGAAATGAATTCCTATGTGCTACACTTTCCATCAACATGTCCAGCATATCATTTAACCACGAAGGTCCAGCCAAGTATTCGCTACTGAAGAAGCTGCATTGGAACATGAAAATTCTGCATACCACAGACTCGATTCCAATTTCGTTACATAATTGATCAACAACAGAGAGATTTGTCAATTGGAATACTCATTCAAATATGAGGAACACACTCCATGCTGAGATTGAATTATTTGCATATTGCCAAATTGACATTCACCACAAGAGTGAGTCAACTTTCACTCACATGTTCCAAAAGAAATTTTAACATGGCACTGCTCGCCATGAGAATTTCAACATTGTTTTGTGACAAACAATTGTTCTAACAAAATTCTAAATGTAACATGACAGCACAGCTTACATTCCGATAAGGGTAATTAGTGCTTTGCTTATTTTCACAGCAAAAATGTATATCTCTCATCTCTCAATACCCACAATTGGGTTGGAATCATGTATATCACCTCAGAAATTTTTCTTCCAAGAAAGTCTACTTATCTGCTGAATTCTGTTGCTGCTTAGCTTTGCGAACACATTCATAATAACTCTTAGTGAAGGGGGCACATTTCAAAATATCATTAGCGTGCTCCTTGTAGCATGCCTTGCAAGCATCATAATCAGCCAAACAGGGCATAGTCTTCTGGTATGGAAGCTTGAATTCCTTATCACGAAGATCCTTGGCTCTTTCTGTAACTTTCTGCACCATGTTATCCTCCTGCTTCAGCAACTTTTCTAGAACCCTCTCGCTCTCTCGAATGACTGATCGAATCTCATCCAACTCAGCATTTGCAGGCTGTACAGGTTGGGTTATTGGCAGGTACATTGGAGTTTGAACTGGCCATCCTGGAGAAGCAATCCTTTTGCGTGTCTCAGAATCATCATGCAGCTGTTTCTCATTCACCTTAGGTTTGGGCAAGGGAGGTTCTCGTTGGGTCTTAGGCTTAGTCTTCTTTGTTTTCTTCTTTAATTTCTCCCCATCATTAGCAAATCGATTAACAAGTTCTGGAGTAATTTGAATAGAAAAATCACCCATAACAGCAATTCCCCAAAAATATAACAAAGAAACCTGAAAACATCAATAGAAGTTCGTGCTAGGTTAGAAACAAATAATTCAAACTCCTGCCTACTCTTTTTAAATATATATGAGAACTTTCTTCAAGACATTAACTAGTAATTGGCCTGTTGTTGCAGCTTACAAGGAACTGCTTAAGAAATTTCTTGGTTGGTTGACAGGCAACATGAATCCAGTATAGAAAAGAAGATACAATAACAGAAGAAGGTTAATACAGAAACAAACTGAAGTCAAGTTATCAAAGCCAACCAAAAGCACATGGAAATATTAAGCATATGCAACATAAAATTATGCTTTCAAATTGCAGGAATCTAGGAGGGGGGGGGATGACTTGAAAGGAACAAGGAATTCCATCTAATCAATTGCTAAGAACGTACATTTAAACACGAATCGAAGGCAACCCACCAGGCACGACAATGGATGATGTGCAAGACACAATTCATTATAATGTATGACTTCGTAAATGGCGAAATGAATTGAATTCTAACAAAAAAAAAGATGTTTATCAATTGAAACACAACAACATCAAGGAATCACATTCAAGAAGGAGACAAGAACATGATTCGATAATCATGGTTCAATCAATGTAGTCTAGGGTTTTGATTTCTTTCTATCCTCTCAGTTAGTGCGATACTTACTAAAGGTAAATAATGAGATTAAGACAATAAGGATTGCGAATGAAAAGACCTGGGAGAAAAAAATGAAAGCAGAGAATCGCTACTCGCTCACGATTCACCTCGATTTCGGGTTTCTTCTTCACTAGAATGGTCTGCTTCCTTCCATAAGAAAGCGATGTCGTGTCTTACTTTGAATTTAGGGGTTCTGGAACTGTCAGACGACCCTCTAACTTCTAGAACGACTTGTCATTCCAGTTTTGGTTTTAAGAGTAAATTACAACATAGTCCCTTTAGTTTAACAAGATATTTCAAGTGATGTCATTACTCCATGAGATGATTTAATACCATGTTTGTTTTTTTTAAAGTGGTTTCTGAAAAATCACTTTCCAAACTTTTTTGTGTTTGTTTGTTATTATAAAAATTGGCCAACAGAAAACACTTTCCAGTCAAAGAAAAGTTTGGCTTGGTTTTCAGGAAAGTGTTTTCCTGAAAAATTTGGGCGGAAAATATTTTCCGAAAATTGTGAAAAATTTAGAAATATCATATTATTTGTTGATTATATCAAATTTGGTTCTCAAACTTTTGATTGCTATATATATTTTGCTTTAAATATTTATTTTTCAATTTCATCTCTTAAAATTTAATTTTTATATTAACTTTGGTCCTCATTTTTATAATTGTTATTTGCTTTTCCCTTATCATTTTCATATTGAAATTTTTTATCTATCAAATTTGGTCTTTATTCTTTTGATTGTTACTTATTTTATTTGAAATAATTTATGAAATGTTTATTATTATTATTTTAATTTCTTCATCTTTCATTTTTATTTTATTTTTTAGATTTGATTTCTATTATTATTATTATTATTATTATTAT
>Ga0325401_1008467_pt1 | contig 10008 bp, 10 predicted proteins | sample PopdelMetagenome_FD_205666 | JGI IMG/M metagenome (GOLD analysis project Ga0325401, IMG submission 205666) | Populus deltoides microbial communities from Bellville, Georgia, United States - Xylem-PdKOR-R2 | ecosystem: Host-associated > Plants > Phyllosphere > Stem > Wood/Secondary xylem | place...
CACGGATGTAGCGCGACACCGAGAATTGGAATTCGTGACACTGAGATTTAGAACCGCTTCGGGCACGTGAGGGTGCTCTCAAATGCCTTCTTAAGCCCTCCCTAAGTGCCCGTTCAGTACCCGCGGATGGACGCCTCGGCCGCCCCGTCTGCCCAGGGACAGACGGGGCGGCCGACCCTGGGCCGCTACCGCGCCACCCAGACCGAGCCGGTCCACTCGAAGAAGGCCATGGTGGCGTTCGGCACGTTAGCCGAGAGCGCCGTGGTGCTGCCGTCGGCGTTGCCGCCGGCCACCAGCAGGTTCGCAGAGCCGCCGCCGGTACGATGCAGCCCGACGATGTCCCCTCCCTGGCGCAGCGTGGTGGAGCCGGCGCCCGAGGCGGCGAGGTAGGGGGACAGGGTGAGCGTGGCGTCGGTGTTGATCGCGCTCCGGGCCCAGACCTTGGCGTTCCGATGCACCCCGTACTGGGTCATGCTGGCGGCGGTCATGTTGATGGTCGCGCCATCGGTCTTCGAGCGCGTCCGGTCGAAGCTGTAGGAGCGCATCGAGAGGATGCCGCCGGCCGCGGTGGGCGCGATCGCGGTCATGGTGTCGTCGGCGGCGAAGGCGCCCGTGTGGCCCTGCAGGTCGAAGTGCTCGACGTCGATGAAGGCCTTCCGGCCGACCGTGTTGGTGTCGACGTCCTCGCGGACGAGCCGGAAGCCCGTGGAGGCAACGGCCTCGCCAGAATAGGCGACCCCGTTCCAGGCCATCTTCATCTGCTCGACCTTGACCCGGCTGTCGCCGTAGGCCCGCAGCAAAGCCGGGATGCCCGTCATGTTGGCCGCCGCGATCCAGACGTCGAGGCCCTTGAGCTGGTCGATGTGGACGCGGGAGGCCGCCGCGTGGATGAGCCGGCTGTCGAAGCCGTTCATCTGCACGCCCTCGATGTGCATGTACTCGACGTGCATCCCGTCGCAGTCCTGCAGGACAATTCCCGCGAAGGGGGTCGAGCTCTTGACCCACTCGATGTTCAACTGCTCGGCCGAGCCGAATTCCAGGCTCCTGATGAGGACCGGGGGCCCCGAAAGGGTCCGGCGATTGCCGAACGTCCCCGTCCCCGAGGGCTCTCCGATGCCGCCGCAGTAGATCAGGCTCCAGGCATTGCCGGTCCCGTTGGCCTCGCTGCGGAGGAAGGTCTCCTGGGCGGACTTGAGGACGATGTTGCCCACCTTGTTCTGGAAGAAGAAGGTGTCGGCCGACAGGCCCACCCGGAGCGAGACGTTGGCGTGGTTCACCCCGTCCCCGAGGTGCGGGGAGATCGAGAAGTCGCCCAGCTTCGAGCGCCAGATGCGCCCGAGCACCAGCCCGTCCGCCTGCGTCTTGCCCGTCTGGCTCGCTCCATGGCCGAGCAGGCACCCCCCCAGCTCGACGCCCTCCAGCATCTGGCTGGCGTCGCAGGTCATGTCCCCGTAGGTGGCGACAGGGTGGTTGTCGGCGTAGTTGACGAGCACCGTCCCGAAGGGGGTGGAGCCGGCCGTGGCGAAGCCACGGAGCCCCGTCCGGAGCAGGAGGCCGAAGTTCCGCATGATCGGCGCCGCGTTGGCATCCACCTGCGCCTTCGAGCGGATGTCCTGCTGGGTGGTGCAGATGTACTCGTACCGGCCGCCCCAGTCCTCCACGAAGCGATTGCCGGAGGCGGCGGCGTCGAAGGCCGCCTGGAGGGCGTTGCCGCGCACGGTGCGCTCGGTGGCGTCGGCGAGCGGCCCCTGCTTCACCCCGCTGGCACGGTGCAGCAGCACCGTGCCGTGGTTGAGGAAGGGCTTCGGGAACAGGACGGGGGGCCCGCTGGGCTTCCCGTCGACGATCTTCCCGCCGAGCAGGTAGTCGACGTCGTCGAAGCTGGCGGCGGTTGCCGCATCCGGGAGTAGCGGCATCTCAGGCGCTCCAGATCAGGGGGTCGTTGGCCGTCCACATCAGCGGGTCGCCGGCGGACCAGAACAGGGCGGTGGAGGGGATGGTGCTGCCCACCGGGAAGTCGTCCACCACCCAGTCCACGTTGAGGACGTGGGCGTTGCCCGTGGTCAGGCGCAGCCAGCCGCGGATGACCCTGCCGTCGATGATGGAGGGGGCGCTGTTCCGGACGAAGGTACCGCGCCGGAAGGCACCGCTCGTCGGCATGGCGTCCGCGGAGGGGCTGATCTCGATCCAGGTGACGAGGTCCGGTTGCAGCTCGAAGGACTGCCCGGTGGCGCGCACGAAGGCGCGCAGGCCGTGGATCCGGGCCCAGTCAGGGGTGAGGGCGAGGTCGGCGAGGGCGGCGACGTTCCGAGGCGCCCCCTTCACGTCCTCGGCGCCGAGCAGCTCCCCATCGAAGCCGCGATCGAGGCGTGCGGAGAGGAGGGGCATCTACCAGACCACCTCGAAGGCGCCCGTCAGGACGTTGTTGAGCCGCCGGATGCGGTAGGAGACGGACCCTCCGAAGGCATTCACGACCGTCTGGATGACGTCGGTGAAGGCTGGCTCGGGGAAGCCGTTCACGTTCGGGGTCGCGATCGGCCAGGCCGCCGGCTGGCACAGGAAGATCCGCTGCCCGGCCGGGTTGAAGGTCGTCGTCTTGCGCGTGCGCACCGAGGTGGTCAGCTCGTTCAGCCCGCCCAGCGCCAGGATCTCGGCGTTGGTCAGGGTCGGTCCCACCGCCACCCCGTAGTAGAGGCGGCTCTGGAACAGCAGCGAGGCCGAGCGCGAGGCGGCCGCGCCGGAGCGGCCGGAGCCGTCGTTCATGGTGACGCCGAAAGTCTGGTCGGTGGTGAAGGGCCCGGCGATCGACTTGCTGCGGGCGCCGAGGGCCACCGCCCCCGCTCCGGCCCCGGTGGTGGCGAGGCTGGCGCCGGTCCCGCTGATCGTCTTGTTCAGCGACCAGCCGAGGGTGATCGGCCCCACCGACTGCCCTACCTCCACGATGCGCGGGGAGGCGCCGTCCACCGTGACCGAGGTGACCGAGGAGGCGGTGTAGAGGACGGTCGCCATCTGCTCTTCGAGCGCTGCGAGGCGTGGGGCGACGTCGCCGCTGACGCCGGAGCCTCGGCCGAGGACCGCCATCAGACCCAGGCCTTCCACGCGATCGGCCCGGTCCCGCTGGCGAGGACCAGGCGGTAGCTGACGATGCCGCGGCGGTTCTCCTCCCCGGGCTGGGCGCCCAGCTCGGTCAGCACGTCCCCGGTGGCGACGCCGGGCCCCGTCTCGTCGTGGCCGCGCACCATCAGCTGGAGGGTGCCGGGGCCTCCGTCCCGCCAGACCTTGAAGGGGCCGGTGGGGGTGAACCACCCCTCGTCCACGCCGGGCGGGCTGGCCGAGGTGAGGGTGCCGGAGAGGGTGGGCATGGCAGCGCTCCCGATCAGGGGATGTAGAGGCTGAGGAGGCGCGTCCGCAGCGCGGCGAGCTGGTCCTCGCGCTCGGGGCGGTGCAGGGAGGCCGCGAAGGTGCCGACCTCGCCCACCAGGCCCTTGGCGACGGCGCCCGTGTTGACGGTGCCGATGCCGCCCCAGCGCAGCTGCCCGTTCAGGATGCCGTAGGCGACCGTCGCCTCGGCCTCGATCTGGCCGTTGATCTCCAGCGTCATCCGCTGCGTCTCGGCGTCGTAGGAGACCACCACCACCACGGGGATGCCGCGCCAGTCCTTCTGGCTGCGGACCACGTAGCCGGAGGAGCTGCGCTGGGCGGCGGAGAGGAAGCCGTTCGTGCCCGAGACGTTGACGTAGAAGGCGTCCGTCCCGGCGCCGGCCGTCCCCATCAGATTGCCGCTGCCGCCCGCCTTCCACAGCCCGCCGAAGCCGAGGCTGTAGCTGGCGCCGAGCTGCAGCCCGTCGGCGACGATCGCGCCGTTGAGGGTGTTGCTCGGCTCCAGCAGCCCGCCATCGACGCGCCCGAGCGCCGGCAGGCCGTCCCCGAAGGAGAGGGCCAGGTTGCCGTTGATGGTGCCGAGGTTGGGGCGGTTGACGTGCAGCGCGCGCGCCGGGTTGCCGCCCATCATCGAGCGGAAGCGGAAGGCGACGGCGTTGTCCCCCGCGACGTGCACCGGCAGGCGCGGCGACCAGTACCCGGTCAGCGACGGGATGCGCGCCACCGCCTCCAGCGTCGGCTCGCGCACGAGGGTCCGGACACCCGTGGTCGCCACGGTGGCCGGGGGCACGATCTGGTAGCGTCCCATGGGCCGGGCCTCAGCTGTTCGTGGTGTAGAGGGTGACGGAGGGGTCGCCGGCGAGGATGCGGTCCTCGTTCAGCTCGGCGATGATCAGGTCGCGCGCCCAGTAGGAGGCGTCCGCCGGGTCCGTGCTGACGCCCGGCCCGGGGATCTCGGCGGCCTTGCCGCGGCCGCGGTCGTAGGGGACCCAGATCCGCCCGGTGTAGGTGCCGTCCGCCCGCACGTCGAAGGCCCGGCCCGGGTAGGCGACGCGCGGCCCGGTACGGCCGCGGGGGTCGAAGACGTAGACCGCCTCCCAGGGCTGGGCGCCGGTGACGCCGTTCCGGCTGATCGCCGCCGCCATGTTCTCGCGGTGGGTCAGCGAGTGGTTGAACAGGAAGAGGTGGTTGCCCCGCGGCGTGAGGCTGAGGTCGGCCTTGCTCGGGATGGTCGGCACGCCGGGCATCGGCTCGGGCGCCGACCAGGCGCCGTCGCCGGCGGTGCGGGTGAGGTAGTAGCCGGCCTCGGTCCGCTGCGGCACGAGCATCCCGCGCGGCCCGACCGGGGCGGCCGACGGCTCCTGGAAGGTGCTCAGCGCGGCCCGCGGCTCCGGCGCCGGGACGCGATCGATCCGCTCCCCGATCACCGTGTCGCCGACGATGAGGAGGCGGCAGATCTTCGTGCCGTACCCCGACGGGATCTGGTCCACCGGCACGCCCGCGAAGGCGGTCACCGGCTCGGCGAGCGCGGCGCGGATCTCGCCGCGGTGGTAGGCGGGCTGGTTGATGTAGCCGACGTCGATCGGGCAGACCGGCCCCCACTGCCAGGAGGCGGGGTCGGCCGGGTTGCCGGTCAGCGGGTTCTTCAGGATCGCCGCGCAGCCGAGGCGCATGCCGTCGCCGGAGGCGGTGAAGGTCGCCAGCAGCCGGCCGTCGTGCAGCGGCAGGAACATCGGGAACTCGCACCCGCCGCCGCCCGGGTTGAAGAAGGACCCGACGAAGCGCCAGTCCAGCAGGTGCCCCGGCCCGTCGAGGGTGTTCACCGAGACGCGCGTGAAGGTGCGGCCCGCCTCGCCGTTGCTCCCGGGCGGGGCCGGGGAGCCGTCGGGCAGGACGTTGATGCCGTACTCGGCGCGGAACATGCGCGGGTAGACGACGCCCACCCCCGGGATCTGCATCGACACGTAGGACCGGCGCGACGGGCCGATGTCGAGGACGGGGACCGACGCCGCCCCCGCCGGGCGGGGCGAGGGGGCGACGAAGGGCGGCGCGTAGCCGATGATGGCGAGGGCGCGGGCCACCTCGCGGGCGATGGCCTCGCGGACCAGGGTCGGGACCGGCGCCTCGTAGGGCGACGAGGTGGCGGCACCGGGCGTCGCGTAGTCCGCCCCGTCCCAGGCGTGCTCGCGCCCCTTCTCGTCGCGGTAGCGGAGAAGCTGGAAGACGAGCGGGTCGGCCGTCGGCGCGAGGCAGCTCTCCGCGTGCCCCTCGCCGAGATAGTCCGGGATGGGCGGCCAGGCCTCCGCCGTCTCGGCCGCGATCCGCACGCCCTCGAAGCGCCCCTCGTCGGCGAGGTTGGCGCCGTACATGACCGCGTTGCCGACGAGCGGGCCGACGAAGCTGCCCTCGCCCGGCAGGGCGTCCATCGCCAGCATGTCCGGGCGGGTGGCGCGGGCCTCGGCGAGGCGCCGCTCGCCGGTGTCCTGGCGCGCCGCGACGGCGGGCAGGGTGGCGAGGCTGATCCGCGTCCAGCCGGCGGTCCCGGCGGCCGCCGCCTTGACGTAGCGGCCGTTGTTGGCCCCGTCGCCGTCGACGTCGGCCACCACGTCCTTCGCGGCGGCGACGTTGGCGGTCAGCAGGGCCAGGGTGGCGTAGCGGAGGCCCGAGCCCTGCGCCGCGGACTGCGCCTGATCGCGGGCCGACAGGGTCGCCGCGCGGGCGGCCGCCACCTCGCCCGCCCGGAAGTTCACCTCGTCGACGCGCGGAGTGACCTGCAGGGCCACAGCGGCGCCGACGGCGGCAGGGGCGCGCCCTGCGAGTTCCTCCTCCACCTTCGCCGGGACGATCTGGCCGGCCGTCTCTACGGCCGCGTCCCGCCCGACGTCGCCCACGCCCTCGGTGAGCTGTGCCCAGTCCGCGACCTCGTCGCCCTCCGGGCCGACGACGTGGAGCTGCCGGCCCGAGAGTGACGGCGCCGGCTTCAGGGTGGACACCCGCCGGGCGTTGAAGGGCGCCCCGTCCTCGAAGGAGAGGATGTCCCCCTCCGAGGTCAGCATCACGTCCGGGGGCGGGTTGGTCGGCAGGACGCCGGTGCCGTCCACCTTCACCGCCAGGCGCCCGCGCGCGACGCGCGGCCCGGTACAGGTCGCCAGCAGCTGCCAGGCGCCGCCGGCGTCGACGGGACGGTCGACGAAGTAGAGGCCGAGCCCCTCGCGGATGGGCTCGTCCCGGAAGGGTCGGTTCGCCCCCGGCCGCAGCGACAGCAGCTCCAGCCCGGTCACGTCGATCGGCCGGCCGCGCTCGTCGGTCGCGTCGATCCACACGCGCACGTCCTGCCCCGCGACGGGCACGACCGGCGCGGCGCCGATCGGCTCGATGCGGAGGCGCAGGCGGACGGGCGCGGGGACGGCCATCAGCCCGCGCCGCCCGCCAGGATCTCGTCGGCCCGCGCCCGGGTGAGCAGCTCGGCCGCGACCAGCGCGTCCATCCCGGACTTCAGGTCCGGATGGTCGAACTCCACCAGCTGGGACGCCACGAGACGGTTCAGGAACCGCTGCAGCCGCGGCTGGCCGGCCGCCGCGGCCTGCGCCGCTGCGACGGTGATGGCGTCCTCCTCGCTCTCCTCGAAGAGGGCCATGAACTCGAGCGGCGTGCAGGTGCGCCAGACCGGTGCGACCGAGGGCACGAGATCCTTGCCGTCCCAGCGGAAGCCGCCGAGGTTGCCCACGGCCTGGGCGAACTGCTCCGGCGTCAGCGGCATGGCCCCCTCCGGCACGTCATCCGCCGTACCGGACTGGACCTCGCCGAGCACGGTGAGGTGCCCGCCCTCCCCCAGGACGGCGTAGTACACGGGGCCGAGGACGGGGCCGTCGTCGGGATCGGTGGTCTGGGCCATCGGCCTACCTCGGGATGTAGATGAAGGAGAGCTCCTGGGAGGTGGAGCAGAAGCCCGTCAGGCTGCCCGGCGGGGTGGCGAAGTTCTGGACGATCGTGATCGCCCCCGCCGCGACGAGGGTGGTGCAGTGGTTCGTCATCGGGCCGGTGGTGTTGTCGGCCGCCTGCTCCACCCCATTCACGCCGATGTTGTGGGCGCAGCCGGTGGGCTGCTGGCCGGGCGAGCCGAGGTTGATGGAGGCGATGATGTGGAGGTAGCCGGGCGCCGGGGCCGTGAAGGTGAGGGTGTTGACCGAGGAGTAGGCGTTGCCCGGCGTGAAGACCTTCCGGGTGCGGTTGCCGGTCGTGGCCCCGCGCGGCAGGAAGAGGGCGCGAAGCGCGGTGAGCACCTGGTCGCGGAGCGCGGCATTCGGGATCAGGCCAGCCGCTTCGATCACCGCCAGGAGCTCTTCCTGGACGGCGTTCCGGTCCTCCGCGGTGAGATTGGTACCGGGGATGCCGGCGACGCGGTTGCGGTCGCGGTACCCACGCTTGCCGCCGCCGATGTCGACGTAGTTCGGGGCCGCTGTCCGGTCCATCAGGCTGCCTCGTGGTAGGAGAAGACGACGTCGGTGTGGTCGGGCGCCAAGCTCCGGATGACGCACTCGACGAGGCTCGGCACGAACTCGCCCATGGGGTCGCCGCACTGCGTCACCCCGCACTCGGGGATGATCTCGCGGTCGAAGGGCAGGTGGACGGTCCAGACGAAGATCTCGTCCTCCGGCGTCAGCTCGTCGCCGCACTGGGCCCCGCCGCAGACGGTCGGGACGCTCTCCTCGATCTGGATCGTCACGCCGAGCTTGGCGGCCAGCCCCTCGAAGTAGGCGATGCTGGCGCCGCCGCGGTTGGTCCAGCGCTGGTGCGCCACCCGCTGCCGGTCCTGGGTGCCGAGGTCGAGCCCGTCGCGCCCGCAGGTGTCCGGGCCGAGCACACGCTCGAAGGCGGGCAGCAGCTCGACCGCCTCGCGAGGGTCGGCCACCTGCCGGATGATGCTGATCGCGTCGGCCTCGGCGTCCGCCAGCTCCTCCGCCAGCGGCTCCAGCATCCGCAGGCGCAGCAGGTCCGGCCGCCGCGACCAAGCCCAGCCCTCCGGCATCAGGGCGCGCAGCGCGGCCTTCACGGCCGCGAGGTCCCGGGGGGTCGGGGCCGTCACGCGAAGGCCACCGAGCCGAGGGCGTGGAGCTGGGCGGGCCCGGCGACGAGGTCACCTGCGGGCTGCAGCACCTTGTGGCTGTACTCGCCAGCCGCCGCTGAGATGGCTTCGCGGATCCGCGATTCGTCGAGCGTGCCCGCGATCTCCGCCTCCGCCTGCATGAAGGCGGCGAGGCTGGCGGTCACGGCGGCACGGATGGCCGCAGTGTCAGGGGTGACGTGGATAATGAAGGCCACCGGCACCACGTCGGCCGCCACCGGGATAACGTCGGCGGTGACGGGGCGCTCGGCCTCGACCGCGGCGCCGATCAGCGCCAGCTCCGCGCCGGTCGGGGCGCGCGGCCCGGCCATGGCGACGATGACGCCGACGGTGCCCTTGCCCGCCCACCGGCCGACCGGGCGCACCTTCGCCACCGCCGAGGAGGCGGCCTTCGCCCAGCCGACGTAGTCGTCCGTCTTGCCGCCCTCGCCGCGCCGCCGGATCTCCGCCAGCACGCGGGCGCGCAGCGCCTCCAGCTCCTCCTGCGGCTCGCCGCCGCTGATCCCCCCTGCGCCAACCGTCGCGGCCTGGATCGTCAGACCGGGGACCGGCGAGACGAGGGTGAGGGTGGCGCCGGCGGGCACGTTGCCGGCCGGCCCCGCCTCGGCCGCGCGTACCTGCGCCAGGGCGGTGCCGCCGGCGCCGACCGTCACGGTCTCCACCACCGTGAAGCCGACGTTGCCGAGCAGCAGGCCCGTGCCGGCCGGGATCGGCGTGCCGGCCTGGCCCTGAGGGAAGGTCACCGGCCCGACGGCGATGGTCGCGTCGATCCGGTCCACGTCCCAGGTGGCGGCGTGCCACTCCAGCGTCAGCCGCGCCGTATCCGGGAAGGCCTCCCGGACCAGCAGCTGCAGGAAGAGGTGGAGGTCGAAGATCTCCATCGACTGCGCGATGGTGAGGATCGAGGCGAAGGTCCGGCCGGAGCGGGCGTCGAGCCCCGGGAAGGCGTCCTCCAGCCGCGCGGCCATGCGCTCGGCGATCGCCTCCGGCGTCTGCGTCGGCCAGGTCATGGAGCGAGCCGCGCCTCGCGCGTCACGACGTACCGCCCGACGCGGACCGTCCGCCGCAGCACGCCGCGCCGGGGCCAGTCGGCCGCGACCGTGAAGGGGATGCCGAGCGCGGTGAACAGGGCCATGGCCTCGACGCCGTAGCTCTCGGCCCGCAGGCGCACTGTCTCCAGCTGCTTCTCCCGGGCCAGCAGCCAGAAGCGGTCGCCGGTGCGGGCGCCGGAGACGGCGTCGCCCACCCAGCCGCGCCGCGCGCCGAACTCCTCGGCGTCCTTCGCCAGCATGCCGGCGGGCAGGCGATCGTCGGGCCGCGCCCGGGCATCGGTCCCCAGCGCCACCACCATGGGCGTCACCGGCGTGCGGTCGAGCACGAAGTCGCCGCCCTCGACGGCAACGTCGAACTCACCCGTGACCGGGTCGCGCACCAGGGCGAGATCGAGGAGGGGATCCATGGGGCGCGCAGGATCGCGCGCGCGGGGGTCCCGGATCAGGGTG
>Ga0325401_1008469_pt1 | contig 10007 bp, 12 predicted proteins | sample PopdelMetagenome_FD_205666 | JGI IMG/M metagenome (GOLD analysis project Ga0325401, IMG submission 205666) | Populus deltoides microbial communities from Bellville, Georgia, United States - Xylem-PdKOR-R2 | ecosystem: Host-associated > Plants > Phyllosphere > Stem > Wood/Secondary xylem | place...
ACTTAAAATAGGGAAGTTGGACTGCATAAACAATTACACAGCTGTTTATCAAGAGAAAGAAATCAAGATAATACCAATTTGATAAAACCATATACAGACAAGAATACACCAAGCTTGAATCCACGAAACCACGTATATATTATCATAGTCACTGCATCGTGCTGTTACAATTGCATTTGGTTAGTGTTCGTGGCAAAAGGGATAGATACAAGAATGACAGAAATATGTTTGATTTAAAGGACTGAGATGAAAACAGAAATATAAAAAATAAATTTGTGCCTCGGATAGTTCTTGAGTGAATTTTTTTTCCTTCTAAAACAGGAAGGACAAAGGGGACATATCCCTTCTATCCCAACTCTCTTCGTCTCATGTTTAAAGCCTGTAAACCAGTTGAGAAAAGAAATGCTAAACATGCTTCACCACCCATGGAGAAGCTTCTCAGATTTTATATGAACATCACACGCTAGGAACTGTATGAAATCCTCTTATTTTATGGCATGAACCATTTGATGTATGGTGAGAATTCAGAAACTTATGAATCATAAGCACAAAAATAAAAGTTAATTATGCGAAGGATTGTTGGACTCCAAATTCTTCTTTCAATATCAGACTTTAGTGGGATTTTTTAGGTTTTCTCAGTTATTCCAAGAGAAAAAACTAGGTACAGTGCATATGCTTCCTGTGTTTGTATGAAACATATTTTATTAAAGGATTAAAAACAACAGGTTTATGAACACAAACATGAGAAGTGTGTATCTACAGCAGTGCAAAATTACAGTACAGTATGTAGTGTGCAAGAAGTAGCAGCTCTGCTGTGTGGACGTTGTAATGATAGAACTAGTTTGGAAAAGAATTCTAAAGGAAATAAAGAAAAGAATCAAGGGAAATGCTTTACCATATCAATGTTGAACCTCATAACAACTGTAGCAATCTGTGGGGCCAAAAACACATCAGCCTGCAAACAAAATAAGAAATTAATCTGATCTTTAAGGGGCTTAAGATTTGAAATATCAACATTAAATTTCTCTTATTTTCTGAGAACATTGATTTAATCAGAGCAATATATACTTCTAAAATATATAAGCATCAGGAACATGCCAATTAGAAATCACACTTTGTGCATAGTTGAGAACTTTTGTTAGGTTCAAAGTAAATCATTTCTGCACAATGCTATTGTTAAAGTTTTGAATCAGAGCAATCAACCAAAAGAATCAACAAGTGACTAAGAACCAATGAATTAGATGGGTGAACTGCCACACAACACCGACATATATTAATGTCTTGCAGAGAGGGTGCATTAACAACGCAAGACCATTAAAATTAGTAGAAGCATTCAGATATAATAATTAAGTTCCGTGCAAGAAACAGTGAACAAAGTATTGAAAAGAGACCATGTATAATGCTTCTCCAGTGGCAAATCTGGTTGCAAAGTCTTTTACCAACTTCTCAAGTGCTGTAGAAAAGAATAAAAACACTTTACATGAGCAATAAGGAGTACACAATAGCATGACATGAAGAGGCTAATAAATGATCACAAACGACAACTCTAAAAAAAACATTCTACAATCTGATTCCTCATGGACTCTAAGGTTGCGTCCACAGGCTATAAATTTCATGCACTGCAAAAGTATGGCCACTCATACCCAATTGTTTCATCTTTCGTAATGATTTCAACTATCATGGGTGTAGCTAATCTTGGTAATTATCTCACGAAGAAACAAAGAAAGGAAAGAGAAAGAGAAAGAGAAAGGAAATTAGATTGCTTCCGTGATGAGAAGAATCACATACCAAAAAAACCTTTTTCAATACTAGATTGTGCCCATAATAATCCCTCTTCTGGACCAACTTTTTCTTCAATGCGTTTCTACACAAAAATTAAGACATGGCATAGTTGATATATGTGTGAAAGAAACTAAAAATAACGTGGATAAACCATTGAAACTAATACATGTACCGCCAAAGCCAACATATGAAGAGGTTGAATGCTAGAGCAGACGACACTGGCAACCTGTGACATGTTACTGTGATTAGCATGGTTACAGAAGAATAATTAGTTAATAAATACTGGCATGTTCACGTAGTCTGATTCACAATCTGTACTCAGAAGGAAATGAAACCATCTAGATAATAGCTTACAAAATACACATTAGCTTGTTCTGTTTGCTCCAGCTGTAAAGGCCTTTCGATTGATGAAGGTTAGAAGCTAGGGATCATTGAATCCATTCACAAATTCAAGACTGTTGCTCTTATAAAACACATTACATAAGAAGATTCTTAATACAATGTTTTCCAGACACTTCACGTTTGAACAAATAAGCAATGACAACAATCTTACTTGGAGATTTAGAGCTTTTCGCCGAGGATCATCTGGCAGCAAAGCTCTCTGAGGATACTTTTCTTCCAAATACTACCCATTTACAACAGAAAATTATGAATAGACACAAAAATAAATATGGCATAAAAGAAAATTCATCGAAGATCTCTCAAAAGTTAACTTAAATTTATCATGATTTATGAATTCACACAGCCCAACATTAAATGGAGGCCATTATTCATTCACTCACTCCAAATCATGGATTTATGTCTGTAGATCCTTGTCTAATTTTCATAAAATGCAACCGCAACGAGAGTGCTACAGTATGCATAAAATCCTTTCTGAGCAAAGAACACTGACCAGCAAGATTGCTAAGGAGTCCGAGACTACCACATCACCATCAACCAAGACTGGAACATAACGGAGAGGATTCAATTGTTCAAACTCTGCAACAGAAATAACACTCATCGATCCTCACTACCTGGACCTTGTACCAGTACGAATCTAAAATCATGTTCTAGGTAAGCTAAGTATATGAAATCGTCCAACCTCACCTGTACTAAACTGCTCTCCTTTTGCAAGGTTGACTGCTTTATACTCATAATCAAGTCCTGAACAGTTCCATTTTTCAGAAATGATTAACAAAAGTCGATCAATATAAATGTAGAAAATGATACCTTTAAGGTTTAAAGCAAAGCGGACCCGCCATGAACAGGAGCTGTGCGAGAAATTATACAAGACGAGCTTCGGTGATGAATTCATAGTGTCTCTCTGGTAAGTCAAACAGACTTTTAAGAACAGATTTTATAGAAAAGTGTAAGCATTAGACAAAGAAAGGTTAATTACCAGACAAAAGGTACTGTTGTCGAGCTGTTCCGTTAAAATAAAAAGGTACTGTTCAGAATGGTGAGAATTTTTTTATTGGAAGCAGAGAATCCTTTGCTTTCACAGTTGAAGAAAAGTCAATGGCCAGACAAAAGTCAGTTGGTTGTGCCACGTCATCATGGGATATGGTGTTAGCTTCAGTCACCACATTGTTGTGTTGTGTTGTGTTGTGATGGATATTTTCAAATTGTGTTTCTGATTTGTTTTCCTTGTAATTTAAGGGGTTTTTTTTTCATTGCAGTATATTCATGTTTTTTAAATTTTTATTTTTTTATTATTTTGATATGTTAATATTAAAAATATATTTTTAAAAATAAAAAATAATTTTTGTAAAAGTATTTTTAAAATTATTTTTAGTCTAAAAAATATCAAATTAATTTTTTTAAATGTTTTCAAAAAAATTTAATATATTAATGTTAAAAAATACTGAAAAGACAAGAATTCATATTAATCTCAATAATGGGAGGTCTTTTCAAGTGGTAAATTTCATTTTTTTTCCCAATAAATTAACATTTCTTTATTTGTTGTATTATTCTTATTTAATTATTGTCAATTTAAAACTCCCATGCCAAATAATCTAGTAATATTTCAGTTTTGAAATCAACCACTAGAGCTACCATAATCAGTTTTAGTAGGAACTGGAAATGGAAGCATAAAGGCTGTGTCTTATCTCACTCAGTTTTAGTAGGAACTCTGTATAGCTTGCAAATTACAAGAATATTTCGAGCAAGGAATCCTAAGGAGCCATCAACATAACAAAATGGTATGATTAATTTCTAAACAAGGCTTCCCATAGTCAAGCCAACTTCTAAAATGGAAGTTTTAGAGGAAATTCATACATCAATCCCCCTGTATTTTAAGATTTAGATGACCCTATACACGCATATGATTCAAGTCATATACCTTGAATCAGCAAAATACAACATGACCCCAAGGAATCAAACTTTACATTAAGTCTCGTTCTCACTCAAATTTCAGCTCTTTTTTAACCAGAAAGTTTCTAGCTTCATCATCTGTAACCTCACTGCTTGGAGAAACAAAATATAGAAACACGAGATTATTACGAATTATTACGAGTTCTTAACAATCGTAAATAAATAATGGATGAATTTAAAAGGAAACCTGTCTATGGCTTCTGACTTTGAAATCAAAGTGAGTCCTTTGGGTATGAGGGATTCACAGAAATTGCGAAGCTTTTTCTCTTGGCGGACATTGAAAAGATGGTGAAGGAAATCATTGAACTGTTTAGGTTCCTGCATGAAAGTTTCAAAATTAACCAGCTATTCTTGATTTAGCCTGACAGTCCAAATGATTAACTTAGCCTAGGACGGGTAAATCACCACAACACCCCGGCAGTTGCCTGTGCTAAAGTCAAGTTAAATGTAGGTAGATATGAAAATATAATACTTCTTCATCCAACAAGTGCTCGAAGCCGATGCTTCACATAACTATCGAGCAAACAGAAAAACCAGTAGTTGATATCACAGGCTGTCAAAATGATTGGATCAATGTTTTTGTTTTCCACATGCAAGTTCTACAGAAATTTAGACTACATGACAAGCTTTTATCTCAAGAAGGTAAAACCAAATCACAAGACAGGGATGGTTGCTCGGAAGCAGCATATCAATAACCCCTAAAATAGTTTCCAAAATCACTTGATTATACTAAGAGGCAAATACATTTGGAACCTCAAATGATGCACGGTAAAGTAAATAAACATCGAATATGAAATATAATGGGCTGGGTCAAAGCAGCACCAGAGTTGCAGCATTAGAGAAATTCAAGGATGAGTAATTAACACTAATTATAGACATAAATCATAAAAATCATGGTTAAACCAATTTGGAAACTAAAACATCTAGAAGATATAAAAGACCTACTTGCTCAAGGATGCAACCTTTGCGAAGGGCAAGTAGACATTCCAATGCTTTACCATGATTATCCCCATCATAGGAATTCTCAACCAGGCTATATATTTTATTTTTCATATCCTGAATTGCTTTACCAACCCAATCTGGACTATCCCTGCGTGACATCATCGCTTCAAAATCTTGAACTGGACTTGAATCCCCAATTTTTTCAACCTTAACAGGCTTAACAGCTAGAGCATTGGTTGTATCTCGATAATCCTCATCAGAACCAGAGGGTTTTTTCTCCAATAACCGCTTGCTTGATTTCTTTAGCTGCAATCAAGATCAACTTAATCAACGCCCACGATTAGCTTGGCAACATTATGACACTATTCTTGTAATGGAAGTTCTCAGAAATACCCACCCTTGGATTCTCCTTGAGTTCAAAGCTCTTATAAAATGCATCAATTACATTTTTCTTTTCAGAAAGAAGATCTGGATCAGCTTCAGTTATTGTTTTGAGAGTTTCATCCAGTGGAGGCACAGCTGCATCTGGATGCTTTGACTTTAATTCAAGATGACGATAAAACCGCTGAGAAACAGAACACTGCCATCAGTTTCAGTCAGAAAGTTACCACCACCAGCGCAGGAGAGCAGGGAAGGGCAATTGACAGCAATTCAACGTACAGGCACTGGGTGTCTTATTTAACAAAGCCAAACAAATCATGAAGGTGCTCATATAAAATGAAAATTGCAGAAACACACATGAGAAATCACATGATAGGTCATGGTTCAAATGCTCTATTTTTTCATTTTAGCTCTCATATAATAAGCATCTTGAGGATTTACTCGAAAAAATTAACATTCGCTAAACAGAACTACATCAAGCTGGTGTACACAAAATATATGCAACCTAATACCTCCAGAACAGGATTTGGTGTGAAATCAGGCAGTAGAGCTTCCTGTTTGGCAGATGGTGCAAGGTCAAGCATCTTTACAAGGTTATCTGCAGCCTCTTGCTGCTGCTCATTCGGCTGCCATGAAGCTGGAAAACTGCTGAAAGATGGAAATTGAAACTCCCGGACATCCTCGGCAAAAGGAAGTACATTGAAGTAAAATGAATCAGGCTGCCCAGCAAACCAGAAAGCAATTCACTACGGTAACTAAACTAAAAACAACAAACAAAAGCAAGGTGCAGAGTTAAACAATGTGATGCTGAGGCACCAAAACATGTACTAAAACCTACAGTGCTGTCTTTCTCAGATATGTTGGGTGTCAAAACCCCCACAACAACACTCCCTTGTCCTTGTCTCCAGACACATCGCAAAATTGCAACCTTATTCATTTCCTTCATTGCTCTAGCTAGAGCAGAAACTGCAAGAGCAGCCCTTGCATTGCCTGGTTCAGGAATAAAGACGTTGACATCTTTCATGTAGTAGTGCCTTTTGATTACATGTATGTCAGGACAAAAGAAAAATATTAGACAATTTTTATTTTAACCCACCAAACTATACAAAGCAGTGATTCTTTACCGCATTATGTTTGAAGCATCAGTAAATCCTAGAAGCTTCACGCTTTTTTCTGGTTTGAATTTGACAGCATCCCACTCAGCAGATGATATTGGAACAACTTGTGGTCCATATCTGTAACCCTTAATTCTTTGTTCTGGAGGAACAACCTTATTAGGATCTTCCACACTTTTGTACTCATAATCTACTTTGACTTCATGCGTCGCAAATCTGTCAGTTGGAGGCGCTTTATCAGAATATTTCTTCAGAGTGGGAAATTTCTCTTCTGAGGTTTTTTTGTAGACCCACACCTACTCACAGACAATATGAACATAATAAACCTCCAAGTCTATATTCTAAAAATGCAGCTTGCAATACTAGTATACACTAGAATTGAACATAAAAAAAGAACTTCCCAAAAATAGATCATGAGAAAGTTAAGTTGACAGAAACTGAATCAGATTAGGATTCAAACCGCAGACAACAAGAGCGAGCTAGTGCCACATAGCCACTTAAATGGCATGATTTCTTTCATGTCCAATTTAGAGTAAGATTTTGACTCGACAAAAACCATACAGAATTGTCATGCAGCACAAAAGATAGCCATTGCCAGTAAAAGCAAAAGCCTGTGTAGCCACCTCTTTCACTCAAAAAAGGATTCTTACAGAGGTTAGTGGACTGCACCATGGGCCTCAAATGCCATGGATTCCAGGCATATTGGTGTTGAACACCAGGTGTAGCATGTGTCAGTGGTTTGTGACAGGACAACGCAAAAAACACATCAGCGCAGTGTTTAATGAGTACTTCAATCAAATTCAAGCCTGTGGAGGTTTCAACGAGTTTGATCAACGTAGACACGAGGGAAAGACTCTGCCTCCAACTAGTAATTGTTTTTACAGAACTCACTTGGCTGCTAAATACGTATAACCCTGATGAGGACAGAAACTACTATGTTAGCCTAAATGGGGTTGATACCTCTTGGTTTGGGTTAATTGCCTAGTTAATGCTGCTAGAGACACCGGCAATCATCCTGCTTCCCTTCCATGCTTCACTAACACCATAAAAGTGTTACTGAGCCAGACTCTTCATAGCTAATATTAGCCATTTAAGATGACAAGTTATTGTCTACTATGGTAAAGCTGTGCTGCATCCAACAACCAACACACACCATAAACGTAAATCAGAAACCTTGGACCTCTCATATGCTCCCACGGAGCAGAGAGGTTTAGATGACCCGGTTCAGTTGTAGACTTGATTAGTGAATCTCGCAAAAAATTACTGAGAGGTGTAATAAGGGAACATTCACATCAGCTCAATCTAATGCATCAAGCATATTTAAAATGAAAAATGAACAAACAAAGAGAATATATTATAACATCCAAAAATATCTTCAATGATAAATCAAAGACTTCACCTTAATCTTCATCTTGGACCCAAGTTCAAGATCACCTCTGAATATTGTTACTGGAGATATATTTCGAGTTTTAACTGCACCTAACAATGCAGTTGGACTCTCAACATACACTGCCCTGGCAGATGTTTTCTCTGAAAAAAGATTCAGCAGTCGATCATTTTCAGCCATTATTCTCTGGTCTCCACCCCCGCATAATCTTCCCCTCACAATAACACTTTCCATTTTCATTCCATGTGCACTCATTTGAGCCGCAATAGTGTTCACTTGATCTTCCTTGGTCCCTTCACATGAATCTTTAATAGGGCACAGTGCATTTGTAATAAGACACAGACGCTTTTTTCCTTTGTTTGTTGCTTGATACTTCTTTATCAGCATATCCATTCCAACAACAATAGCATCAAGATCTATCTAAGTTAAGTACTAAATTATTAAGCACTGATATTTTCAATATTTGTCCAGAGTTATCAAAGCTCAATTCATCCTCTATCTGAAAAGAAATTCCCTTGGATGAGTTGAGAAAATAAAGAAAGTGACCCCTTCTATTGAGCTCAAAAGGCAATGCCAGGTAACAGAAGGTGAACATTAATAACAAAAATGCAGTAATACACCTACACAGAGCATAAACTTCCTAACGCAAGGCCAGGAAACAGAAGGTAAACACTAATAACAAAAATGCAGTAATACACCTGCACAGCGCATAAACTTCCAGAACAAGTAATATAGAAAAATCCAGTGGATACAATCTCCATCAAAGTTTCCTCTAGGGAGCTCTTGAAATGCATCAACAAGATCTCCATCAACAACTTTGATATTTCGTAAGACGACAACATGCTCGTACCCACCTACTTCTTTCGTCAGCTCATTGTCAGTCTCTAAGAATTTAAGAAGAGCAAAATTAAAAACCAGCATAAGCAGGAAATCGGTAGACCGAACCCTAACAATACAAAAAATAAAGCAGAAATCAGCAATCAACAAAGTATACGAAATTAATATACCTTGAGTCCCGAAAACAACAACTCCAACCTCATCGAATTTTCCATAAATCAACTGCGCATAAAAAACAGAGGAGAGATTATAAATAAGAAACAACAAAAGGACCATAACATACCAAAACTGGCAAAAATCTGTGATACCTTTTTCTGAATAAGCATGGAGCAAACTTTTTTAATTTCAGGAAGAACACTGTACATTGTTGGACCGACATCGAGTAACAGCACCAATCCTTCCTGTTTCCATAGCCAATAAATAAATTAACTCACTGTAATCTAAAACCCTGGCAAGGGAGGGGGGAAAGGTAAGTATCGATCAAGACTAGCTATTAATGAGATGATTTACCTTGTTTCGAGCCATTAGAGAGTGGGAGAGAGCAAAAGCTTGCTGTAGAAGCTGAAAATGGAAGAGAAAGGAGTGAACCTTTTTTTTTTTTTTTGAAAATGGCTTGACGGTACTAGAGCTTGCTGTTTTTTTGCCTGCTTATTCCCGCCTCGGGTTGCCAAGAGGCAGGGACTGTGGGCCTGTGGCTGTGGATTTCTTTTGCAGGCGGAAGAGAGAGGTTGGGTTTAGAAGCCCAAAATGATTAGCCCATTACTTTGACCAAAAAAATCTAATTAGCCCATTAAACAAAATCGATGGGAAGGTGGATGTGCAAAAATTTCTAATTTATGTTTTTTTTTCCTCTTTTTTTTTTTCAAAACGTAACGGTTAATGAAGTGATGCTTCTCATTTACATGGAACTATCCGGGTTTTTTCACACCATTCTAGCCTATTTATTTAGTATGGTTAAGTTGGAAAGCTCATCAATTATACGGAGACATAAAAAAATTATGTATATATTTAATTTAAAGAAATGGTTTATTTTAAAAAATAAATAAAAAGAACATAAAAGAAAAAAAATGGCTACTGAATTAATGATATGGATTTTATTTTATTTTTACATGTATATATTTAACTAGTTAAACCTTAAAACTCTATTTTGTTATTGAAGAATTTTTAATTATTCTTTACTAACTAGGAATTCAAAAAGAAAAATTAAATAA
>Ga0325401_1008470_pt1 | contig 10007 bp, 7 predicted proteins | sample PopdelMetagenome_FD_205666 | JGI IMG/M metagenome (GOLD analysis project Ga0325401, IMG submission 205666) | Populus deltoides microbial communities from Bellville, Georgia, United States - Xylem-PdKOR-R2 | ecosystem: Host-associated > Plants > Phyllosphere > Stem > Wood/Secondary xylem | place...
TTCTTTCAGTTTCTGTTTATTGACTGTGCAACGTGAACAAATTAGAGTAGAAGTTTTATGTTCTGGCATGGTTTCAACTTGTATACTGCTGAAAGGAATTAGTTTTTGGTGTGTTCCATTGTTGGATGTCAAATATATATATCACGTGCCACACTATATTAGTCTATATATGGTTTTCACTGGTTTTTGTTGCATATTTATCTTGTACAGGCTGGTCATCTCATCTGAAGATGCACAAAATAAAGATCCCAGATCATTTGCCCAGGCAATTGTGATAAAAATTAAAGAGGTGTTAGCCAAAGCAAAGGTGCCACCATTTGAAACGATCCCTCCTCTTCTGAAACTTTATGCTGATAAATATGAATTAATTATTCACGAAAGCTAACCCTGCTTTTCTTGCAGACTGCTTGTTCATTATCACTAGGTTTCGGAGAGGATTCCATCAATGCATCTGCTGTTCTTGTGATGCCCATGGTGTCTTCAAAAATAACTGGCTTCAGAGGAACCGTCTTTGACCGACCTAAGTTTTTTTCCCTAAGAAATTCTGGTTGGAGTAAGATTTCAATGGATGATGATGGTGTAAATGTTTTAGAAACAAACCCAGTGCTTCCTCAAACCCTTTGATTGTAGTAGTACAAATAGCAAACAACATTGCAAGTGCACCAGGAAGGAATCGTTTTTTTATTATTATTTTTATTATTTTTTGGAAAAAAATGCCATTGCTGTAAGGAGCACGCATTGTTTAGAGGTTTAGGATCAACTGATTTTATGTCAAGGATGAAGCATTCTTGTTAGCTTTGGAAAGGTGTGGGTGGCGTTATTGTTGTATATACTCGCTCTCATTTGATTCAATGAAAGAGCATAGTTCTTTTTATGTTTGTATCGAAAAAAGGAAGTAAAGCATGGGTATATTCATTGCTCAAATCCTTTTTATGTCAATCACTTGCCTTTAATTTGTTCAGACACACTTGAGCTGGCTAAATTGGTTGTGATTTGGAAATGCTGTCGTTGGATGTTCTTGGCTTCGTGATTAAGCTGTTTCGTTGCATTTAAAGTAGAAAGGAAAATGCCCAACAGAATCATATTACAGAACTAAGTATATGATGATTCATCGTACAGGTTTGTTCGTAAGCTAAGAAGATTTCCCTCCCTCCCTCAGGAGCGCAAGCCATCGGTTTCTGCTGTGTCTGTAGCAAAAACACCATGTGCATATATCACTAATCAAGCAATACGGCACCTCTCTCCATTCCATCTAAACAGTCCATGCCTCCATGCTCAAATACCACCTCCCCCACAACCTTGACTTTCTTACCACCAACTTCATTGCCCAATACGCCTCTTTGGGCTCCATTTCTTATGCCCGCTCCATCTTCTCTTCTACCCCATCCACCGGTCTCTTCCTCGGGAATGTCATGACCCGCGGCGTTGTTCATTATTCCTATTACTATCATGCCCTTCTTTTTTTCCAACAAATGCTAAAACTGGGCATTCAAACCCGACCATATCACCTTCCCTTTTGTTATCAGGGCCTGCGGCTGTCTTCGGCACTTTGAATTCGGCCTTCGTGTTCATCAAGATGTTGTTAAGTTTGGGTACCAGTCTTATGTTTTTATTTCCAATTCTCTCATTTCCATGTATGGTAAATGTGAGCGGTATGATCTTTTTCGCCACGTGTTTGATGAAATGCCTGACAGAAATGTTGTTTCGTGGAGTGCCGTTATTGGCGCTTGCTCGGAGAATGACCGCTGTGAATAAGGGTTTTCATTGCTTTGGCAGATGTTAGGTGAGGGATATAGACTGATCAGTTATGCTGTTTTGAATGTGTCTATTCTAGCATCTTTCCATCTCGCACGTGCAGTTCATGGAATCAAAACTTGTGGGTTCATCTACAATCAAGACTAGTGGTTGAAACTGCCCTGGTTGATCTTTATGTGAAATGTGGAAGCTTAAGTTAAGCTAGAAAAGTTTTTTACTGGATACAGGAGAGAAATATATATCATCACGTGAAGTGCCATGATCTCAGGCCATGGGATATGCATGGCTGGGGAAGAGAAGCTCCCTATCTTTTTGATCAAATGAAGGCTTCTGTAAAGCCGGATTGCATAACATTTGTGTCAATATTGTCAGCATGCAGTCATTCAGGTTTAGTTGCTGGAGGATGGGAGTGCTTCAATTCCATGGCTAGAGATTTTGGAGTCACGCCAAGATCCGAACACAATGCATGTATGGTTGATCTTCTAGGGCGAGCTGGAATGCTAGATGAAGCTGGTGATTTTATTGAGAGAATGCCAATAGGGTCTAATGCAGCTATCTGGGGGGCACTTCTTGGGGCATGTAGAATACATTTAAATGTAGACATTCCTGAAATAGCAGCAAGAGCATTATTTGATCTGGATCCAGGAAACCAGGGAGATACGTCATCATGTATAACATTTATTACCCATTCAATGGGAAAAGAGAAGAAGCCTATACAATTACAACTCTAATGAAGAACAGGGGTGAAAATAATTGCTGGATACACGGTTATAGATATTAAAAACAAGCTCAATACATTCACAGCCGGGATACACGGCGAGGATATCAGATGTACACTATAAATTACACGTGTATAGATTAAGATGATATAAGATGGCCTAATCTGTCACTTTTTTGTTGGGAAGATTGAGCTTATTTTATTGTTTTATTTTATTTGTTTGAGTTATTAATGTTAAATAGTTTTAATTGATGAGATAGTTGTTTATTTATTTATTAGTATATGAAATAATTTTTTATGATTAAATAAAAATGATAGACTTTTCCATTTCTAAATTGTTTTTTTTTTCTGGCTTTTTCCGCATTTAATTCTTTACTTCTTTCTCTGATTTATTATGGAAAGATAGATTGATGGACAGGATTCGCCAAGAAGGGTACACACCAGATACAAACCTTGTATTGCATTTTGTGGAGGAGAGGAGACAAAGGAGAACATGCTGTCCTTGCATAGGGAGAAGTTGGCCATTGCGTTTGGTCTCTGAATTGAGAGTGTAATTAACGAGGACAAGGGAAAGTCCTAGTGTACGTGGGGATTGCCATACTGCTACTGAGTTCATCTCTAAGGTTACCGGAAGGGAGATTGTTGTGAGAGATGCTCGTAGATTCCACCATTTCAAGGGCGGAGCATGCTCTTGCGTGGATTAATATTGGCGAAACATGCCCTATAATGTCTATCAGTGCTGGTGCCTGGTGGTTGATGAAGATATGCAGTAAAGACTGGTTGCTTGGTCACTCACTATCTTTGTCAAATTTTCACAGTGCAGTAGACACCGATGAGATGCCGTCGGCTGGTAGATTCTTCGCCTTGGAGTTCAATGCGCCAAAAAAGGGCGGCAAAGCTGAGATCCTTTCGGGCTTTGCCTCAGGTCAACATCCATGACCCAACTCTTATTCCAGAATCCAGATGCCACCACCATCCATGATTTTGATGCCCTGTTGGGAGACAAGCCACCTAACTCCATATTTTTCCTTCTTAAGCTAACGACTCCTTCACCGCATACTGTCCTGGTTGCTGCTAGAAAATTGCTTTGACAACCTTAGCGGCACCAATAAACCCACCGAGCACAGGGAGGTGATAAAACGTTTGACTTGTGTCTCTGGAAAACTTTTTGGATATCAAATTTTTTTATATATATATTTTTTAATTATTTTAATTCGATGATATTAAAAATAAATTTAAAAAATATTATTTTAATATATTTCTAAAAAACATACTTTAAAAACCAGTCAATACCACATGCTTCCAAAAACCTCCCCTTGTTTTAATACTTGTGTATCTATTACATTTATTGAAGTATGTTTTAAGTCTTAGTATTTAAAATTTTCTGTATTTTTTATTTATTTATTTATGTTTTGCTTTCCCACGAATAAAGAAAAAACTATTCTTTAGACTTGATGTTGGGCCTCCAACCACAAGTAAGAAAACACCAGCATTTTGCTCTGAATACAATCAATCGTTCCTTGGAATTAAAGCAGAAAGAGAAGCCCTTGCTTGAAGAAATAAACTATACCATTCCCACTCCATGCCTATAACCTCCCATGCTCGTCATCATATATTTTATTTGGTCAATCTCTCTTTCAAGTACAAGGCCATTAACGACTAGCTCCTCATGGCCACCCTTACGTCTCCCTCTTCAATTTTCTACAGTATTAACGCCTTTCTGAATGCTAGCGTGCAAGTGTTGAAGTCTTGTAAATACAATGTGTTGAAGAAAGCACTACAAGTACAGCCAATCATCACCCTAACAGCTAAAATGGCAGTGTGTAATCATTAATCGAGTGATGCAATGTGCTGATGTTCTTGAGTAGCACTGTGCTTTAGCTACAACTTTTTGCTGATATCGCCTCGAAAGGAAACCTGTGGGGGGTTTGTGGGCTTTCTGCTTTTCACATGCCTGATATCATGCTCTTGAGATGCAAATGCAAATGAAGAAAAAGCAAAGGATTAACAATTTTCTATTCTGGGTCGGTCCAAAAATGATGCTAAAGTGAAGGAGGAGGTGGTGAAAATGTGCAGAATTGCGGGTCTAATTATTAGAAGCCTAAACAACTGTAAGAAAGCTAAAGCAGAAGGGAAAAAACAATGATTTTGATTCCTTTTTGCAAACAGTACTGTTTCGTAAAGAGATCATCGATTCACACCAAACCCATCTTTATCATGCCTCGCCACTCAGAATTGAAATAAAGGGAAAAGACAAGACAAGCCAACGTTCCAAAATGCCAGTTCATCCATCACATTATCAATGTTTTTAATTTAATTCATAGTATATCCATAAAAATCCAAGACACCAACCAACAGATATTAACAGCAATTAGGAGGGGGGGGGGGGGGCAATCACAATTTCACAAAACTTTACACTAATTTGCATTAATTCCATTCAATATCCGTTATTAAACCATGGAGAGATGGACCGTAAGCCGAATAGCTAGCCTATCTTCCACTACAGCGAGATTCTCCTGTACGTTATTAGGCTTCCTGATACTGCAGCAATTGCATGCGACTTTGTACCCTTAGCTGCTCATAAAACCTTCTGATGAATTCTTCAGCTTCATCGTCAACCTGTACATTCCCACCATCATTCTCATCTTCTGATGAATAATCTGACACTCTTACCGAGAACGGGGAGAGAAGAGGGCTACGCTTCTCTCCCGGAGCGAACTCAGAGGCGTGATCAAAATGGATGTTGAAAGTGTACTCAGGAGTCTTTGGAACCATGACAACTGCGCCCTTGCTCTCCTCTGCTTCAAGCTGCTCCTCTTCTATGACCTCGGGGAGATTGATACAGGGGAAATAATGGTGTTTGCGCTTTGGCATGCGGAAAAAAACAAGATCAGGACTGTTGCTGCATGAGAATTCATATTCTTGTAAGCCGAAGCTACCGCGTGCCAAATCCTTTGAGTGATGATGGTGGGTGTGGTGGTGGAGGGACATGAGGTTGCTTAAGGACTTCCTCAAGAGCTTCCCTCTCTTCATCATGAGATTCATGTCCATGATCAACTTCCTCTTCGATACCAATCCCTTCCTTATCATAAAGAAGGTTACCCTCAAAACATTCCATAGCCTCTTGGCTAACATAGAGTTCACCCTTGGATGCACCTCCATTGCACAATACTCTCCTTATAATTTTGTGGGAATCTGTATGATCTTGGTAACATTAACACCAAAGGGGAAGATAAGAGATGAAAAAGAGAGAGAGAGGTGGGCAAGTGGGTTTTCTTGTTTCCGCGAGGTTTGCTAGACCTCGCAAAACGAAGAAAACCCTGTGAGAAAACGTGAAGATGAGGGCTGTCCATTTATAGGCAGAGCTTCCCATTTCATTAAACACGAGAAAAAACATTTCTATTTTAATTTTTTTCCACCAAGAAAATTAAAATAAAATAAAGTGGGTTAATCCATCCATCTAGAAGGGAAATGGAAAGTAGGGGGAGCCTTAAGAAAAACATCACCACATTCAAATGGACCCGACAACTCTTTGCTTTCATATTACTATTTCAAGGAGGATTGTCGAAGCCTTGTACTATTCTTTTTCCCCCATTATTATTGTTATTATTCAGGATTTAAATCTTAGAGAAATCCGTAATAACTCCTAAGAATATAAATATTTTTTTTATTATCAAACTAGTTTAGATATGTATAACTATCAAGTTTTGAAAAAAAAAAAAAAAACCTTTTTAATATATAATAGCTCGTCAAGAAAGCTCAAATCATTAAGTTTTATTTTGATGTGATGGTGTTAAAAATAAATTTTTAAAAATATTATTTTGATGTATTTATAAATAAAAAATATTTTAAAAAATAATTATTATTATGTTTTTGAAAAATAAAAAGAAATTAAAGGAGGACAAGAGTCAAAATATACATGTTGTTAATGGTTGAAATGTAGGGTTCAAGACAGCTAACACAATGGTATTAAAAATATAAGAATGTGTGCGTGGGACGTTGTGGTCGGAGGGACAGAGGATGCTTCGCTTTTTTCAACGGCTAAAAGGGCATATTATCTGGCTAAGCAAACCCATCGGAGCCTCTCCTCGTTTCATTACTATTATTTCAAGTAGGACCATGGTTGAGTACTGACCCGCCCGGCGTAAAACCCGCAGGTAAAGTGGCCCGTTTTATGGGGATTAGCACAATGCTTCCTTTATACTTCACTAAGGTTCTGGAAAGTATTTTTTCTGAATGGTATTTTCCTGATTTTTTTTCATATTTAGCTACATTATTGAAAAAACTGATTAGTAAAATTCACCTTTTAATTAAATAAAAACAAGTTTTAGATAGAGGAAATTATTTTCTAGTTTAAAAAATTAAAGTGGTATGTGATGGGCCATGGTTTTCTAAACCCCTCATTTAAAAGTCATCACACGAAAATTATAATCTAAAATGGAGTTATGTCTTTTTCGACGCTCAACTCTAAGTTGGGTCATAACGCGTCCGCACCAAACTCTATGTTGGGTCATGTCATAATTGCGCCTAACTTCTCTTAGGTTCAGTGTACAACTGAACCCAACTCCTCTTGGGTGCGGCATACAAACCGAAAAGTAACCCTACACTGAGTCTCTCATACTCCGGGCTTGGGCTAGTAATTATGATACCCATCGCATCCCATTGAATACGAATAAGCAGTCCTTGCTTATATTAATTAGATGTGATGACACGAGCAGTAGAATAATATTATTTCACCATTACGAGATTACATCTCTACTCCTCCTACGTTGTATGAAGCATGTCAAGTCATGTAATATAAAAAGAAAGCTTGAGTATACAAAAAAAAATATTCAAAACCTTATGCTCTGAGACATAAACACAGTCCTCCTCCTTCTTCTTTAACTTATACATTTTCTTCTCATTCTTCATCTCTATCTTCATAAAAACTCATTAATATATTTATTAATATCTTTTTGCCACATAAAACTATCTCGTACTGACTTGATTTTCGGAGGGTCCCTCATCAACACCCCCAGGAGTCTCTAAAGGACATTGTGCAGATATTCACTAATGAAAAAAATTACAACCTCTAAAGAAATCCATTAAAAAAAAAAGTCAATGCATCTGAAAGTAAAGGTCATAGAACACACTATGAATAATCTACAAGGATTTAAAGAAATAATTCATTCCATAATATTCCATATGATTTTCATAGCCTCATCAGTGTGATGCTTCATTGTTTTTATATACATATATAAACAATAATATGTTAATAAAATACTTTAAAATATAATATCATTTAAAAATAATAAATTAATAATTTATTTATATAAATAATAGTATGTCGGGATGTATTAATATACAATATAAAAGTATGTTAATTTGATGTATTTCTGCATGTAATCCTTTAATTTATATAATATTGCTAGAAAATATATTTGAATACAAAATATGTTATATTACACGATAATCATAAATTTTAAATCATATAAATTGTGCTATAAAATTAGAATACAATAGAAAAAAATTATTTTCAATGTTCTCCAATAGTTGTCTATAATGTTTTATTTAAAATATTTTTTAATATGTATAGTTATATTTTATAAAAATAAGCTATATATAAATACATGATATAATAAGAAAATGCACTATTACACCTCTTTTTTTTTTTTTTAATCTCATTCCTTTCTTTTTAAAATGATCAAATAGTTACATTTGATATTGTATATATGTCAGATAATCTTGAAAAAACAAAATATTAATAAGTAATTTTTCAACTTATTTTTCATGGTATAAACAAATACTAGAAAGTATTTATCATATTACCGTCAAGCATCGACAAATAATACTCTTTATATAAATTAATTTTTCATAAAAATCATTTTAAAAAACAAAAACTACTTTCTAGCAAATATATGAGACAATTATCTTAATTTTTCTTACATATTCCCATACATAGTTAACATTAAGAGAAAAAAAACAAGGTTTAATTGAAGATATTGGATGGTTAATTGACTAAATTAAAAATACAAGAATAAATTTAAGGGTTTTTTAAAATACTATTTTTTAAGCAAACCCACCGGAGCCTCTCCTCTTATTTCATTACTATTATTTCAAGTAGGACCGTGATTGAGTAGGGACCCGCCCGGCGTAAAACCAGCAGGTAAAGTGGCCCGTTTTATGGGGAATAGCATAATGCTTCATTTTATTTCACAAAGCTTCTGTTTCTTTAATTTAGAAAATATCTTATTTTTTATATTATTTTCAAACATTCAAAAATAATATATTTTATATAAATTTATTTTTTTAATAAAAAATACTTAAAAAAAATATTTTCTTACAAATAAATGAGACATTGATCTTAATTCTTCTTACACATTCGCATGCATAGTTAACATTAAGAGAAAAAACAAGGTTTAATCGAAGAGATTAGATGGTTAGTTGACTAAATTAAGAATACAACAATAAATTTAAGGGTCATTTTAAATACTAATTTTTCTTTTTATCGTGATAAATAAATTCATATTTTAGCATGACTATAACAATAAATATTTCTCCCTTTTAGCACCAAACTCATAATGGTCATGTGTCCATCATTTTTTAGCCCATCTCCGAGCACTTTTTAATGGCTCGTGTAGAACATCCGAGCCCAGAAAAAAGGTTAGGCTTGGTGTGAACCCAAGCTCAAAAAAAGATTGTGAATTTTACAAATTGACTCGAGTTGACTATATTTATTTTTTCAGATTTTTTTTAATTGAATATTTTTTAATTGAGTTTCATAATTTTTCTCGATTTTCTTTCTATAGAGTTATCTCAATCTCATGATCCGAGGTAACATACCTGACATGTTGACTCAATTTATTTTTTCGGTCATTTTTAGTTCTATATATATATATATTTAATTTGATCCCGCAACATTTATTTTTTTTAATTTCATTTTTTAATATTTAGGTTGCTTGAGAATTGAGTTTTGTAATGTTTTTTAATTTGCTTTTCATGGAGTTATTTCAATCTCATGACTCAGATCACATGCTTAACAAATTAACTCTAGTCAATCGAATATGTTATCATCTTAATATTTAAAAAATAATATCATATCAATATTTTATCATATTAATATTTTTTAAAAACAAATATTATTCAATATGTATGTATCGTATTCTAAGTTCATGATTAATTTTTTAATTAAAAAACAAAGTAAGAGAGATGCAACGCAGCGCAGGCCAATGATCAGAGAAAGGGGTATAAAACTGGATTACAAGCCCATGTGAGCAAGGTGTAGGCATTAGGCCTATCAACATACCCTCATGGTAAAATTGCAGAAGCACACCATGGTGGTTCATGGGCTGGAGGCAGGCAGGCACACGGATAAAAGAAAAATGTGCAGAGAAAGGGATATAAAACTTGTAGCCTTACTGGCTAAGTAATACCGTGCTGCTATTGCATAGAGATGGGTGAAAAGAAGCACCTTTTTTGACCACTCCCGCCTAACTCCAGAGGCAACTGTTGTCGTTATGATTAGCACTTTGTTCGTGGACTGAAACGCAACTCC
>Ga0325401_1008472_pt1 | contig 10006 bp, 5 predicted proteins | sample PopdelMetagenome_FD_205666 | JGI IMG/M metagenome (GOLD analysis project Ga0325401, IMG submission 205666) | Populus deltoides microbial communities from Bellville, Georgia, United States - Xylem-PdKOR-R2 | ecosystem: Host-associated > Plants > Phyllosphere > Stem > Wood/Secondary xylem | place...
GGCAAACCTACTTCTCGTCCCTCCTCGTCAAAGATTATACACATTCGCCATTCTTAAGTTGTGGATATCATGTTAGACTCCGTAAACGGTTGGCAAGGCAAGGTATTTTATACACATAGACCGTGTACGGAGATGAATATTTTTTATATTAACAGTTTATATTAAAAGTCATTAGAATAAATAAATGAAATTTTATGATCCAATATGAGGTTTATAATGATAGTCAAACTCATACCTACTTGATGCCAAGTACAGATGTTGAGTCTAACAGTTTGTCAAATTCACAACTACTTGAACTTAGTGCGTAACTAAACCAAAAAACGTTGGGTCTAACAGTTTCACCAAACTTAATTATGTGTGCTTAGACTCAACGTTAGCTGAACCTAATGATATTGTGTCTGACAGCTTGTTAAACCTATGTAAACTTGGGCTTAACGCGTAGTTGAATCCAATGATGTTGTGTCTGACAACTCGTCAGACTCATGTCTGCTTGAGCTCAACATGTAGCTGAATCAAACGTTGGGTTTGATAGCTCATCAGACTCATGTCTGCTTAGGCTTAGGGCGTAGCTGAACCCAAAGATATTGGATCTGACAGCTCGCCAGACTTATATCTATTTGAGCTCGGCACGTAGCTAGACCTAAAGATGTTGGGTCCGACATTTCACCAAGCCTATATCCACTTGGACTTAGCACGTAGCCGAACCTAAAGATTAACAAAGTATTTGAGAGTGTGGTAATGGTTTCTTTTCAAAGTGTTTTTCACTTGGAAATGTATCAAAATAATATTTATTTTTAAAAAATTATTTTTGATATCAGCATATCAAAACGATATGAAAACACAAAAAACAACTAATTTGGAGTGAAGAAAAAAAATAAAATAGAAATAATTTAAAATAAAATACTTTTAAAACATAAAAATAAACAGGATCTTGATCTCTAAGATAATATTTACTATAAATAGCCTCTAAAACAACCTACATTTTACAGGGAATTTACATAAATATTTCTCCCATGGGTATACCAATTTAAATACTGAAAGATCCCTTTACTATTTAGATAACTTATTTTGTTGGGTTCAAACTATAATATTTATTTTAAATATATTTTTAACATTTATTATTTTTTAAAAAATTTTATTAACACGTGTTAGAATCACAAAAGACCCACATTGCAGAAATGTGGGAAATGGAAAGGGTACTTCGCCACGTGGCTGGAAAAGAGTTAATGTTGTTTAAGAACAAACGAGATGACATGCTCGCGCGCTGCCGCGGGCTTATAAAACAAATGCATTTGATAGTATTATAATTGTGAACAAATGCTAGAAAAGTAATAGAAATTAAAGGTATAATGAAGCAAATATTTAATGATGAAAAAAAAAAGTTGTGTTGGTGATCAAAAACTTAGAGACTGATCAAAATGATTTGTAGCAATCTCCACTGTTTTGTGAGAAAAGATACAGTGTTTTCACCACATGATTTAACTTTTCAGTTAATAAAAAGAAAAAAATTACAAAGATAAATTCTCTAACAACTTAATATTAAAAAAAAAAACCAACAAAGATAATTTTGGAAGGAAAAAAATCCCATGAGAAAAAAACATTGTAGCAATTGACAATGTTTTGTGAGGAAAGCTATAGCGCTTTTCCCAATAAAATAAAATAAAAAACCATTTAGAGAAATATTGTAGCAATCCACAGTGTTTTGTGAGAAAAACTGCAACGCTTTCCTCATATGATTTAGCTTTATTGTAATTATAATTCTTAACCAACTCAATATTAAAAAAAAAATCGACAAAGATAATTTTGGAAAAAATCATAAAAAAATCACATGGAAAAACACTGCAACAATTCATAGTGTTTTAAAGAAAAACAATTACAAAGTTAAATTCTTAATCAGCTTAATATTAAAACAAAATCGACATAGACAATTTTAGAAAAAAAAAATAACAAAACAAATAGGAAAAAAGGGGAAAAAAATCATGTTGGAAACACTGTAGCACTTCACAGTGTTTCATGATGAAAGCTATAATGCTTCCTCACATGATTTAGCCTTATTTATAATGACTTGTAATTGTAATTCACAAACAACTCAATATTAAAAATACAAAATTGAAAAAGATAATTTGAAAAAAATTATAACAAAAAACAATCATGCGGAGAGATACTGTAGCAATCCACAATGTTTTATGAGCAAAGCTACAATACTTTCTTCACATGATTAAGCTTTATTACAAAATTAAATTCGAACCAACTCAATATTAAAAAAAATCAACGAAGATAAATTTGAAAAAAAAATATCACAAAAAAAGAAAACACAAAAGAAACTGAAAAAAAATCATGTGAGGAAAAACTGTATCAATCCATAGTGTTTTGTGAAGAAAAACTTGTATTTACTTGTAATTGCAATTCTTAACCAGCTTAATATTTAAAAAATAAAATTAACAAATATAATTTTAAAGAAAAACATAACAAAAACAGAAAAAAAACCATATGGGAAAAAACACTGTAGCAATCAACAGTAATTTTTTAGGAAAGTTGCAGTGCTTTCCTCACATATTATAACTGTAATTTTTAACCAGCTCAATATTAAAAAATAAAATAAAAAAAGATAATTTCTGAGAAATCATAAAAAAAACCATGTGGAGAAACACTGTAGTAATCAACAATGTTTTAAAGAAAAAAATTACAAAATTAAATTCTCAATCAGCTCCATATTAAAAAAAATCGACAAATATAATTTTGAAAAATAAAGAAATAAAATAGAAAAACTATGTGGAAAAACATTGAAGCAATTCACAGTATTTTAAAGAAAAAAATTACAAAACAAAAATTTTAACCAGATTAATATTTAAAAATTAAAATCAACAAAAATAAGTTTGGGAAAAAAAAAAGTTAACAAAAAAAAGGGGGGAAAACACTGTGGATTACTATTGTAATCCACAGTGTTTTGTGTGTGGAGAAACAGTAATTCCCCTATATATTTTAGAGTATGTTGTAATATTGCTCCACCCACCTCCACTCCTGCCAACTACTTATTTATTATAATTATAATTATAATTATAAACCTGAGGAATTTCTTTTGCTTGATATTATTATGCATATGTGTAATGAGAAAAATTATTTCTATGTTGCATAAATATTTTTATTACAAAATAAAATTATAGGATTCAGTTAAAAAACAATTTAAAGAAACTTATGGACCGAAATTAACATCATAAAAAAAGATGGTGTTTTTTATTTTCTTATAATTCAAGAGGTGCAGATTTTTACATTTTAATCTCTGATTTTTTTTTAAATTTACATTTTAATCATATAATTTTATTTTTCTTATATTTAATGCCTTGACAACTAGGAGATGAAAGAGAAATTCAATATAAAAAGAGAGAAGAGAGACAGTTTTTCGTCCATCATGTTTTAATAATAAAAAAAATTAATTTTGATATTAATAAGTTTGTCTCGATAAAAATAGTTTAATGAAAATAGTTTGAGTCTCTAATAATTTGAAGAAAAAAAATAGACATGAGTTAAGTTTGGTTTGATTTTTAGTTTTTAGGCAACTGTGTTTTTCATTAGAAATTGGGTTGTTTTGTTTCTAAGAATATTTTAAGATGTTTTTAATTGAAAAACATAGAAAATTAGGTAGGACTCAAAAAATCAAACCATGATTTTTTTAATTACTATGACTCTGTTTTTTTAAAATATTTTTGAAAAAATTTAAAATTTTTTATTTTTTTCTTTACTTCAAATTAATATTTTTTTGTGTTTTTAAATCATTTTAATGTGCTAAAGTTAAAAATAATTTTTTTAAAATAAAAAAAATATTATTTTAATATTTTTTTAGTGAAAAAAATAATTGAAATCTGTATAAATACACAGTGCATCATCCACTTAATTTTAATAAGAAAAAAGAGGCTCATTTATGCCAAATATCTTCGATAAGATTAGAGGCTTTAATTTGTGGTAATATGATTTATGTGTTTTTAATGATTATGTATGAAACTATATTGACAATAAAAACAAAAACTGCACATGAATATTTGATAAGATAAAATATATATTTTGTTAGTTTTTATTATCAATTTTTTATATTATATATTTCCTCAAACTAATTATTCTTTTATTTCTCAATAGAGTCACATAAAACTATCAAACCATTATTTTTTTTCATTCTATGTTGAAAAACTGCTTTAAAATCATGGTAAGTTTTTATTCGAAAATTCATGCTTATGATTAAAAAAAAAACATGTTTTTTTTTTGTCATGGTAGAAAAGAAATGAATTAAAAACAAAAGGGGAGTTATGGCTATCCAAATGCAAGGTTCTCTTCCTTCTAAATTTAAATTATTTGAATTATATATATATATATTAATTGCTTTTAATTTTTTATTGAAATAATCATATTATTAATACAAAAGATTCATGATTTCATCAAGATAAAACAACTGAATGAACAAAAAAAAAGAGAAGAGATTTTGATAGCAGTTGAGATCCCCGGCTGTCCAGGGTGGCCGGATGCCCCCACAAGATTTTGTTTCACGTTACGAGGTCTTCATCATCATCTAACGAAATAAACAAAGATCTCTGCTTTATATAAAACATAATTTCTTGCTCACAATCTCTCAAAATAATTGATTAATCTCAACAAACATTGCCTCTGCGATGATAACGACAGCAACCGTCGACGACGGAGATCGACGTGAGTATATCTTGATGGATGAAGAGCTAGAAATCAGGCAATGCTTTTTTAAAACCATTCCTCTCTTTGCTTTGAATGAAATGCATGTGCCCTATCCCCGAAACCTCCTCATGCAGCTATTCATGCAATTCTGATGCTGGCCGGCACGTTATTTATGTGAAATTCTTATCTTACAGTTTTATCTGCGGTGGGCATAGAATGATTTTAAAAAATTAATATGTTCATATTAAAAAATATATATATTTTATAATATATTTTTAAATAAAAAATACTCGTCGAAACAACAACTACTATAATATAATATCGGGATTGGCTCAAAGAAGAAGATGGAGATGGCCAGTCTAGTAAGAGATTTTTGGTAAACGTAGAGTGGTTTTTTCCTTAAAAGAATAAAACCAGTTAATATATATATTAATGCTATAAGTTAAAGGGATATTAATTATTAGAAGTAGCTGCATGTTAGGTTAGCCATAAAACGAGCGTTTAAAACACTCCAAGAGAGTCCACCAAAGTGCCTTTGAGTGCTACCTTGGAAAGCCATTAATGGAGGCACCAACATCACACCTAGTTTTCAACAAAATCACAATTAAGCCTATATAACTTCTCCTTCAAGCGACTAGCAGCTAATATTTGAACATGTCTAGCTAGCCAGCTATTATTTCTCTTCGAAAAAGTCATGCAAAACCAGGGAAGACTTTTTTACACCCCCAAACGCATTTATAAACTGGAAACACCGGTAAATTATAAATCCTCTAAAGGTCTCTATATTGACTGTAGTAACAGTGTTTTTTATTTAAAAATATATTAAAATAATATTTTTTTTATTTTTATAAAATTATTTTTAAAATTAGCACATCAAGACAATATAAAAATATAAAAAAAAATTAGCAAAATAAAATTTAAAATTTAAGAGAATATGATTTCAACTCGTTTTCAAATACTTTTTAAATCATTATGTTTCAACAAGTGAAGCAATTAAAAGAGGAGGAGGAGGAGGAGGAGGAGGAGGAATTTCACAATTGAAATGATGTAATTGTGAAATCTTGACAATATAATTAGCACAAGAGATGGCTTAAATCTAGTGAACATGCAAAGGACAGAACAAGAATACAAGGATATTTCTCTCACGGTCATTTGAGAAAAATTAAGCATTTAATTATTTCAATTTACCCTTTTAATTGAAATGGATAAGTATTGGAATTTTGCCATATAGTTTCAAAAAAAAGCAATATTGCTTTAAAGAAAGAAAAGGAAAAAAAAAAGCAAAAGCTAATGAACATATACCTTTTTAACAAAAACAAATCAATGAACTTGCTATCATGATAAAATATTTATTTTTTTAGGGTATATTAGTTATTATGAGATTTATCAGAGACAATTCAGTTTTTATTTATCTTATATATATATATATATATAAAATAAAAATTATATACAATTTTTCTCTTTTACCTTCTATATATACTTTTCTCTCTAGAATATGGAAAACCTTCGTCCTTTTCTATCTTTCAAACAAGATTTGATGATGTTCTAAAACCTAGATGTTTAAAAATAAAGTTTTTTAGTGGTTGAAATATAAATAAATGAAATGTTCATTCAATTAAACCTACTTTCCATGGAAAAGGAAGTTGTTAACTTGATGAAACAATCTTGATACCTAAAAAAAAAAACAACAAAGTTCCATTTAAGTGGTTTGGAGACCCTTAAATGCTTAAATTAAAATTTTTGTAGGCAAAAAGTATAATAAATATGCAAAAAAACATTAAATTTTAAGAACAAAGTTATTTGTTCTTGTTTTGGTATCAAATAAATGCTCAGTAAAGAAATGATATGTGTATGTTGAGAATGCAAATTATAAACTCTTTAATCCATGTACCTTGTTTTTTTATTCGAATGAGAGAGGTGGAGAGTCATTATACTCTTGTAATATTAATTAAAGACAAATATCTCTTACACACATATTAATAAGGACAAATATCTCATACACAAACATTAATGTGAGACAAACATTCCTAACATGAATATTAATGAGATGAAGATGTGGTAGGCAATTGAAGACTCTTGTATACCTAAGAGCGTATATTGAGTAGGATCTAGACAAAAGAATTGGGCTTAATAAAAAAAAAAACCCTAAAGAAATAAGCGTTGAATTCAAGTCACAAAGTCAATCCTAAAAAGAACCTAGACATGAGTCGGATCTAAGAACATTAGGCAACATGCCTGAATTATGGCACGAGGTCTAAGCTCATAAGGTGTTGGGTGTGCACCCAACGCTTGGACTCAAGAGCATTACCCGAGCCCATTGGCTCTAGGTGTGCCCAACGCATGGGCTCGAGTGTACTACCTAAGTTAACAGAAGCCTTGGGCATGGGCTTGACATTTGAGCTTAGGTGCTACGTCCAAGCTCACGTGTATCAGGATTTGCATAGCACTTAAGCTAATGATCATGACTTAAGTTCAAAAAAAAAAAGTTTTAAAAGTTTCTTTGGAGTCTAATTCAAAATTAAAACGAGTTTGGATTAACTAAAAGTTGTTATTCTAAAAAAAATATTGATTAAGATTAATAAACAAACTTTAAAGAACTTATAAGTTAATCATTTGTGGGTGTCTACACACTCAAAAATAATAGTTTAAAAAGTTAATATCGCTTTTGTTATAAAAGGCTGTGGTTTCCATTAAAGGCGACGACCGCCCATTGTCCATACATAGTTTATGTTCTTAAGAGTGCAAAGAAAAGTCGTACCAATGGGACTGCGTCTTTGTCCTTGAGCTAGTCATATACGTGGCCACTCAAGGATGGTATCGGTCGAGGAGCCATGACGATACTAATAGCGCCGTGAGTGGTGTTTGTTTCTTTTCTTTCAGATATTGTAATATTGGTTCATTATCGATATTTGGGAAATAATATTATCTTGTATTTTCCAGCACTCGCACCCAAGGATTTAATTAATTCAAAAGGCTGAATATGTACATAGATATTAATTGAGTGAGTATACAGCTACAAGCAAGCACGCCCATGAGAGAATATTGGTTGTCATCTTCTTTATGTGTGTGTGTGTATATATATATCTAGTTATGAGAAATAATAATTTAAATTAAACATATATTTAGATCATAATTTTCAGACCTGGTCCGGTAGCCGGCTCAATCCAAGATCCGGGTTCCGGGTTTTGACCGGATCACTGGGTCACCCGGGTTAATTTTTTTTAAATCAAAATGATATTATTTTAGTAAAAAAACAAAAATCAACGGGTTGTAGCCGGGTTTTTGACCGGGTCTTGTCTGTTTAACCGGGTCACATTGAGTTTTTTATTTTCTTATTTTTTCTTCAACTCGGTCTAGTTACAGCTCCGGAATGACCGGATCTCGAATCAATCTGTTGAGCCAAATCAGATTTCAAAACTATAATATGGAATTCTGGATGCTAGATAGGTAAGTAAAAATAACGTTGGTGATCTTTTCTTACAATTAAATACTCACTACCATGCAGCAAACCCTAATAAAAATAAATAAATAATGCTCTCATTAATTTTGCGCACCCGTTTTTTCTTTAATTTTTTTTGAAGAAAAAGAAAAATAGTATCTTATTTCGATTTTCGAGATCCCAACAGAACCCAAAATAACATTATATTAGGACATATTTTTACCAGATACTCAACATAACATGACACTCTGTGTCCGCATACAATACAAGCAAAAGAAAGTACATATAAAACAAGATACCATGATCAGATGTGTTTGGATGATTCTAATTTTAGATATTTTTTAAAAGTATTAAAAAATATTAAATTAATATTTTTTTATTATGATTTATTAATAATTTTGATGTATTAATATTAAAAAAAAAAATATTTTAATATATTTTTAAATAAAAAAATGTTTTGAAAAACACACTCCCAAGTTTCTCTCAAATGGCAGCGCGAAATCTTCTAACGTGTAATGCCCATACACTTTTTATCCTTTAGTGTTAGGCGTGGAAACCGGTTCTGCCGATTATTCTCTGGTTTCTTTTGTCTTCTTGTACAAGATATTTTAGAATTCTGACTCAGTTTAATAAAAATTATGGTAAAGTAACATATAGTAGAAAAATATTAAAAAAATAATGCAGTTTGAACACAATTCATATTGAAAATACCGATTGAACACTATTAGTGATTAAACACTATTGTTATTGGAAATAGTTATGGCTTCAAAAATTATATTCCTCTCAATTTAATTAACATACATAAGAAATTAACTTAAATTTGTATGAAGATTCAATAACTTAAAAAAAAATGGATTATCAAAGATACATTGAAGCTTTGTTTTTTATATATTTAGTATTGTTAGAAAAATTTTGATTAGACATTTCTAACCATATCTTAAAAAACCACCAGATATGATTATAATTTGTTAAAAATTTTATTCGAGGATAATTTATGATTCATTACGATTTTATTTGATGTTCTTTTAAAGTATAGTTAGAATCATCTTGTTAAATTTTTTTTAACAATACCGAACATGTAGAATACAAAACCCTAGTATGTCTCTAATAATATCCTAAAATGTGGGTGTATTTTCAATATGTATTATTATCCCAAAACTTTCAGCAGGCTATGCTATTTATTTATTTATTTATTATTTTTTAAAATCGTTATGTGTGTGTATATATATATAATTTTAATTTTAGCTCTTCATTTTTAGTACATTTATAAATGATGAAGCTTTTACCTATGGTTAGATGGATGGGACCAGACCTGGAGCCTGTCACTGTCGGGTCTCAAATGAAATGCTCATTTTTATGATTTGTTACTGAACTAAAAATGTAAAGTCAAATTAGCCAACGGAGACAGCAGCCACCACCCACCCACACCCACCCTCCCTAGTCCCTCCCCCAGGCAATAGCAAAAAGGGTTTAACCTAATATATAATTAATTAAAATTAAATTTCCAATAATTGTCACCTGGTGACAACCGTTTACTTTTCAAAGCCAATAAAAGCAATGCAAAGCGATGGCAATTTTCAGTAATTCCTTCAATTTCCAAACCTTGTTTAACACTCCCTTCCTCCTTAAATATCGAAACCCAACACGTAACCCAAATCCACACCATCACCACCTCCGTGAATCGCAGGTGAGAGAGCTTCTCTCCAGGCGAGCCTGTCTCTCGTTTTTGAATTGACCCAAACACTCTCCACGCGCAAAGACATTTTTGTTTCTTTGTTGGTTCTTGTGATCTGATACAAAAGATGGGATCCTCGGAGCTGATTTTTAGAGGTCATGACGAGACTCAACCAACATCTGATGCTTACTCACCTAAACCACCGAAGCCATGGC
>Ga0325401_1008474_pt1 | contig 10006 bp, 10 predicted proteins | sample PopdelMetagenome_FD_205666 | JGI IMG/M metagenome (GOLD analysis project Ga0325401, IMG submission 205666) | Populus deltoides microbial communities from Bellville, Georgia, United States - Xylem-PdKOR-R2 | ecosystem: Host-associated > Plants > Phyllosphere > Stem > Wood/Secondary xylem | place...
AAGTTAAGATTTAATTGAGAGATAGTTTTGTATAATTGTATAGGTTGCATAAAGGTAGCAGCCATCCTTTGTATTTATACTTGTAGGGTTGTGTACAATATAATGGTGGGATGTATTCTATACAATAACTATTCCTATATAAGAGTGTTTACATTGTATAGGGTCTCTTTCCTTAATACTAAAAAAAGATATTAGAGAAGAAGCATGTCGACAAATTGCAAGGTTTTTTTTACACTAGTGCAATTCCATTTAATTATGTAAAAAACCCTGAGTTTGTAAAGGCACTTGAATTGGTTGCAAAGCATGGGCCAGGTTTCAAGCCTCCATCCTACCATGATATTAGATAGAAGTATTTGAAGCAGGAGATGGATCAAATAATGACATTGCTTGAGGAGTACAAGCTAGAATGGAAAAAAAACAGGTTGTTCAATAATGTCTGATGGATGGACAGATAAAAAAAGATGTTGTATTTGTAACTTTTTGGTTAATAGTCCTAAAGGGATAATTTTTTTTGTCATCAGTGGATACCTCTAATATGTCCAAGACTGCTAATAAGGTATTTGAAATGTTAGATGCCATTATGGAGAGGATTGGAGAGGAAAATGTTGTCCAAGTAGTCACCGATAATGCTGCAAATTATAAGGCATCGGGACAATTATTGATGAAAAAAAGAAAGAGTTTGTTTTGGACACCATGTGCTACCCATTGTATTGACTTGATATTAGAAGATTTTGAGAAGAAGTTAGAGATTCATCAAGTAACTATTGCCAAGGGGAGGAAAATCACCTCATATATTTATTCAAGAACTATTCTTATTTCCATGCTAAGGCACTTAACGAATGGAAGGGAATTGATTCGACCTGTTGCCACTCGGTTTGCAACTACATATTTGACTCTGGGATGTTTGAATGATCATGAAATGCAGCTGATGACTATGTTTACTTCCAAACAGTGGAGTTCTTGTAGGTTTACAAGAATATAAGGGAAACGAATTCAAAATTGTGTTTTGGACAGCAGGTTTTGACATTATGTCACTATATGTATTAAGGCAGCATATCCTCTAATTAAAGTTCTTCGATTAGTTGATTCAGATGAGAAACCAGCTATGGGTTTTATATATAAAGCAATGGATGAAGCAAAAGAGAAGATACAAGTGAATTTTGGTTGTGTGAAAAAAAGATATATATCTTTCTAATTTTTATTTCAAATATTGTCATTTATTAATATGAATGTCATATATAAAGTACTGATATTATACACACACACACACACACACACACACACACACACACACACCTATATGGAATATTGTTGATGCAAGATGGGAACTTCAACTCCACATACCCTTACATGTAGCAGCTTATTATTTGAATTCTCATTATCATTATAATCCCAATTTTAAGGTTAATGCCAACATTAAAATTGGATTATATCAATGCTTAGAAAGGATGGTGCCTAATGCAAGCAAAAGGTGCAAAATTGACTTGCAACTTGAATCATTCAAGGATGCAAAAGGGTTATTTGGCATTGAGGCTGTCAAGACAGCTAGAGATAAAAAAAAAAAAAACTCCAGCTCAATGGCGGGATTCTTATGGGGATGAATGTCCAAAATTACAAAGGTTTGCAATCCGAGTTCTAAGCTTGACTTGTACTTCATCTGGATGTGGGCGTAACTGGAGTGCATTTGAAATGGTAAGTTTTTTTTATTTTTTTATTTTAAATGTTGAAATATTTGATAAAAATTTTATCAATTTGAATTGTTTATTTAGGTTCATACAAAACGAAGAAATCGTTTGCACTAGAGAAAAATGAATGACTTGGTATTTGTAATGTGCAATCTGAAATTGAATAATAATCAAGTCAAAAAGCAAGCTGATGATTTTGGTGTAGAAGATGATCTTTCATCTGATGATGATTGGATAACCGAGGGAGAAAAACATTCAAACATTGATTTGCTTGGTGTTAATGATAGTGCAACACGAAGACAAAATGGTAATGAAGATTAAAGTGATGAAGAAGAAATTCCTAATAATGTTAAAATGGAGAGTCATGGTACTGAAGATGTTTTGGGGATTCAAATTGATGATATTGGTGTTGGTATTAGTAGCAGCACTAATGCTCATAATATTGGTGTTGGTACTAGTAGTGACACTAATAATCCTCTTGATGCTAATGATATTGATTAATGTCTGAGGAATAATGAGGAAGATGAAGGCAATGAAGCTAGTTTTAGTTTACATGACACACAGCAGATTATTTGGTTTAAATTTGTTAATTATTAGCTAATGAAAAGTTATTTAAATTATTTATGAATTTTTATTTGAACCATGCATTTTAAGGTGCTTGAACTATGTATAGATTTTATTTGAAGCATGTATTTTAAAGTACTTGAACTATGTATGGATTTTTATTTGAAGCATGTATTTTAAGGTACTATGAATTTTTATTTGAAACCTGAATTTTTTTTGATGTATTTTAAAATTTCTTATGATTTTATGATTTTACGATCTGAGTTTGTTTAGTACTTTCTATGCCGTGTCAAAATCATGATTTTAATAATCTTGGTATAGGTGCTCACGCTTTTTAGTCAGCAATGATTATCTTTCATCATGTTGTTGAAAGCATCATTGCATCTTCTTTATCTCGGTGCGGAGCATGATAACAAAAATATGGTAGTTTGTTGCTAGTGTAACTTTTTTTTAGTGTTTTAATTTTAATCTTTATTTTTTTTTGTTTCTAATTTTTTTTTATCCTTTTATAAGAGGTTTTTTGTTTTCAGTTTACTTCAATTTTTTTATATTATTTTATCCTGAAAAATTCTGCGACGTTAAAGCTTTAGAAAAGGATTGATGACTTTAAAACCGGTCCCCTTCCGCCCCTCCGGGAAAAAAAAGCGTACTAAAGCAAGATAAAATAGAGGTTTATTAATTAATTAATTAGTAACATGATCGCTAACAATTGACATATCATGTCTTTTCAAGGATACACATGTACAGTTCTTTCTTCGAAATTTCCATTAATAGCTTGACTTCGTTGTTAGTCTTTGTTTATTATTATTTTCATTCACAATCCCGGAGTTGTGTGGCATGTCATCGTGCAAGCCTCCTCTTGATGCACTGACTTCTGTCTTCAAGAGTGGCCTCCCGAATAGTCAGCTATTCTTGGACCCACTCGTTTTCAATAAATTATTGGTTCTGCGCATGCTTTTATTGAAAACACTAGAACATTAGGCTGCTGTCAAATGTATATTGCGATGCATGAAAGGCACGTCTTCCTTCTATTTTTATCTTACTCGTGGCTCCTTGTTACCACTTCATTGTTTTACTGGTGTTGACTGGACAGGGAGCATCAATAATTGAAAGTCTACAGATGACTATATTATATTTGTTTTTGGTACCACTTCCATTTTATGAAAATTTAGCGAGAAATGTATTGCTACTTGCTACTCTATTGAAGCAGAATATAAAGTATTGATTAATGGTGCTACTGATGTTTTTGACTTTATTATCTTTTAATAAATTTATATTTATCTTCCAGTTCTGTTATCATTAGTTAGTGTGACAATTTAAATATTACGTATCTGTCTATTAATTCTATTTTTTATGTATGTATAAAACATGCTGAAGTTGATTATTACTTTGTTCGTGATAGAATTGCTAAAAAAATACAAATTATCTTTATATCTTTCAAAGACCAATTAGTTGATGGTTTTAGAAAATAGCTTCTCCATTCTATTTTTGCTTATTTACGGTCCGAGCTTCATGTGATTAACTTATTTTTAGCTTCAGGTAATGTATTATAGAATGTGTTGTAATATAGAAAATATTATATTTTTTTGTATATATTTATCTTGCATAGTGCGCTACATAATAATTACTATGTTGCACAATATATTTTTCTTGTATATATATATATATATATATATATATATATATATATATATATATATAGAAAAGATAACTATTAATTATGTAAGCCCTTTAATAAAAAAACTTCAACTAGACTAGGATGTGGTTCTTTCAACGGCACCGATGTCCATAAATCTTTTAAAACTTACGTGAGAAATTATTAAATATGCTAAAAAACCCATCCCATCTTTCATTAAAATATGAATTATATTCATCAAAATATGAAGTTTATTTTGAATATAATTCTTTGTATTTCCTAGATTATTAGTTTTTCTTATCTAGGGGTGAAAAAAAAAAGATTATATATTTTTAAATTTTAAACAAACACCGTTTTTATTTCATTGCCAAGCACCCTCCTCCATAGAAACCTCTTAATCTATTATACATGCATCCTATTATTATTATTATTATTATTATTTAAATATTAGAATCTTATGAAGGGGTGGTATGAAAACATTTTTAATTTTTTAAATGCATAATTTAATATGTGGACGGTCTCGTCAAAACACTAATATTGAACACAAGTTTAGATTTAATAACCGAAAGTTGATCAGGAAAGATTTTTATCATAGGAAAATACTAGAAGTAGATTATTTTTTTTTAAGGAAGGAGAGAGATTCTAAAACAGCGAGGTGAATTTATGGACCATATATGGATTGGATTGGAAATTAATTATAGATACTCACAAACAACATCGCTCCCATCATTGTTTGAACTTTGTACCACCTAGCTAGTTCCTTGAAAACTCCTTAGCATCCAGATCATCATGAGTTTTCCTTCCAAGAGTTCTAGCCAAGGGCCTTCCAAAGCATCGTCTCCAAAGGTCAGAATACTATTTCTTCTACGGTATCAGTTCGTAATGATCAGGGGAGCAAATGAAATGTTTAAATGATATGACAATTTGGATTTTTTTTTTCCTTGTTTTGCATGTTTCAAAGGGTGCTAAAGGTACAAGATCATCGTTTACCGACCTCTCCAAGTTGAAAAATCTCTTCGGGGGAGGGTTTAAAGGGTGAGAACATGCGCCTTCCTTTATGAACAAATGGTTTAATTTATATTTATCTCTTTATTTTCTCGGTGACCTCAAGATGCAGTTCAAATAATTAAACTTCTCTTTGCATATAATTAATCTTATTTTGATATATAACTGAAAATAAAATATTAATTCTCGTCAAATTATTTGATAAAACTTTCTTTCTGTCAAATCTTAGGACTAAATGTTTTCTTTCTGGGATTGAAACCTTAGGGAATGAAAATGGACTCATTAATTTCAAGTCTCATAGGGTAAACTGAAACAAAATAAAACATTGAAAAAAGGGTTAAACCTCAAGATATTGGCCTGCTTTATCAAAGAACAACAGTACTTCTTACCTTAACTTTATGCTTCATCAAAAGGATCAGTGTTTTCCAGCTTCTCCTCTAAGATAGAAAGTCCCTTACAGAAGATTTTTAGAGTGGGTAAGAATATGCTTCCATCTTTTTTATTAGCTATACTTTCTATGAGCATGCTTGTTTGCAGTAGTTTCAACACCGTTTATTAATCAGTTTATTTTTGGTATATGATCTGCACATGGAAAGTGGCATGAGGTCCATTATTCTTTTCTATGTCGAAAGGTCAGCCAGCCATATAAGGGCGACGTGAAAATTTAGTATTTAAGGGGATAAAAAGAAAAAAGGTTGATCTATTGTGATGTTACAGATTTGTGAAAATAAAAATGAAATCACAAAAATTAATATCTCCAAAAATTTCTCGCTTTTATTTTTGTTCTCCATAGTCCTTCGTTCTTTCTCTCTCTCCTTTTTTTTTCAATATGGAGAGGTGATTCACAAAATTCACTAATTTATTAGCCCGGCCAATAAAAAATTAAACACTTTAATTTGTATGACTTTAATCTGCTCATCGTGGGGTTGGTCCAAATTTAGATATCGTCTGAACTTCCAGTGAGACCATTACCTTAATAACTAAAATTTATATGAATTTAAAATTTTCGGATCACTGCAGACCTATCTAATCGTTAATTTTAAAATTTATAAGAGTAGTATGTATAAATTCGCTCTCAGACATTTATGTTAATAAAAAAAAAAAGTTTAAGTTACACTTTCAACTTGATCAACAATAGAGCAAAACATGTTTCATAATATTAATTTACTTTTTAATAGTTGAGTATTAAATTCAGAACTCCTTTCGTTATTTGATACTATGAAGATTTGGACAAATATTAACAGCACCAAGGCAAGGAGCGACTCTCAACAACCATCTTCAAATAAACCGGCGCTCTCACAGGTGAGAATACTAATGAATGGTAATTAATCATCAGTTCGTGATGATCAGGGGTCAAATGAGATGGTTTCATGATGACAGTTTGGAAATTCTATTGTTTGACATGTTTATAGAGCGCTGATGGTAAAACCACGTTTAAACCAAAGGATCTTGGCATCTTTTCGGAGGAAGAAAGCCAAGCTTGGACAATTTCTGAAAGGTGAGGATAATACTTGCTTATTTTCTTGTTGAAGAGCTGTGTTACAAATTTTTGGTGTGGTTTGTCGCCCGTACCAGCATCGAGAACAATTTTCGCTCTTTGCTTGAATTAAGATCTTGAAAAAAATGTATTTGATTTAGGATTACTTAAAAAACTCATTGTCAGGAATTCAAAACTAATTTCACCTCTTACGCTCAATACTTCAAATAAACTAATTTAAAATATTAATTCTTGAAGTTTTAATAAATCCAGCGCCAGCGCCAAAAATCCAGGAAACCGGGTGGATCCGGCTCAGCTTCTTCTCCTCTTCACTTTCCTGCTGGCGGTGAGGACCATCGTCGCTTGCAAAAGAAGAAAAACACACAAGCCAGTCGATTTTAATCCTTGTTTAGATCTGTTTCACTTCTGTTTTCTCTCGGTTTGCCGTTTTCTCCTTCTTCAGGTGGTAGGTTTGTTCTCGATCTTCTCCTTCTTCAGATCTGGCGGCTGTCGTCCGTGGCCGCTGAAGACGCGGTGGAGATGGGCGTGGCTGTCCAGTCGGGGGGGAGGAGAAATGGCGTCTGCGGCTGAAGAGGGAGACCGTGGGTCTGTCGCCGGTTGAAGAGGAAAGATCTGTTGGCTGCGGGCTGGAAGACGGAGCTCTCGGTGGCTGAGAGAAGAGAAGCTAAGAAGGAGAAGGCCTGGTGCGTGGCTGGCCGAGTCAGGGGCTCTGGTTTTGGGAGGCCTTGGCCGAGAGAGAGAGATTATGATGAGGGGCTGCAGCCTAGTGGAGAGAAGGGAAAGCTCTCCTGAGGGAAGAGGCAGTGACGGCAGTGAGAGGGAGAGCACTTTTGGTTTAGGTGAGCGGCTGGAGAGGGGGGGTGCTGCCACGGCAGAGAGCAGGTCTTCGTTCTCTCTGGTTTTTTTTTTACCAAAAGAGAGGGGGCTGCGGCTGTCTTTGGTACCGTTTGGGAACGCAGCTGCGGTTGCGTTCCTAAAAAATTTGAAATTTTTTTTTATTAAAATTTAATATGGTTTGTACGTTTTGGATCTTTTTGATGTGCTGATGTCAAAAATAATTTTTAAAAAATAAAAAAAAATCATTGACATGCATTTTGGCACGAAAAGTTATTTGAAAAGCACCCGCAACCACACTGCCAAACATGCTCTTTGTTTTGGGGGGGCCGCCAGCTGCTGTGGGGAAGATAGGTTTAGGTTTAGGCCTTGCCCTAAAGTTTAAAAAATTAAAATAATTTTTCCTTTTTTTTTTCCAAACACTTAGTAAAACATTGTATTTTTTTATATACATATAAATGAGTAATATCAATGTTTGATAAAAACAATTAATAATTTTAAAAATAACATGTTAAAAGTTGAAGGCATTCAAAATTTTTTTAAAATTTAAATTTTTTTTGAGACGATACTGAAAACAATAAAAACAATACAAATATATTAAAAATATATTTTTTAATTTTTTATTGTTTTTTTGTTATTTTTAATTTTTTTAAAAAAATTATCAAAATATTAGATGAAAAATTAGATAGACATGTTTCATCATCTGCTGTTATGTTACAAGTATTTTGTTAATAGAAGTGAAATTAGAATTATTAAATGAGACAGAGAAAACTATGGTTTTGAGATTAACACACGTATAAAACCCTAAGGCTAGACAAAAATACAACTAAAGTTGTAAAAGTCTATAGTTTATTCAACAAAAGTCCCATAAAATCTGAAAAGATTGGTTTAAATACCTCAAACAACTAGGAAACAACCAATCAGGAAAAATAATGTAGCTAAAATCCAAAATTAAGAAGGAAGAAGTATAAAATATGGACTGAAACTTTGAGGGCCTTTGGAGTGAGATTTGGCGAATATGAGCATTGATCGAACGGGCTTGGAGTGTGAAAGGAAGCTTAGCACAAGCTCAATTTTCTATCAGGAATTCACCTATAAAATTTGAGCTTTATTTAACAATTGGATTAACTGTTTTGAGTCAAACTACCTAATTGGATAATTTCTTTGACTGTTTTTGTTTTTCGATCTGATCCATAAAATCCCGGCTAATTATTCCACATCATTAAATTAAAATAAAAAATTTTGGTGAATATTCTTGCATGTATTCATTATTAAAAAAAAAATCAATATACAAGGTTCCCGCCATGCTTTTAGTTATAGTTTCTTCCTGTTGTTTCCTTTCATTTTTGGTCGAGACCATAAAAAAAAAGTTTTGATTGATTTCTTTACTTGCCAGGATTGGATTTTAGGAGTGAGTATAATAATCTAGAGATCAATGGTTTACCATCATGATGGAACTGTGTCACTACCTTTTGTGCATCTGCTGATTCTGAATAGTGGTGCTGTAGTTGTTTTTGTAGAGACTATTTTGTTTATGTCAATATGAGGCTATTAATTTTCTCTTTGCAAGCTATAGGGACGGTCCTGCAGAGATGCTAGAGGTGTGTTGGCTTGATGTAACTGGTTCAATGACTGCTACCAAAGGGAAGGCGTATGAAATTAGCTTCATATTATCCATGAATGAAGAGAATTCCTTTGGCTGGGAAGATCCTGTTTATGTGATGGCAAGGATAGGAGAGGAGGGAGAGTATACGCGCGTAAAAATAGATCTATCCAAGTTAGGCCTGAAAGAAGAGGAATTTCCGGCGGAGAAGTGTCGGGTTGAGTTTAGAAGTGATGAAAACGCTGAAAATAATAAGAAAACACTCTATTTTGGCTTGTATGAGGTGTGGACTAACCACTGGAAGGGTGGTCTACGGATCCATGAGGCCATTGTTCGGGAATTAACAGCTGAAGATTCTGCTTCTACATCTAATACCCGTTCGGACGACTCCAAAGTGCAACAAGCAACAGCTGACAAGTCCACTTCAGCATCTGAAAACCCAACAGCGGACATGTCCATAGATAAGCAAGTACGGCCAGCTCCTCCCAACGAGCTCAGAAAATAACAGTTCACGATTCGGCCTCCACATCTACTAATCATGTTAATGATTTTGCTGCCCCGTCTCTTGTGGAAAATCTAGAAGATGTGTTCTATGACTCGAAGGAATCTCTAGAAGATAAGTGATAAACAGAATCTCTACATCTACTATATGACTAGTTATCCTCAATAATATTGCTCGATTATCATTAAAAAAAAAAGAGAGTAGAAAACAGAAGCCCCAAAAGTTAACTTGGAAGGCTAAAAAAATAAAATTAAAGGCAGAAAACTTTAATTCGAGTGTCTGATTGGATCCGAAATCCCAATATGAAAAACTGGTTTAGAGCTCATGTGAAGCCAACAAAGGCTGTTTGAGGGTCAAAATCCATTTCCAATGCCTACTTCCAGGTATTTTCAGCGATTTGATCAGTAGGGCAGATTGATTTCTAATCCGGATTTCCATCTGACTATTTATCTGTTTTCGCAAGTGTCATATTTCAAGTTATTTTGATTTTCTTAGTCAGCGCAACTATGGCAAACTTAAATTATACAATGTTAAGACCCCAGTTATTTAGCTATGGATTGAATAAGAACTATAGACTTAATTAAAGACTCTTTCTCCAGAGCTTTTCTGCTTGCCTTGTGAATTGCTGCGTCAACATCCAATAGTCCTCTGGGTGTGAACTGATTAAGAAAGTTTTTTA